>OHJC01000917.1_pt1 | contig 14366 bp, 7 predicted proteins | sample 1568461 | NCBI WGS metagenome assembly OHJC01 (sample SAMEA3879535, study PRJEB24766) | human gut metagenome | biome: human-associated habitat; feature: feces | place: USA | collected 1985/1987 | reverse complement strand
ACCGAATTTCTTGCTACCACCCGTTTGTTCAAAATGGAAAGAAGTAGGCTCTACGATGATTTTCAGCTCCTTTTTATCGTCAGAGCAAGCTGTCATCAGAAATAGAACCAGGCTGGTTAATAAGGTTTTCTTGAAGATTTGTGTCATGGTATCGGTAAAATTTCGTTTTAATAATTTCGGTGTATTTATTTTTAGTCGCTGATTCAATTGAATCAGCGTCTAAGAGTTTAAAAGAAGGTGTCACTTTGTGTAATCCTGTGCCAGAATTTAATTCAAATTATTGTATCTTGACAACTCGGAAATTATCAAAATACATTTCGATGTTGTATGGACCGTTTTCGCTGGGATTTGTCATCTGGAGTGCCAACTCGTCACCGTCACGTTTTTGGAACTCGCCCCAAGTGGTTTCGTCTACCAGTTCGGAGAGCGGAATGCTGCACTGCATCCATTGGCCTACTTCGGTTTTTCCGGTGAAGTCGCTCACCGGACGATAGTTCGTGTAGTTGTGAGCCTCATTCCCTTTGAGGTAGATGCGGAATACAGGACCTTCGCCATATTCCACTGCCACGAAGCATTCGAACTGCAAAGCCAGTTCGGAAGTCGGTGTATCGGTAGGCAGGAAGGCTGTGTCAATGCCCCATACGGCACCGTTCTGCAATTGGCCCCACCAGTAATTCCATGCTGAAAGTTCCCCTGATATGCTGTAGCATTTACCATCCGAGAAGAAAGGAGCTGCTGTACCGTCGGCAGTGACGGGTACAGCTTGCCCGCCCCAGGAGAACCAACCGATGTTGTCATAGTTCAATACTATATTCTCCAAAGGATAGAAGCCCGGAACTTCGGCAGTACCGCCCATTGTGGTAATGGCGAGTGAGCAAGTGCCTTGCGGTGCACGCGGCATGGTAAAGGTAAGCATATCGTTAGCTTCGCTTACGGTAACAGTAGAGAGATCTACCGAGCGATTGCCCATTGTGATGGAGGCGATATCCATAAAATTCTGTCCCAGTACGGTAACTGTGGTACCCGTGATAGGCATCATGGAGCTTACCTTGCTGATACTTGGTGGGAGGGCTGTGCGACGGAAGGGAGTAAATGCGGATGCGGTATAGCACTCCACTACCAGACTGCCTTCATCAATCAGGCCTGCGGGAGCATTGAATGATATTTCGTCAAAGTTCTTGTTTACCGTGTAGTCCGTTACTTCTACCGAAACAGGTGTATTGGTGATGTCGTCCACGGCAGTGGTGAAATAAACGCGCTGAATTTCGTAGAAGTTACCGCCCACGATGCGCAGAGGCGTGCCCGTCTCCACGGGGAAGGTTGTGGCTACACGGGTGATGTAGGGTGCGGGCGAGAGTACATGCATGGAGTACGTGGCAATGCCGTGCGAGGTCTCGATACGCAGTTCGCCTTTCAGTTCGGGGTTGGCACCCGTCAGTTGCAATTCGCCGGGGATAGTGAGGATGAGACTGGTGGAAGTGCCGTAGTTGCTATTGAACGAAACTTCTTGTTCGTTGATGAACACTTTCCGCACATCATTCAGATTTTCGCCGATGACTACAATCATGGTGCCCGGATTTACATCGGTGAACGTACTGTCGGCCTTCTCTGGGTCGACAAGACGGATGTGGTGGATTACGGGAACACCGCCGCCCTCGTCATCGTTGCAGGCGGTGAAAAGGTTGCATGCCAACAGGATGGTGAGCAACACAAAAGGAAAATGTATATATTTCATATTAAAGTCGTTATTTGAGATAATGAATGTATAACTTGGTTTATTCACTGAATTCGTATGCTACCGGTTCTTCGTTCAGTAGCGGATTCTGGATGACATCGCTTTCCGGATAAGGCATCAGGATGTTGCCGTGGTGGATTTCGATGTTCTCGCCCGGTTCCTGCCAATTTTCTATGCCTTCGAGGAAAGTGTCGCCTTCTTTCTTGCCGAAGTGGAGGTAACCGTCTTCGTCTTTCACGATGAGGTCTACTGTGTAGCCGCGGTGTTGGTTCTGGAAGTAATTCAGCATGTAGTCGGGTTTCCAGTGATACCACGATACCATGTCATACCAGTTACAATACTCCATCGAGAACTCTACGCGGCGTTCGCGAATGATGTCTTCGAAGGTTACGCGTTCCTTGCGGGGGATACGTGCACGGTCGCGCACCTGGTTCAATGCTTCCAGGCCGGGACCACCGGCCAGTTCTTCGCTGTTGCCCAGACAAGCTTCGGCATAGGTCAGGTAAACATCGGCAAGGCGTAGGATGTAGGTGTTGAGCGGAGAGTTCATGGACTGGATATAACCGTCGTTGTCGTCGTCCGGACCGCCCGGTACACCTTTTTTAATGCAAGAGGTGGCGCCGTCGTAAGTATAACCACCGTCGGCAATGCAGATGTATGAATAGTATGTACCCGGTGTGCAGAAGGTGGCGTTGCGGCGGATAGTGTCGCCCAACTCATATTGCTGGAGCATATCTATACTTGCCTGATAGCTGCTCCATACGTTTACACCGCCGGTCATCTTGCTGTTGCCGGCGAGGTCGGCAAGCAGAGTGTTGCATACGCCCCAATCACCCAGTGGCACCCACTGCATGGCAATGAGCGATTCGGGATTGTTGTTGTGCTTATACTTGAAGAGGTCTTCATAGTTTTCGTAAAGGCTGATGCCGCTGTTGTTTATCACGTCGGCGGCCAGTTCCTTGGCTTTCTCCAGGTCGGCGTTGTCGCGTGTGCCTCCTTTCCAGCCTGAGCGGGCGAGGTAGACTTTGGCAAGCATGCCTTTTGCACCCCATGCGTTGACACGTCCTTTGGCGGTTGCCACTTCAGGAAGATTCTCGACTGCATAAGTGAGGTCACGAATAACGAGTTCCAGCACATCTTCTTCGCGGTGGAGCGGTTGCATGGGATTGGCAACCACTTTGTCGTTGTCTTCGATGATGATAACCGGTCCCCAGAGGCGAACCATGTAGAAGTAGGCACAAGCACGCATCAGGCGGGCTTCGGCAATGGCTGTGCGCTTGGCACGTTCGCTTACGCTGTTGCTACATTTGGTCTGCACATCACTGATAACTGCATTGGCCATTGTAATGACCGAGTAGAAACCTGTCCATGCATTGGCAAGGTTTTCGCTCAGGGCTGTCACCTTGAAGTTGGTGAACTCGGGAGCTCCCCAGCGACTGAAGTTATCGTTGGCACGGTTACTGCCCAGCGGCACGATGGCGCGGGAGTTGAGGTCGAACCATGCACGGTTGTAAAGCGGTGCAGTGGCTTGTTCGAGTGCATCGTCGGAAGTGTAGTATGTCACATCTACGTAGTTTCCTTCGGGAGCACGTTCCAAAAATGAGTCGCTGCATGCCGTAAGCAGAAGGAGCGATGATATAAGGGTTAGAAATCTGTGTTTCATAACTATATTGAGATTTTAAATGATAAATGATTTGTCTGGCTCATTAGAAATTGAAGTTAAGGCCAAATGTATAGATACGTTGCGAAGGATAGCGCGCATCGTCCACACCACGTAGCAATACATTGTAGTTCAAAGCGCCTATTTCGGGATCGTAGCCTTTGTAGCCTGTGATGGTACAGAGGTTCTGGATGTTGACGTAGAGGCGCAGATGGTCTATCTGCAAACGGCGCAACCATTTCTGTGGGAAGGTGTACCCCAGCGAGATGTTTTTTATGCGGAGGTAGGAAGCGTCTTCAACAAAGCGGTCGGAGATACGGTTGTTGTCGTTGGCGCTACTGGTAGTGATGCGTTGTACTTTGGCTGCATCGGCGTTGGCCACGTAAACATTGGAAAGTACCTCGTCGCCCACTTCGGGGTCGTGCATGGCGATTTGGGCAATGCCGGTAGCTTCTTTCAGCAGGTTGCTGTTACGCATGGGATCGGTGAAGGTGCGGCGAATCAGGTTGATAGCCTTATTGCCCACCGAGCCGTTCAGGAAGATGTTGAGGTCAAATCCTTTATAAGAAAGGTAGTTGTTGAAGCCGAACGTGAATTTGGGTGCCGGATTGCCGAGGAACGTGCGGTCTTTCTCATCAATTACACCGTTGTTGTCGCGGTCTTCATAGATGTAGTCACCTACCCAGATGCCCGATTTGCCGATGGTCTGGTCTTTCGGGATGGCTACTTGGATGCGGTTGCCCGTTTCGTCGAGCAGGAAGTTGCCGTCGGCACCTTTCTTGTAGAAATCTCCTTCTTCCTTGAACATACCGATTACTTTATAGCCGTAGAACTGCCCGACCGGTTCGCCCACCATGGTGTAGGTCAGTGTTTCCGAACCGTTGATTCCCGAAATAGCGGATGATTCGGAGTAGAGCTTCGTCACTTCGTTGTGGTTGATGGAGAAGGTGAGTCCTGAGGTCCAGGTGAAATCACGTGTCTGGATGTTGTGCGTGTTCAGGGTAAATTCTACACCTTTGTTGGTCATGGCACCGGAATTGACCCACGGTGCACGAATCAGACCGCTTACGTAGGTAGGAAGAGAAGCTTGCATCAGCAGATTGTCCGTTTTCTTGTAATAAGCATCGGCGATGAACTCTATGCGGTTGTTGAAGAGGGCGAGGTCGAGTCCTACATTGAAGGAGTTTGTTTCTTCCCACTTCAGTTCACGATTAGGATAGTTGCCTGCATAGAAACCAGTACCCCAGATGGAGGCTGCCGAAGCCATGGTGACGCCGTAGGCATAGGAACCCGCCCATTGGTTACCTACTACACCCCAACCCAGGCGGAGTTTCAGTGAGTTGATGGCTTCCACATCTTTGAGGAAAGCTTCGTTGTTGACTTTCCAAGCCAATGCTACCGAAGGGAACCAACCCCAACGACTTTCTTTGGCAAACGAAGACGAACCGTCGGCACGGAGCGTAGCGGTCAGCAAGTAGCGGTCGTCGTAGTTGTAGTTCAGACGGCCGAAGTATGATTCGATGGCGGATGAACCACGGGAACTGTTGGCTTTTGCTGTTGTGGCATCACCCGCATCCAGTTCGTGTACGGAGTTGAAGAGGAAGTTGGTACGGCTGCCGCTCAGCGACTCGTACTTGTTTTCTTGCGCTTCGTGTCCCAGCATGGCAGAGAGGCCGTGTTTGCCGAAGGTATTATTATAAGTAAAGTAAGTTTTCAATGTCCAGTTGCTTCCGTTGCCGGCTCCACGGCTTGCTGACGACTGCTGCTTGAAGTGCTCGTAGTCGTAGGAGGGGGTAAACTTATAGTCGTTGCTGTAATTGAAGTTGGCGGCATATTCCGTGCGGAATACGAGTCCTTTCCACAGCTTGATGTCGGCAAAGGCGTTGACATAGACTTGTGTGTTGCGACTATAGTTTTCATTTTGGATAAGGTCGGAGAGGGGGTTGGAGAAGTAAGTTCCATACATGTTCTCCGTCTGCATGCCGAAACTGCCGTCCGGGTTGCGGGCAGGCACTTCGGGGAGCTGGTTCAGGGCATTGTAGATGGCACCCGAACCGTCTACGTTGTTGGTCTGCTGTGTACGGGCTACGGAGGCGCGCAAGCCGGTGGTGAGCCACTTGTTGATGTCGTTGTCCATGTTGACGCGGAAAGAGAAACGCTCAAAGTCCGAACCGAATACAATACCGTCTTGCTGCATGTAGCCGCCGGAGAGCGAGTATTTCATGCTCTTCGAACCTCCGGAGATGTTTATCTGATGGTTGTGCATCGGGGCAGTGCGGAAGATTTCATTCTGCCAGTCGGTACCGCGGCTGAGGAGTGAGGGGTCTTTGAACTCTTCGCGTGCACCGAAGCCGATGGTGGCGGCGCGGAGGTTCTGGTAAACTGCATATTCGGGGAGTGTCAGTGTTTCCAGTTTCTTGGGAAGCTGTTGCAAGGCATAGTAACCTTCGTAGGAGACCTTCGTTTTGCCCTCTTCGCCCTGACGGGTGGTGATGAGTACTACACCGTTGGAGGCGCGGCTACCATAGATGGCTGTGGCCGATGCATCTTTCAATACTTCCATGGAAACGATGTCTGCAGGGTTGATGGAACTGAGCACGCTGCTGTTGCTGGTGTTGTTGCCTGAGATGGCTACACCGTCGATAACGTAGAGCGGTTCGTTGCCGTTCAAGGAGTTGATACCACGGATGCTGACCGAGATACCGCCACCCGGAGTTCCGGAATTCTGGGTCACCTGCACACCGGCGGCACGTCCTTGCAAAGCTTGGTCGAGCGAGGTGACTACGGACTTTTTCAGTTCGTCACCCGTCACGCTGACTACGGAACCGGTCAGGTCACTGCGTTTCATCGTACCGTATCCCACTACTACTACTTCGTCCAGCATCTCATTGTCTTCTTGCAGCAGTATGTCGATGCGGGTGGTGCGCTCTACTTTCACCTCTTTGGTGCGGTAGCCGATGTAAGAGACTATCAATGTTTGTCCCAGATTTGCCTGGATGGTGTAACGGCCGTCGATGTCGGTAATGCCGCCCGTATTGGTTTCTTTCACTTTGACGGTGGCTCCTACAAGTGGCTCACCGCCCGATTCTGATTTAACGATACCGGATACTGTTTTGGTTTGTCCATACGTGGAAACAATACCCAAACCTAGTAACACGATAACAAGCAATTGTCTCAATTTTGTCCATTCCCATTGAGAGCATACATTTGCGTGTAACTTCATAATACTTTAATTTAAGATTTAAAAATAACTGTTATTAAAAGCTACTGCAAATATGGAAAGTTATCATAATAGCATAGGTCTATCATGTCTCAAATAACATACCTTTATGTTTCAAGTTATCATTTTAGACTGCGGATGTAATCAGATGGTGATATTCCAAATTCATTCTTGAAGTTTACAGTGAACCTTTTTGGAGAACTGAATCCCACCTCATAGGCAATTTCTGCAATTTGTTTCTGGCTTTCCTTTAGAAGTTGCTTACTGCGCTTCAAACGGATAATCCGGATGAATTCTGCCGGACCTTTACCGGTGATACACATCAGCTTTTTGTAGAGATGGCTACGACTCAACCCCAATTCTGCTCCTAACATTTCCACAGAGAAGTCGGAATCACTCATGCGCTCTTCTACTATTTTGATAGCTTTTTCAATAAATTGTTCGTCTAGTGGAGTGATTGTTATTTCATTAGGTGTCACTTCTATTTTCTGACAGAATTTACGATGGCTTTTTTCTGTCCATTCAATAAATTTCCTGATGCGCAGCTTTAGTAATTTGAAGTCAAAAGGCTTTACGATATAGTCATCGGCTCCTTGCTCAAATCCTTCACTTTTGTATTCTTCTGCCATACGGGCTGTAAGCAATATAACGGGAATGTGGGACCATTGCATGTTTGTTTTGATTTGCCGACATAGCTCTGTTCCATTCATCACTGGCATCATGATGTCGCTTATTACAATATTGACACTGTTTTTTTCTAATATCTTCAATGCCTCTGCTCCATTGTAGGCAACCTGTATGGCGTATTCATCGGACAGGTATTCAGACATGAAACTACAGAAATCCTTGTTGTCGTCCACCAACAAGATGGTATACCGCAATTCTTCCGCATTTGGAACGGGAAGTTCATTCGGAGCTTTGTCATTGTTTAGCAGTTCCGGAAGTAATTCCTCCTTTTCACTGGCATATGTGACGATAGGCAATTTAACGGTAAATACGGAACCTTTAGGAAAATTGTCTGTAACGGAGATTGTTCCTTTGTGTAGATGTACATATTCGTTTGCAATATGCAGGCCGATTCCACTGCCGGTTTTTTCCGAAGTTTGTTGCACCTGATAAAAACGTTCGAAGATATGTTTCTTGTCTTTGTCTATGATACCTTGTCCGTTGTCTGCCACACAGATGCATACATTGTCATCTTCGCGATAAAGATGTACATTGATTTCTCCTTTATCAGGAGTGTATTTGAAGGCATTGGACAACAAGTTGTTCATTACTTTTTTTATTTTAACCGGATCGAAGGACATGTTCAGGTTTTCTACTTCGCACATGAAACAGAAGCTGATGGTATGGTCAAGAGCATACTCTTGAAAAGTACTGCAAATCTCGCGGATAAAGTTGACAATATCTCCCGATTTGTAATGAGCTGTCTCGGCTCCTACATCCAGTTTCCGGAAATCAAGCAGAGAGTTTATCGATGTAAGTAATTGTTGTGCATTTTTATTGATTGTATTTAGTTTTTTGCGTATTCCGTCATCCAGGGTTTCTGACAATAACATTTGTAACGGGCTAATGATAAGCGTCAGTGGTGTACGTAAATCATGGCTTATATTTGTAAAGAACTTTAGCTTCATCTCATTCAGGAGCAACTTTTGTTCTTGCTCCAGTTTTGCTCGTTGTTGCTCCAGTCTTATGTTGTGATGCTTTTTGAATCGGTATATTACATAGGATATTATACCAATGGCAAACAATATGTATAAGATGATAGCAACATTACATAAATATATTGGAGATGAAACGGTTATATTCAACTCACTAGCTTCGTCATTCCATATACCGTCACTGTTACAAGCTTTAATCAATAGTTTGTAATTGCCAGGAGGAAGGGTGGTGAAAGCTACTTTGTTCTCGTTTGTATAGTACCATTGGGTATTTAATCCTTCCAGTTTATAGGCATATCTTATTTTATCAGCATTCAGCAAATCGCCTGCGGCAAATTCGATGGAGATTAAATAATCGTCATATCTGACAGACAATGATGGGGTTCTGCCAAGTACAGTTGTTAATAGTTTACGCCCTTCATATATTGAGTCTACTTCTATATGTTGATTGCCAATGGTCAGATTTGTAAAATACACCTTTGCCAGCGGTCGGCTCTTTTCGGTCAGCTTGTTCGGATTTATAGATGTATAGCCACTGGTGCCTCCCAGCAGTAAATCTCCGCTGGACAATTTACAAGCGGAATGGGAGTTGAAATGATTTTCTGGCAATCCGTCTCTGGTAGAAAGATTCTTGAAAGAAAAGTCTAGTCCTTCCTGGGTGTCCGGGGTTACTTCCAATATAGACAATCCATTACTTGTTGCAAGCCACATGTTACCATGATTGTCTTGGGTTATACTGTTAATGAGATTGTCACACAATCCGTTGTTTACGTCGAACCAGTGTAGTGAATCATTTTTTAAGTCCCAGGCAGTCAATCCTTGTTTATGGGCTAACCACAATATATCTCTGTCGTCCTTGAATACAGTGGAAATGAAGAGTTGCTTGAATGGCTGTGTCTCTTTTCGATTGGCATAAATCATTTCGGGTTTTCTCGTCACGATGTCCATTACACAGAGTCCGTATGTAGTCCCGATATACATTTTGTCTCCATAGTCATAACAGATATTGAGTACATTGATATTATTCCCATCAGGCAGCAGATAACTTGTCGCAGTATTTGCGTCCGGATTAAAACAAACCAAAGTTCCCAGTACATAACCTATCCATAAGTTTCCATATCGGTCTTCCTTCATACTCCATACGCCACTGTATGGCAGTTGGCTGTTCTCTGGAGTAAAATGGCGAATACTGTTGTTCTCATAGCAGAACAATCCGTCTTGATAACTTCCTGCCCAAATCCGTCCTTTATGGTCTTCGAGAAGACTGATGATGGCTATGTCGGGGATGGATAGTTTGCGAATGGCAAATCCTTTTTGCTTTTCTTTTACATAAAGTCCGTTCCCGTCTGTTCCCAGCCAAATGTTTCCGGCCTTATCCTCTAAAATGGAGGCTATATCACCGCATTCTTTATGCTGGGTATCAATAAATTCATGGAAGCTTTCGTGATAATAAGAAACTCCTTTTTTGAAATTTCCTAACCAAATGACGCCTGAATCATCACGGTAGATTGTATTTATTCTGTTGGAAGCAAGGGATGTGGAAGACATAGGGGTATTCAGGAGGTTGACAAGGTTATCATTTACGTAGTCATAAATGAATACTCCTTTATGGTCCGTTCCTATCCAGACATGTCCGTTCGAGTCATCCAGTATGCTCCTTACCGCATTACTTTTTGTCTCTATTTTAGAATGGAGCTTGATTTGGTTCCATTCCGATTTTATGTTTTTCTTATAGAATATTTGTTCATCGGTATATGAATATAGCCAGATGCCTCCATGATAATCAGTGTATATGTGCTTTTCGATAATAGAGTTGGAGGGTAAGCTGATGTTATCTACCCGTTTACATTTCTTTGCGTTGTTCTCTAGTTTCAATAAGGTCGAATTCCAAAGAAGATATAGGTTTTCACCATCATCGCTGATACTCAGTTCCGGAGTTTCTTCTGGAAAGTTTTCTATTTTGAATGTTTTAAGGGTTTTATGAGAAAAATTGAAGTAAAAAGCATTTTGGCCTTGCAGTACCCATAAATTGTGTCTTTTGTCAACATGTACTTTGTAGGTACCATTTATCTGGATGCCTATTTTAAGGAGGTATGAGGGAATATCGGTAATGAAGTTGTCTTTGTCTCGGTCGTATATACAATATCTTGCCTCGCTTCCAATCCACAAATTGCCCAAACCGTCTTCCTGTAAGTTCCAGATGTCGTTAGACAATAAAGAATGGATGTCTTTTTCTTTGGGTTGATACACTTTAAAGCTATATCCGTCGTATCGGTTCAATCCATTGGCGGTCCCTATCCATAAAAAGCCTTCACAGTCTTTCAATATGGTTTTTACGTTATTGTTTGAAAGCCCGTTTTCTACTTTCAGATGGCGAAATACATACGGAGTTTGTCCTGCTAACGGCAGATAAGCCAGTAACAGAATAATGAGGGGGAACACTAATTTGTGTAAATAGTTTGTAAAAGACATACTATATAATCTGAAATTGAATTCTCAAAGATAGCAATATCTTATTTAAATAAACGTAAATATGTTGCATTAATAGGTCTGTAATGTTGCATCGCGGTCGTATAAGTCTTAAACATGCCATCCGTTTGTTGTCTTGCGTGTCTTGAAGTGTTTTTCTCATTTATTATTCAACATTTATTTCATACCTTTGCAGGGAAGGACTGGTTCCTGCCAATATGATTAACCTTCTAATACTTTATCGAAAATGAACAGATTCATCATTTTATTTTTATTCTCTTTGGGAATATTGTCAACATGTGTATTTGCCGTAGAGGTGATTCCACTGAATGAAGGATGGAATTTCCACCGGGGTTTTCAGGCACCTGCTTCGGAAATAGTGAAGGTTACTTTGCCTCACACTTGGAATGCGGGCGATGGCATGTTTGGCAATGCCGATTATTATAGGGGATTATGCAATTACAGTCGTAAGTTGTCTGTTCCTGCCCATTATCGGGGCAAACGTTTTTTCTTGAAAGTGATGGCTGCACAGACGGTTGCCGACATTTTTATCGACCATCATTTTGTGATGCAACATAAGGGTGGTTATACGGCATTTGTGGCAGAATTGACTGATTTCCTGGTCCCGGGAACAGAAAGTGTATTGGAAATTCGTGTCAGCAATGCTCAGACTATGGATGTCGCTCCCATTTGCGGCGACTTCAATATGTTTGGTGGGTTGTATCGGGGGGTGGAACTGCTGGTGACGGAGGATGTCTGCATAGAACCTGCTTATTATGCCTCTTCAGGTGTATTCTTCACTCAGTCCGATGTATCGGAGAAAAAGGCCCATTTGAAAATTGAAGCACTGCTTTCGGCAAGGGAAACTACTGTGACCGGTTGCGAGGTGGAGTTTCGACTATATGACAAGGAAAAGTTGCTTTGCCGTGTTGCCAGTGCAGAGGTGGGTGAGGATAAAAAGGTGATGATGGACATAGTGCTTGAAAGGCCTCATTTGTGGGATGGAGTGAAGAATCCCTAAAGGAGTGGTGATATTGCGTAAGGATGGAAAAGAGATAGACCGCCGCGAAGAAGAGATAGGTTTCCGCTACTTTCATGCCGATGCGGAGAAAGGTTTCTTCCTGAATGGAAAGCCTTATCGCTTGAATGGCGTGAACCGGCATCAGGATAGGGCAGAACGCGCTTCGGCATTTTATCCGCAAGACCATGATGAAGATTTGGACTTGATGCAGGAAATGGGATGCAATGCCGTGCGTCTTTGTCACTATCCGCAAGCCAAATACATGCATCAACAGATGGACAAGCGGGGACTGGTGGCATGGGCTGAGATTCCTTTTGTCAATGTTTATGTGAATAATCCTGCTTATGATGAAAACTTGCGCCTGCAATTGAAGGAACTGATTTTACAGAACTACAATCACCCCTGCATTTTGTTCTGGGGGCTGTTCAATGAGATAAATTCCGGTTGGCTGGACCGTCCTTCGCGTATGGCGGCAGAGCTTCATGCTTTGGCCCGTCAGTTGGACCCGAGCCGTCCCACTATGGGAGCCAGTAATCAGGATGACGACTTCAACGGATTCACCGACCTGATTGCTTTCAACAAGTATTTCGGCTGGTATGGCGACAACATGGATGACATGGGGCGAGCATGCAGCACATCCGGAGCGGAAGATGGGCATCAGCGAGTATGGTGCCGGGGCATGCGTATTCCAGCAGGAGGACTCGCTGAGGCATCCGGAACCGTGGGGGCAATGGCATCCCGAAAACTGGCAGACTTATTATCATGTGGAGAATTGGAAACAGCTTCAGGAACGCGAATTCTTGTGGTGCAACTTCATCTGGTGCATGTTCGACTTTTCGGCGGCAGGCCGTAGGGAGGGATCCATTATGGGACGCAACGATAAGGGGCTGGTGACTTACGACCGGAAAATAAAGAAAGATGCCTTTTACTTTTATAAGGCAAACTGGAATCAAGAAGATAAGTTTGTATATATCGCAGGAAAACGATTGGTAAACAGAACCCGCAAAACCGTTGATGTGCAAGTATTCAGCAATAGCGGAGCTGCCAAATTGTATATCAATGGCAAAGCATATGGGACTGCAAAACCTGATTCCGTAAATGTACTGGAATGGAAAGGCATTGTATTGGATACCGGTGAAAATAGAATTGAAGTCAGGAACAAATATGGAGCGGATTGTTGTGTATGGATATGTCCTTTTTAATTTTCATCAGGCGCGGAATGTATAGGAGAGCCACGGGGAATAATGAACCGTGAAATGCTGTACAGTCTGCGCCTGATAGCTTTAATATGTGATTTTCTGTAAATCCGTATTCGGTCCGTGGACTACCAGTTTCCCGTCTGGTTGGATGTCTATGAGGTCGATGAATACCATTCGTTCGTCACCGGTGGTTTCGGTGCGTCCATGGTAGACACAGTAGAGCCGATTGTGAATGTCGATGAGCATACAATGCCCGGTTCCGGTCACGATGCCGCCTTGCTCTGTGTTCTTTTGCAGCACCGGATTGTTGGCAGCCTTTGTGAATGGGCCTAAAGGACTTTGGGAGGTTGCATAGCCCACCGCATAATTCTTTCCTCCGAAGAAGTTTGCAGAGTAAAGCATGTAATAGAGATTCCCGTGTTTCACCATATACGAACCTTCTGTCCAGCGTCTGTTGACCTCATGTGTAGTCACCGAACGGTTCTCCCATTTCGCTTGAGGGTCGTCCATCGTTTTGGGCGGGCAAAGCAATGCTACCGGCTCTCCGATGACACCGGAGAAATCCGGTTTCAGCTCCACGCCGTAAATCCAGCTCTCCTCAATCTCGTCAAACCAGCCCTTTGTTTTGGCCCATGCTGAGACTTCGCTCTCGACGGCATGTTTGTAGCAGCAGCGGGAGTAGTAGAGGTAGGTCTTTCCGGATGCATCGTCAAAGAGTATGTTTGCGTCGATGATAGGATAGCCGGGGTCGAATACCGGGCGGTCGGACAAATCTTTGAAAGGCCCGGTGGGTTTATCGGCTACGGCTACGCCGATACGGAAGTTCTCTTGCTCCTGAGTGGGGTTTTCCTTCCAGTTGGCGCTGAACCATAAGTAGTATTTGCCGTCGCGCTCATACACTTCGGGCGCCCAGAAACAGTCGGTGGCCCATGAGTCGGATGTGCCGCCTTGATAGACGGGACCCTCATCTTTCCATGTCACCAGGTCATCGGAGGAATATACTTTGAAGCCGTTCTGTACTCCCCCCGTCCCGTACATATAGAATTTCCCGTCGGAAGCTTTCAGGAGGAACGGGTCTCCGAAGGCCATGGGAAGTGGGTTCTGATATACTACTTTTTTCTTATCTCCGCATGATGCTGACAGCAGAGCCAATAAGACCAGTGCCAATGTGAAAAGGGTGTGCTTCATCTTGTTAGAATTTAAATGTTGAAGTAACGAAAAGTGTTTGTATCTGCAAAGTAAACACAATATAGGGAAAGCTGCAAGGAAATTAGATAGAATGCAAGCTTTTCATTATTTTTGTGCATCATTCTAAATAATTCTTTGATGGGACAGTCATTTTCGGATATATCGCTATACCACGAGTACCGGTCGGTGAAGGAGAAAGAACATTTGGTGTCA
>OHJC01000897.1_pt1 | contig 14572 bp, 10 predicted proteins | sample 1568461 | NCBI WGS metagenome assembly OHJC01 (sample SAMEA3879535, study PRJEB24766) | human gut metagenome | biome: human-associated habitat; feature: feces | place: USA | collected 1985/1987 | reverse complement strand
ACAAATATTAATCCCCCAAGAATTACAACTGAGCCATACGATCTTCGAAAGCGGCAAGTGCGGCCTTTGCCCCTTCACCCATCGCAATGATAATCTGTTTATAGGATATATCCGTTACATCTCCTGCTGCATAAATACCCTTCACGGAAGTGCGGCCATTTTTGTCGGTCAGGATTTCGCCCATACGGTTCGTTTCTACCAAATCCTTGAATAAAGCACTATTGGCAGTTAAACCAATCTGAACGAAAATGCCGTCCAAAGCAAAGATTTCTTCTTTATCCGAAGAACGGTCTTTCTTAATCATACCGACCACCTTATCCCCATCGCCCAATACTTCAACCGTCTGGGTGTGAGTAAAGATATCTACATTAGGCAGACTCCTGACTTTCTCCTGCAAAACGGTATCTGCTTTCAGAGTCTCCATAAACTCGAAGACCGTCACCTTAGAGCAAATACCTGCCAAATCAATGGCCGCCTCCACTCCGGAGTTACCACCACCGATAACAGCTACCTCCTTGCCTTTATAAAACGGTCCGTCGCAATGCGGACAGAATGCCACTCCATGACCAATATATTTCTCTTCGCCCGGAACATTCAACTTCCGCCAGTTGGCACCTGTAGCAATAATCAGCACAGGAGCCTTGTAACTTTCACCACCCTTAACCGACAGCACTTTCATTTCCCCGACTACCTCGGCTTTTTCTATCCTGCGATTCTCAAGTATATCAATATGGTAAGCAGCCAAATGGCTTTTCAAGTCCTGTGCCAGTTCTTTACCGGTAGTCCGAGGCACGGATATCAGATTCTCAATACCCATGGTCTCATTCACCTGACCACCTATACGTTCAGCCACTACAGCCACCCGCAGCCCTTTTCGAGCAGAATATATGGCAGCCGCAGCACCGGCAGGACCGCCTCCCGCTACCAACACATCATACTCTTTCGTTTCAAAAGATTCCGAAACCGATGCACCATAACGCACTTCAAGTTTTTCGAGCAAATCACCGATATTACCGCGTCCCACATGAATCTGTTCGCCATCGGCAAACACTGTAGGAACAGCCTGCACTTTCATGCGGTTCACCTCCTCTTCATTCACAGCACCGTCTACAGCTTCATGGCGTATCTGAGGATTAAGCACCACCATCAGATTCAATGCCTGAACTACATCAGGACAGTTGGTGCAGCCCAACGATAAATATGTAGTCAGATTTATCGGTCCGCGCAATGCACGGATACGCCGGGTGATAAACTCATCGGGAAAATTCTTACCTTTGCCATCAGCATTAAGTATCGCCATCAGCAAAGAAGTAAATTCATGCCCGCCGGGGACGGCTCGGAAAGTAATACCCGTATCTTCCCCTTCCTTTAAAAGAATAAATTTCAAACCTTCGCTCTCTTGCAAACGACAGGAGAGTTTTTCGGAACAAGAAGCCACTTCTTCCAACAAATCCACCAACTCGGCACGGCTTTCATGCCGAGGGTGGACAAAGATGTCGAAAGTATAGTGCGCATCCAGTTGGGCAAATAGCCCTTTTAACTGTTCTTTTATTGCGCTATCCAACATATTTTTCCCAATTGCTTTAAATTTTACCTACGAGGTCAATGCTCGGTTTCAGAGTCTCGGCACCTTTTTTCCACTTTGCGGGACAAACTTCCCCATCATGACCGGCAACAAACTGAGCCGCCTCCACTTTACGAAGTAACTCATCGGCATTACGTCCGATGCTGTTGTCCTGAATTTCAGCCAATTTAATCTTACCTTCAGGATTAACCACAAAGGTACCACGATAAGCCATGCCATCTTCCTCAATCATCACACCGAATGCGCGAGAAAGAGCTCCGGTAGGATCTGCCAACATTGGATAAGTGATTTTGCGAATGCTTTCGGAAGCATCATGCCATGCTTTATGAACAAAATGTGAATCTGTGCTGACAGAATACACCTCTACACCCATTTCCTTGAATCGGTCATACTTCTCTGCCATGTCTACCAACTCAGTAGGGCAAACGAAAGTAAAGTCGGCAGGATAGAAAAAGAAAATAGCCCATTTCCCTTCGATATCCTTGTTAGTCACTGTTTTAAACTCTCCATTGTGAAATGCCTGAACTTTAAATTCAGGTATTTGTGAATTAATAATAGGTTCCATACACTTTCTATTTTAAAAATGAAATTAATTTTTAAATTGTAATTATTACATTTGCAAAGGTAGTGCACTGCGTTTCCCTCTGCAATACCTAATTATTAGGATAATATAGAACAACAATCACCATAAATAGGTACAGAAGATTAGGTGTATTTAAAGTTTTTACGTACTTTTGCCTCGGAATTTATAAAAAACAACAAGAAATGGACGATTCAAACCCACGAACGTACAGTATAGTATTAACTTATCCGGCAGGGCTCTAAACAGCACGCCTGCAATGCCTCTGCCCGGAATTAAAACAAACGAAAGGAGGCAATAAGATGAGAAAATATCTTTATTGTGAAAACGGTTTTGTGGAAAAGCCGCAGTGGATGCCCAACTGCTGGGTAAATGTAGAATGCCCTGATAAAAGCGATTTTGACTTTCTGACCAAAGATTTAAAAGTCCCCGAATCTTTTTTAGAGGACATTGCCGATGTAGATGAACGACCGCGTACCGACACCGAGGAAAACTGGTTGCTGACCATTATCCGTATTCCTTTGCAGCAACAAGGAAGTATTCCATATACAACCATTCCCATAGGCATTATCACAAACAATGAGATTATTGTCACCATTTGCTATCATTCCACTGAAATGATACCCGACTTTATCGACCATACACGCCGAAAAGGAATAGTGGTGCGCAATAAGTTTGAATTGATATTACGGCTGATTTACTCTTCTGCAGTATGGTTCCTGAAATACCTGAAGCAAATAAACAATGATGTGACAGCAGCCGAAAAAGAGTTGGAGAAAAGCATCCGCAACGAAGATTTACTTCGACTGATGAAGCTGCAAAAGACATTAGTCTATTTCAACACCTCGATACGTGGAAATGAGGTGATGATAGGCAAATTGCAAAGTATCTTTCAGGAAAAGGATTACCAAAACCCTGATTTGGTAGAAGATGTGGTCATTGAATTGAAACAAGCATATAACACAGTAAATATTTACAGTGACATCTTAACAGGCACAATGGATGCTTTCGCTTCCATTATTTCAAATAATGTGAATACCATCATGAAACGCATGACCAGCATCTCCATCATATTGATGGTACCTACATTGATAGCCAGCTTTTATGGAATGAACGTAGATGTACATGTAGATGAGTTACCGCATGCTTTCAGCCTCATCATATTAATATCTATCATGCTATCGGCCATGGCATTCGTTATCTTCAAAAAGATAAAGTGGTTTTAAGCCGAAAATTACTTTACTATCGTTTTGCTGTCGTGTCGGAATATATCCGCCACGACAGATAACGATACAATAAATTCATAATTCTATCGGCATTTCCTCTTTCTTTGCCCTATCTTACGCCTTATCCACAGATAATAGCCGGTCAGTGGCAGACAAGCTCCGATGAGAGCCGCAGCAAAGGCAAGTATTTTGGTAAACATGCCGCCCCAACTTCCCACATGCACTGAATATATCCATCCCCGAATCTTCCCCGATGGCTCAGCATTCTGATATAAAGATACATTTGTTATCTCACCCGAACGAGGGTCAAACTCATAACGATCACTCGCACGCTGATTGCCCAACCGGTCGAAAGAGACATTGGCAGTACCCCGGGATATGGTAATCTGTCTGCAATCGGGATTCTCATTCTTCAACTGTCGATAAACCTGTTCCCAATGTGCATACGGAGCCTGTGATTTTTCCTTTCCCTTCTTTTCCTGTCCATGAGCTGCATGCCCACTTCCTTGCCGGGTTTCTACTCCAAAGATTTTATAGAATCCGGTCCGGTACCAGGCGAAAGACCAAGTCAGCCCCGTCAGTGACATCACCAGCAAAAACAACAACGCATACAGACCGCCCGCCACATGAAAATCATAGCAGAACCTGCGAAACCCCTTCCGCGACGTTATCTTCAGACTATTCTTCATCGCCTGCAGTGTACGCGGCCACCAAATAATGATACCCGTCAACAGAATAAGAACAAACATCAGTGTACTCACTCCTACTATCATCTTTCCCCAAAAAATACCGCCATCAGGCTTCATACTGTCCAACAGCCAGCGATGCAGTTTAAACATGGTCAGGAAAAAAGCCGGACGTTCGTATTTCCCTTTCACTTCACCCGTATAAGGGTCGATATAAACTGATGCACGGCGCGGTTTGGAAAGATTTACCTGCCACGTGCGCCCTTTCTCCGAAGGAATACTCACTCCGGCAACAGATACACTATCGGGCAATGTCTCCGCCACTCGTTCTAGAAGCATCTCCACAGGCAGCGGTTCCGCCTTTATCTCTTTCACTCGATAAAGGTCGGGACGGCTCCATTCTGTTATTTCGTTCTCGAAAACCAGCATGGCACCCGAAAAGCATATCAGGCTGACGAGCAGTCCGAAAGGCACAGAAAGCCAAAGATGCAGTGTCCGAAATATCTTTTTCATTTCTGAGATGTAAGTTTACCTACAGTACTAACAGACTCCGCAATGATAGTCAGCCCCTTTGTGGCAGTAGCAGTCCGAGGGTCAATCTTATAAAGTGCCGGAGTACTGCCATCGGTAGTGGATACCGGCATATATATGTAACCATTCTCGTTATAAGGAATATTTCCATAAGCACTCAGAACATCTTCCGATGGCAATCCGGTCACCGGTTTCAGTGTCCGGTCTTCACCTTTAAAGACTGCCAGTTCAGTAGTATACTCCCCTTTCGACTGTAACCCGCGAGTATACATCTGAAGCAGGAAATAATCTTCTGTGATATGCCAGCATTTGTACATCGGATGCTTGTTTCCAAGCTCTTCTAGATTGACATAATAAGTATCGTCAAACGAAGTTTCTCCTGCCTTGATTCGCATCACTCCCGAAGGAAGTGTTCCCTGCACACGCTTTAAGTCATCCGAAGAAGTGGTAAGTCGTCCGTAGCCGGGTGAGAAAACATAAAGATCGCCGTTATCAGCCGCCCAAATAGTCTGGTAATATTGAGAACGCATACGTCCGCTGGCAAAGCCGATTTTATCAGTGGCAACAATCGTTGGAGTACTGCTGAAATCATTTCCGCTGTAAATAGCCACGTATGCATGGTCGGGATACTGAGTAGAAGGAATAGAACCTTCTTTATAAGCACGGTTGCCACAAGTTGCGGATCGGTCACCTTGTCCGGGAACGCTTTTACACCATATTGGCTCATCCCCATCGGAATTACTGAAGTGTAAAGTTTGCCGTTTGCCTGTACAAACCCGGAAAAAGTAACATACTCACCATTACCCAAGTAGTTTTCACACGGGTAGGTCTTGGTACTTGTAGTACCGTCCAGTGAATTCAGATAGTTGACCAAAATACCTTGCTCCGCATATCCGCCGGCATCCGTCCGGTCTGTATCTCCGGTAGAAGCGGTAATCACATTATCTCCCCACGTGCCATACGTGGTGATGCGTTTAAAAGCATACGACAGATGCTCTTCGAGCTTATTATTACTGTTCAGAATGTAAGAAGAACCGGTTCCGTCTCCTCCCTTATTATACACAAGGCGGAAGAGGTAATCATTGTTATGAAACACCCAATACGTACCGGTCTCTGTCTCAAGACCGTTATTTTTCACTGTAACGCTTCCTTCGTCCAAAGACTCGGCAGTCAGGAGATAATTTACCCCATCAACAGTGGCAGCAACCACGTATGTCCCTGCCCCGGTACCGGGAGCATCCGGCGTTGAATTTTCAGGTACTGTATCATCACTGCATGAAGTCAACACGCTGCCTGCACAACATGCCATGACAACAGACCAAAACAAAAATTTTCTATTCATCATTCTTCTATTTATATTTTATCGATTCATATTCTATTGTCCGAAATAAACCCTCACCTTCCCGTAGAATGCACGCCCGGCTTTCTGCAGGCTATAATTATCATACAATTTCTCATCCGTGAAATTCTTGCATTCCAACGAGAGGTTATAGCGTCCATTCTTGATACTATACGTAATCCCCAGATTGTGTGAGAATTGTTCCGGCACACGTTTCTTGGAAGAAGCCTCTCCGATAGTTTCCCAATTCAATGGAAATTCGTGCTGATAATAGCTGTCATACGTGAGCGACAAGCGGTTTCCTTTTGCAAACAAATCATGCCAATAGAGCGAAGCATCCAAGCTGGCATAACGGTAAGGCTGATTGGGTATACGAAGTTTATACTTCAGGCTTTCCTGCAGGGAGCCTCCCTCCAGATATTTTTCATTGTCACGCGTATCCATGCTGCTATAAGTACCTCCCACACTGAGCCAGTGCGAATAGCTGTAACGTGCAGACACATTAAAACCTTTCGTCTTTACACGCCCGTGATTATAATAGGAACCATAACTTTTACCACCAAAAGAGCTGATGGTACGGACGATGTAATCTTTCGTATCACGATAAATCAGACTTCCTTCCACATAGAGCTCATGCTTGCCCAAGCGGTGCGTATAACTGAGGTTCAAGTTGATATTGTCACTGTTCTCCGGATTCAGGTCAGCCTTACCCGCTTCCAAGTCCTCATCACCGAACAACTCTTCATTCGATGGCAACCGATAAGCTTTCTCATACGAGAGCTTTACCTGTAAATCCCTTATTATCCAATATGTGCCTGCCGCTCCATACCCCAGAGCACTTACGTGCTTGGACATATCAATATAGTTCCCTATACCATCGGCATTCTGTGAGACTAATCCCGAACTATGCTGGTTATAATACTTTCCGAAGGCAGAGAAGTTCCACCTTTCAGCAGGCATCAGACGATAAGAAAGTCCGGTGATATTCTTCCTTGTCTTCTTGGGAACGGTAAAATCCGAAACAGCCGAAGTGGAATTCACATCCGAACGGTTACTGCGCTCGAAAACCGTCAGTACATGGCTCAGTGTAAAGGTCTGCGTCCTGCTGAGACGATAATCAACCTTGAACGTCCCATTCCAGTTCTTATTCTTCGATTCATTGTCCTGGTAAGATTGCTCTCCTTTTGAACCGGTATATTGCTTTTCTCCATACCAATTATATTGATAAGGCACCGTATCAATATTCTGAGTCAGATTATAATTATAATTTGCCGTCAAACTAACATCCAGTCCTTTGGTAAATAAATCCCGCTTATGATACTCCAATGAGGGCATCAGCGAATGTCCCTTGCGGTGTTTCTCTCCAAATACTGCCTCTTGGCGCACTCCTGTCTGAATCTCCTTGTACATATTGGAATAAGTAAAACCGAAAAGCAGACGGTCGGCAAAGGGTTTCCCCACCCAACCCACTTTTCCGATGACAGCCTCATTGTGGTAAGTGTCATTGAAACGTTTTACATGCTCAATCTTCTTTTTGTCGGTGGTATTGCCATCGGGAGAAAAATGAGTGACATACGTATCCACATAATAATCATTGTCGGAATAGTTCTGAAATGCATTAATCTCATACATCAATCCGCTTCTGAAAGTCTGTCCGAAATTGATATACGACTTATGCGTATTAAACGAACCATAAGAATAAGAAGTATCCAAAAACCATTTTCTCTTCTTCTTATTCGTTACAATATTGATGACGCCTCCTAAAGCATCGGTACCGAATCCTACCGGTACAACTCCTTTATATACTTCTATACGCTCGGCAAAATTCACCGGAATATTGTTCAGCCCGAAAGAGCTGCCTACCCCCTCCTGCGGCACTCCGTCAATAAAGACTTTGACGTGCTTTCCACTGAACCCATCCAACATGAGTTGGGTATCAGAACCTACACCTCCTGCCTCCCGCAGTTTCATACCCGGCAGTTTGGATAAAGCATCACTCAAATTCTTCGTCGAGTTCTGCAACTCCTCCGTATCCACAGCCACGGCATTGAAAGCCGAACGCTTCACACGGCCTACCCCATTGGACACGACAACGACCTCGTCTAACTCTGTCACAGACGAAGCTAATACTACATTCATTTTTACTCTCTCACCTCGAAAGAGCTTCACCGGCTTCTCTATCGTTTCATAACCGACAGCAGAAACGACCAGTGTATACTCCCCTGCGGGGGCATGCAAATGATATATTCCCTGCTCATTGGTCATACAACCATAATTGGTTCCTTTCAGATACACCGTTGCCAAGTCTATGATTTCTTTCTCCTTCGATACGACTTTACCCGAAATCATGGTTTTATGCTGCTGTGCATATACAGATACAGCCGTCAATAAAACGATGATTAAAATATTCACTTTCCGAACTGCTGTTTTCACGTTTTCTTCTTCTAAGTAATTACATTCTTTATTCGGATGCAAAGGTCTTGATAAAACTGACGCGCCACAATCGCTTTTTATAGGTAATTTAGAAACCTTCCTCAACAGTCATTTCTTTCATACAATCACTATTTATAAGTATTCTCCCCATTGAGCAGGCAAATATTCCTTTGCACCGGAAATAAACTTTTTTGCACGTTGCAAGGAATTTGAAATATTTATAGCCTATCTTTGCAGCATTAAACTAACCTATTAAACACCAATAATAAATGAAAAAGCTATCTGGTTTTCTATTGTTATTCGTCTTTCTATGCTGCTCACTGTCAGCAAAAGAAACGCAAATCATCATCTTTTCGACTAATGACATGCACGGCAGTATCGACAACTTTGCCAAAATAGCAAGTTATATACAAAAAGAGCGTGCCAAGAATCCCAACATTCTGATTTTGAGTGGGGGAGATATGTTTTCGGGTAATCCGGTGGTGGACCAATACCCTGAGAAAGGCTTTCCTATGATTGACCTGATGAACCGGATAGGATATCAGTATGAAATATTCGGCAACCATGAATTCGACTACGGACAGGAGGTACTGAACCGGCGAATGGAGCAAGCCAACTTCCAATTCCTATGTGCCAACATGATTGTTGATGAAGAAACAGCCGGAATCAAACAACCTCAGCCATACGCTTTTCTGCAAATCGGTGACACCAAGATATGCATCCTGGGCCTTATCGAAGTGAGTAAGCGAAGAACAGGTGAGCTGCTACCCGCCACCCATCCCGCACGCCTGAAAGGTATCACATTCACCGAGCCTGTATCAACCGCACTTAAATACAAGAACTTACGCAGCCGGTGCAACCTGTTTGTCGGTCTCACTCATACCGGTTATAACAAAGATTGTGAGATAGCCGAAGCGATGCCCGAACTGGATGTTATCATCGGGGGACACTCACATACACGCATTGATTCTACCATTGTCGTCAATGGTGTCTTGATAAGTCAGGCGCAGAGCAACCTTCATTATCTGGGCAAGACTACTATCACCTTGGAGGATAATAAAGTAAAAGAGAAGAAATTCGAGCTGATTAATATGGCAAAACTCAAAGACGAAGATACAGATATCAAGCAGTCTATTCAGAAATTCCGCAAGGATTGCCACTTAGACCAAGTAATAGCACATGCCACAGCACAGTTCAACGGTAAAGAGCCACTCGGCTCACTGATGACCGATGCCGTAGCCGATGTGCATAATCTCGACTTTGCTTTCCAGAATGCCGGCGGTGTGCGCATCGGACAAATGGCGAAAGGAGAAATCACCATGGCCGAAATCTATCAGTTGGACCCCTTCGGCAATACTGTAGTTGTCTATCAAATGACTCCGGCAGAGATTCGCACTTTATTAATGAACTCCTACCGCAAAGCCAGCAAACGTGCCGATCTATTGGTGTCGGGCATGACCTACACCATTCATACCCGTGACGGCAAAGCCGTGAGTGTCACCATAAAAGACATGAATGGCAACCCGCTGGACGAAAATAAACAGTACAAAGTAGGTATGAACAGCTACATCGCCTCCAGTTATCGATTCGACCATGCCGACCCGGGGCATGAAATGACTGCCACCTCTTCGGATGCTTTGATAGAATATCTGAAACAGCAAAAAGAAATCACGCCTCAACAGCCACGTACTAGTATTGTAGAAGAATAAACAGAATATATACAATAAAAAGAGGTTGTAACCGATGTCGGCTACAACCTCTTCTGTTTTTATATTACCTGAATTAAAATATGATATTTGCAGACATTACTTAGCAAATGCGTGACGATAACCTTTCACCTTGTTCCAGCTGCCGCGGGTAAAATCGGGTACAGCTACCGGAGCATTACCGTTTTCGATAGAAAGACGGGTAAGGTCTGCCATGCAGCACCATTCAGCCAAATCGTATACATCCATATCCAAAGGCAAACCGTTGCGCAGACAGTAAACCAGACGGTAATCCATGATGTAGTCCATACCACCGTGACCGCCTACCTTCTTGGCAGTTTCTTCCAATTCCTGGTGAATCGGGTGTTTGTATTTCTGCATCAAAGCTTTTTTCACGTCTTCGGGAACAGCAGCGTGCATATTCAGATTTTCGTGGTTGGGCACTTCTTTAGCATCAACCTGATCAGGACGCAAGCAGTATTGTTCGATAGGATATTTGTTGGCAAAACCATCAGTACCTGTCAGCTGATACATACGGCTGTAAGGACGAGGATTCATTACATCGTGCTGAATATGGATAGTTTTACCGTTTTCAGTGCGGATGAAAGTCATGGTGTGGTCACCGTTCTGGAATTCGATAGAATCGTTTGCCAAACCATATCTCTTACCCAGTTCAGGACCAGTTACAGCTTTAGTATCCATAGCTACCAAAGTCTTCATGCGGTCGCCACGGTGAATGTCCAGCAACTGGCAGGCCGGGCCAAGGCCGTGAGTGGCATAAACGTCACCACGGAATTCATTGTTATAATCCAAGCGCCAGTTATTCCAATATTCACCCCAGAACTCTTCGAGGTTATGAATATAAGAACCTTCTACGTGCAATACTTCACCGAACAATCCCTGTTGAGCCATGTTCAGTGTAGTCAGTTCGAAGAAGTCATATACACAGTTTTCCAACTGCATACAGTGCTTGCGAGTCTTTTCCGAAGTATTGATTAACGCCCAGATTTCATCCAATGTCATAGCAGACGGAACTTCGATGGCAACGTGCTTGCCGTGTTCCATGGCATAAACGCCCATTTCGGCATGATGCTTCCAGTCTGAAGCAATATATACCACATCAATATCATCACGTTCGCAAAGTTGCTTCCATGCATCTTCAGAACCTGAATATTCAGCAGCTTTAGGAAGGCCGGCTTTCTCTAAAATACCTTGTGCTCTTTCTACACATTTGGGACGAAGGTCACACAAAGCTACAATTTTTGTACCGGGGATATGAGTCCAGCGTGCAACTGCACCGGGACCACGCATACCCAAACCAATAAAACCAACACGGACTGTATCCAGCTTCGGGGCAGTCAGTTGAATTACATCTTGCTGTCCGGCAGGACGTTCGGGAACAGCGACTTCAATAGGAGCATACTCCTTTGCAACAGCTTCTTTCTGAGGAGAAGCACATCCGGCCAAACAGAACAATGCCAAGCCGGTCATCACAGTCAATAGATTCTTAATCTTCATGTCTTTTCAAAATAAATATTTAAATATAATAGTTAGTATTCATCTCTCATAAGCGAACACCTCATTCGGCAATCGTCACATTCGTCACCCGCTCCAGCCAGAAACGGTTCCGGTTAGAATGGAACGGCTTATAGTCCGTGTTCTTCTTTATAACATTATTGCGGAATATTAATCCATCCACTGATTTGGCATACAGGATAGGAGCATCAAAAGTATCGAACTCATTGTCTTCTATCACAATGCCCCCTTCCGGTCCTCCATGAAAATACTTCTGCTGATTCTTTAAGTCGGGTATCTCCGGATAAATCGAAATCACTGCATTCGTAAACTGGAATAAATTGGTAAGTGCATTTACAAAACGATTCTTACGAATAATCACATTACGGCATGCTCCGGTTTCAAACCAGCCGTTACAATCTCCACACAACAAGATAGCAGCTCCTGAAGTATGGTCAAATAAGTTATTCTCAACAACCGTTTTACGCGGAGTACTGAACAGACTACCTCTCGCTCTATTATTACGAATCGTATTTCCGGCAAACAAAACTTCCGGTGTCCAGGTAAGATTCTCGATGCCAAATCCGCTTTGCCCATTGACAGCCGGATCTATCGCCTCATCAAAAGTAATGATGAATTCGCGTGCCCCGTCTATTTGTTCTTTATCATGCGGACGGATGCTTGCAATCTTATTCTGATTGCCGATCAACTCCATGGTAGAGGATTGAACGAACTGCACCTCATCTCCGGCGCGTCCCCATTCAAATCCCCATGACTGATCATGCATATAACGTCCGACCAATGTGTGGTCATCTATCCTTTTCACCACTTTCAGATATGTTCCATGCACATTAATGGCATCATCCATCATGCCTTCATAGAGTCCATTGCAAGAAGTTATCTTTCCTTTACAACCTGAAAAATGAGTCGCATCTGCCTGTGTGGTAAAATAACGCGGATCATCCTCACCCTTCAAGCAAACACAGAACTTCTCTAACGTAATATTTTCACTGAATTGTGCCAACAATCCCATTCCTTCCGCATAATGTACTTTTATATTTTCCAATGTCGTATTTAAATCATGTGACAGGAAAATTCCGGGAGTAGGGCGTCCCCAACCACGCATGGCAACAACAGTTCCGGGAACAAGACGTGCATCTTTCCAATGGGGAGCACGAATGCGCCGCGGTGCTATCTCACTTGCTCCTTTCGTCGGACAACCGATATCACTGGTATTGTATACCAAATGTTTGGTATCCCCATCAAAAGCAATTCCCCAGGAATGTTTTAAAGTCCATCCTTCTCCATAAGCTTCAAAAATCGAATCTTTGGCTATACGATATTTCACCCATGAAGCCGGTTCGAATACGATTCCCTCTTGCGGAGTATTCTCCAATATCTTTATTTGTGCAATATGGGGATTCTCAAAATCAATACTGAAATTCTTCAAGCTACAATTCTCCGACCGAAGAAGCGACACCGGCAACATTCTCCCATGAAAGACGAACTGTGCCCCCTGCCCGTCAAGAGTAAGGTTTTTCATGTCTTCCAGTGCAATACCTACTTTCTTAGGATTGTCTTGGTCATGGTTCGAGATATAATATTCGCGTACGGCAGCTCCTTTTTCATGGAAGTCATAGCGGCCTTCAGAAAAACGAAGAATAACCGCTTCACCATCCTTGCATTCAGCCTTTATTTTCGACAAAGCTTTTTGCAAAACAGGAGAAGCATTTTTATGAGTATCAGGCTTTAAGCCAAACGTGGAAATATCATATACTTTTTGAGCATACATATTTACCGAAGTGAGTGCAAATATTGCACCTAACGCTAAAATCGAAAGTAATTTCATACTTATTAGACTTAATAAATTAATCAATGCACTGTATTGAAATACAAAGAAAGGAAGTTTCCCCAATATACCTAGTATTTGCTTACGCTTTTTTAACAAATTAGTGATAAAAAGCGGGATGTGAAGACAAATGCCATACACACCCCGTGCATAATCCTAACACCTAAAATTCATCTCAACTAATATCCCGGATTCTGATCATCCCGCAATAAGGGATTTAAATCCATAGCTCCTTGAGGAATAGGCATTAACATCAAACGATCACTCCATGTCATATTCACAACCTCATAACCATTAGGAGCATAAACAGTACCATTCATTACTTTGTTGCAATATGCAGACCCATAACGACGTATATCATCATAACGTTGTCCTTCAGCAGCCAATTCTATACGACGTTCGTTACGCACAAAGTCCAAAGCAGCTTCCTTAGATGGCATTACAGTAGGTACATCGGGCATACCACAACGATCACGCAAATCATTCAATGCTTTCTGAACTTCAGCATCCCAACCTTTAGTTTGAATCCTCGCTTCAGCATAAGTCAACAAGACCTCAGCATAACGGATAACCGGATAATCCTCCATACTAGCCCAATCCGAATAAGCTGTCAAAGAAAGTAATTTTCTATAACTATATCCTGTCCATGATTCATTACCATCCGAACCAGCCCATGACGGATTCCAGCGATAATAGAAAGTTCCAAAATCTGTTTCATGCCATCCTTTAAAAGGAAATAACATAGAAGCATAAAGACGGCTGTCACGATTACGGAATTCATCCATATAGGCATATTCTTTCAAATTCAAAGTAGGAACAGTTTTAATATAAGTAGTTTGATCCATTCCTTCAACAACAGCTGTTATTTTAGCAAAATTCTCTTTACGAGTTGCTACCGGAATCTCAGGACGTATCGTTTTTCCGTCAATATCCCAATACGCATCAATCAATCCCTGCATCGGTTCGTATGAAGAATAACCGGAAATCAATTGACTAGGACGAATATAAGTATAGCGAGTCCAATCATAGTTATTATCATCTGCCATATACCCCCGTGTCACCAAATACTCAGGATTATCAGGATTGGCATTCTCCTTATGCCACAAACATTCATAACTGAAC
>OHJC01000889.1_pt1 | contig 14630 bp, 4 predicted proteins | sample 1568461 | NCBI WGS metagenome assembly OHJC01 (sample SAMEA3879535, study PRJEB24766) | human gut metagenome | biome: human-associated habitat; feature: feces | place: USA | collected 1985/1987 | reverse complement strand
CGGCTGCGGCCGGCGGGTGCGATGCGCGGCACACTCAAGGCCGTTCGGCCGGGCTTACGGTCGCGCATCGCACCCGCCGGCCGCAGCCTTTTTATGGGAAGTGCCTTGCGGGGCCCTGAAAGTTCCCTGATTTTCTCGGTGGCGTTACTGTTTGTTCGAACGCGACCCCTATAGTGGGCATATGAGTGAAATTCAGCCGTTGCCGCAGTTCCCGCCGCAGCGTGCGCCGCAGCATGACCAGCAGCGCGAACAGCAGCGTATGGGGGAGCGGATGGACGATTCTTGCGATGACATGCCCACCGTGCCGATTCCGGCACGCAAGGTGGTCACCACCTTCGACGCGGCCTCCAGACATGAGCGTCTTGAAGTCAAACCGCCGCTGACCAGGCTGTTCCGCCGCACGATCACCAAAGCATTCAGTGTCTGGCTGAAATTCTCGACCGCATTGGTACGGTCGCTCGACTGGTATCCACGTGTCGAACCCTACGTCGGCTACGGCACCGAACACTACTCCCGACTGATCTGCCGTACCGTATACGGCCCGTTCAAACGGCAGGCCGGCCGCCTGATTCGCGGCATCCGTGGCATGCTGATGGTGCCGTCCCCGCATACCAAAGTGCGGATCGCCATCGATGACGTGCCCATCGAAACAGTGCAGGTGGGTGCGTCGGAAGTGTACGACGCGATCGACAGCAATCCTGATATTTCCAGCGAATTCGCGGCATCCGACGATGCCGGCTACCTCGACCTCGTGGCCGAGCATTCGCTCGAACCGGGCATCCACAACGTCTCGTACAAAGTGCGCAGCCGCAAGCCGGTCAACGCCAATCTTTTCACCATTCCCAGCGGCACCAAAGTGGGCGTGATCTCCGACGTGGACGACACCATCATGGTCACGCAGGCGCCGCGTCTGATGAAGGCCGCCTACAATCTGCTGCTGCTCAACCCCCGCAAGAAGGTGCCGGTGGCCAGCATGAACCTGCTGTTCAACCGCATCGCGGACATGTTCCCGGACGCGCCGTTCTTCTACCTGTCCACGTCACCTTGGAACGTGGAAAGCTCGATCCGCCATTTCATCACGAACCACGGCTTCCCGGAAGGGCCGCTGCTGCTGCGCGACCTTGACCCGAGGCCGAAGACGTTCGTGCCGTCCGGCGTGCAGCACAAGCTGGAATACGCCGAACAGCTCATGGCCGATTTTCCGGATATGAAATTCATCCTCATCGGCGACGACGGGCAGAAGGATCCGACCACATACGCCACGATCGCACGCCGCTATCCGGGCCGCGTGCTGGCGATCTGCATCCGCCAGCTGACGCCGCGCGAGGTGGCGGGCAACATCGGTTCCGTTGCGGGGCGCGCGAACACGCAGCCGATGCCGGTCACCGACGTACCGGTGTTTACGGGAGCGACCGGGTCGAACATCATGAAAACCATGCTGCCGTACCTGCGCGCCACCCAAGCCGCGGATGGCGAAACCGACTGACCGGCCCGGAATCCGGCAGCATGCATGGCTGCACGGTGCGGCTGCCGGAAGCATCGGTGCACATCGCCGTCGGAAAGTTAGGCGGCGCAGGCCGGTATAATCGCGTGCATGAGTGAATTTCGGGGCATGAACGACCCGTCCGCATCGGAGCAGGATGGGTTCGGCGCGATTCCGCGCGCGAAACGGGTGCCGAAGGAGCGCGTCTTCCATGGCGACACCTTCATCGATCAATACGAATGGCTGCGGGACAAGCAATCGCAGGACGTTCAAGACTACGTGGCGGCACAGAACCGCTACTGCGAACAGCGCATGGCACCGCTCGCATCGTTGCGCAAAACGTTGTTCGAGGAATTCAAGTCGCATGTGCAGGAAACCGACATGTCCGTGCCGACGCGCATGGACGGCTACTGGTACTTCACCCGCACCATGCAGGGGCGGCAATACGCCACGCAATGCCGCGTGCCGATCCGCGGCGCGGACGATTGGGATCCGCCGACAGTGGAGGCCGGCGTGCCACTCGACGGCGAACAGGTGGTGTTCGATACGAACGCCGAGGCGCAAGGCCACGATTTCTTCCGCATCGGCGGCATGGACATTTCCAAGGACGGCCGTTGGATGTTGTACGGCACCGACACGACTGGCGACGAACGCTACGATTTCCGCATCCGTGATCTTGAGACCGGCGACGAGCTGGAGGAGCGGTTCGAAGGCATCGGCGGAGCCTGCTTCACGCCGGACGCGCAATGGGTGTTCTATGTGCTGTTGGACGACGCGTGGCGTCCATACGCGGTGATGCGCCACCGCGTCGGCACCCCCGTGACCGATGACGTGGAGGTGTACCGCGAGGCGGATGAACGCTTCTGGGTGGGCATCGGACTGTCCTTCGACGAACGGAACATCGTGATCGGCACCGGGGCGAAAACCACCACCGAGGTGCTGATGCTGCCGGTGGACACCCCAGAGGGCTCGTTCCGGGCGTTCATTCCGCGCGAAACCGACGTGGAATACGATGTGAGCTTCGCCTGCTTCGAAGGCGCGGGGGAGCATGGCGAGGATATTCCGCTCGCCGTGGTGTACCACAACGCGTTGAATCCGAATTTCGAGATCGATGTGATCGATATGCGGACGCACGAGCCTCCATACCGGCTGGGCGAAGGCGTGCGCGTGGCGGTCGGATCGCCCTACGGTTGCGAGCATGGCGACGACGTGGACCCCGGCGCCTCCTCCATGCCGATCGGCACCCCGTATTCAAATCCCTGCAATCCCGCCATTCTGCAGGGCGCGCACGGCTTGGGCATCGAGGGTATCTCGATCCATCGGCATTTCGTCGCATTGCAATACCGCGCGGAAAGCCTGCCGCACATCGCGGTGATGACGAAACGGGCCGCCGCCGAGGATTTCCTGGCCGGCCGGCCATGGCGGTTCACCGAACTGGTGCCGCACGCGCTGGAGGACGATTGGGACGTCGACGAATCCGTGGACGAGATCAACGAGGAACGCGCCGAGATCTGGGGCAAACTGGACGCGGCCGCCGCCGCGCAAGGCAAGGGATCGGCCGTGCATGGCGTCTCGCGTCGGGCGATGACGTCGTCGGACGGCGCCACCGCCGACCGCATGCCGGGGGAGACGCGCCGCCTGTATTCGATCGGCGTGGGTGGCAACCCCTCGTATGACGCGCCGCGCATGCGCTACTCGTTCGCCAGCTACACGCGCCCCGGCGAGCTGCATGACTACGATCCGGACACCGGCGAGGACCGTCTGCTCAAACGCGCCACCGTGCTGGGTGGTTTCGATCCGCGCGACTACATGGAACGCCGGGTGTGGGTCACCGCGCGCGACGGCGAACGCATCCCCGTCTCGCTGGTATGGCGGCGACCTGCGATTCCGCCATGTTCATCACCGGCTACGGCGCGTACGAGATCAGTTCCGATCCGGGATTCGCGGTGTCACGCATCAGCATGCTCGACCGCGGCGTGCTGTACGCCGTGCCGCACATCCGCGGCGGCGGCGAAATGGGACGCGCCTGGTACGAGCAGGGGCACCTGCTCAACAAGAAGCATTCGTTTGAGGATTTCATCGACGCCACGCGCGCGCTGCAACGCGCCGGACTGGCCTCGCCGCTGCGTACAGTGGCGAACGGCGGCTCGGCGGGCGGCCTATTGATGGGGGCGGTCGCCAACATGGCTCCGGAATGCTATGCGGGCGTGGAGGCGGATGTGCCGTTCGTGGACGCGCTGACCTCGATCCTTGATCCTTCGCTGCCGCTGACCGTCACCGAATGGGACGAGTGGGGCGATCCGCTGCACGACGCGGATGTGTACGCGTATATGAAGTCGTACACGCCATACGAGAATGCGCCAGATAGTGAAAATGACGAAAGAACTGCCGTTTTTCCGAAAATTTTCATTACCACATCCATGAACGACACCCGCGTGCTGTATGTGGAGCCGATGAAATGGCTGGCCCGGCTGCAGCATGCCGGTGTGGACGCCGTGGCGAAGATTGAGGTTGAGGCTGGTCATGGGGGTACGTCTGGAAGGTACAAGCAGTGGGAGGAGATCTCCTATGAGAATGCTTGGTGTCTTTCGATGATGGGTATCACGCATTGATCCGGTTTGTGGGACCTTTCATGTTCGGATGAGGTCGGTTTCGGAACGGTCTGTTGTTATGTGACGGGGTGCACCGTATGGCGCACCCCGTTTTGCAAACGCTTCCATTTGCAGTTTGTTTCATGAAACATTGAAACAGGTCGGGTGATTGTTTTCGGCGTTTCTTGCAGAATCCTCCGATTTAGGGGTGTTCCGTCAAACGTTTTTTTCAACTTTTGACGGCATGTTAAACCTTTTATAAGGTCATGCTTGCACCCGTTTTCAGAGTGTTTCATTGTCTGTGCGGGGTGGTCTCGTAAGGTCCAGAGAAATAGTAGGTTTACGGGTAAAACCGACTAGATTGCATTGCGACCAGGGGGAAGAATGGCAGGCATGCATAAAGCCGTAAGTGAGCGGCATGGAATGACAACGATTGCCGCGTTGGTGGCAATCGTTGCGATGATCTTCGCAAGTGTGATCGCAGCGCCGCAACGCGCGTATGCTGAGGAATACAATATCAGCGATCTCGGTTGGGTTGACAAGGACGACACCTCCTTCGAAATCAGTTCCGACGGAGGCAAGACGTGGAAGCCGTACATTTCCGGCATGCAAGTCAACTACGGTGATCAGATCCGCACCGAACTGCATTGGAAAGTGCCGAACGACGTCAAAATCAACGAGGGCGACACCTTCGTCTACGACCTTCCCGGCAATCTGGAATACAAATCGAACGAGAAATACCCGATCTACAACGGTGGCGACGTGGTCGGCTACTACACCATCGACGGCGACAAAATGGTGGCCACCTACACCCGCGGCGAATCGGCGGGGTCCAACATCGAAGCGTTCGTGACCACTGACGGAACCATCACCTCGAACAAAACCGGTGGTTCGGCTGGCGGCGATACCAGCTTTACCTTCCCCGGATATGGCACCATCACCGTGAACGTGGAGGGCAAACACAGCGTCAACGTGGTCAAACGCCCGGCAATCTCCACTTCCGACGCATCCACCTACGATTTCGTTTTGGAAGTGACCTCTACAGGCACGAACACCGGCGTGACCATAGACGACACCATGGGCGGCCTGCTGACCTTCGTGGACGGATCCGTGCACATCTACACCGACGCCGACTGCAAGAACGAATACACGGGCGCATGGCAATCCTCCAAAACCGACGACCATAATTTCAACGTCACCATCGGCTCCATGGGCGACGGTGAGAAACTATACGTGCGCTACTCGGTGAACGCCGACAAAGACAGCGTCATCAAGGCATGCCGCGAGGCCGGCAATTGCAGCAATGCCACCGAAAACAAAAACAAGGTGACCTATTCCAGCAACGAAGACGTCAACAAGAAGGAAACCAGCAACTCCATCTGGTTCAACTACAGCGACTGGTATGTGAACAAAAGCGCAACCGCAGCAAAAGACGAAAATGGCACGCAAGGCTTCACTTGGAACATCACCATCGGCGCTGGCGAAGGCCAATCCGTCGACGGAGCCACCGTCAAAGATCTGCTCGACAAGAACAACCTCAAGGAACCGACCGGAGATCTGGTGCTCAGCTGCTACAACAGCGGCGACTGGAAATCCGTGTGTCCGACCGGCTCGCCCGGCGCATATACGGACGACGACCCGTACAATCCGCAGCATTACATCAAACTTAGCTGGAGCGATCTCGTAGCAGGCACCGTGACCCTGCCCTCCGGCGGCTACGACCATTTCCAAATCCAGTATTGGACCGAAGCGAAAAACGTGCCGGTCGAAGGAAGCGGCGAACACCAGAAATACAAGAACGAAGTCACCGTAAAACCTCAGGATGGAACCGGCAAAACAGCCACGGCCGAACCTCAACTCGGCACGGACGCGGTCGAACTGAAGAAAACATGCACGTCGCCGGCATCCGAAGCGAAGAACCTGACGTGGGTGACCAGCATGAAAGCCTTGGAAGACCTCACCAACGCCGAACTGACCGACAAGCTGGATGTGGACGACAGCGGCAAGGATCTGGGATCCAAGCAAACCTTGGTGAAAGACAGCATTAAAGTGTACACCGACGCCGCCCTGACGCAGCAATACGCGGGCGGATACACGACAGAGGCCACCGATAGGGGATTCACCATCGTGTTCGCATCATTGCCCAAAGGCACTACGGTGTACGTGCAATACCAGTCCACCGTCAACGACGGTGTGACCGACGAAACCGTGTGGAACCGAGCTTCGGCATTGAACAAAACCTCCACGGCGAAACACCAGCATCGCGGCGACGTGCTCGGCAAGGAAGACGCCAACCAGTATTGGGACCAATACGGGTACGGCTACACCGCCAACTCCAAAGGCGTGATCCGCTGGCGCATCAAAGTGCATGACGTGATGTCGGACGCCGAAAACATCGTGGTGACCGATACGTTGCCCGTCCACACGCGGTACGACGCGAAATCGTTGAAGATCTTCGACGCTTCCAGCACCACAAAAATGCTGTCCGGAGTGAGCGCCAAAGACAACGGCGACGGCACGGTGACCTTCACCATAGCCAAGGGTACCCCGGCGTTCAGCCAGGCGAAGACCTCGGCTGGTGTGCTCATCGTGTATGAGACGAGCATCGACCCGATCACCGCACCTGATTGGGGAAATTACGAGAACAAGGCGCACATCGACATTGATGGCAGCGCCGGAGGCGACGCTTCCGCCACAGTGGGCGCGAGCAAGCCGAAACTTCTTGACAAAAACGGCAAATACGATGCCACGACCGCGCCGAACGTGAACTACACGGTCAAAGTCAACCCGAATGCGGACACGCTTAACAAAGGCAACAACCTCACTCTGACCGACACCATGGGTCAGGCACTCGACCTCAACGCCAACAGCGTGTCGATCATGGACTCCGACAATGGAACCGCCATCAACGGTGCAACATGGTCATACAATCCGCAGACCCGCGAACTAGTGTTCTCCATTCCCGACGCCCGTGCATGCACCATCACCTACACGGCCGCGGTGCAGCTCAAACCAGGCGAAAGCTTCGGATCGCTGGGCGGCAACAAAATCGTGCTCGCCGGGTATGAGAACAACGGCGGAACCTCGCAGAACACAATCACCGGAACCGTGCAGCAGAGCAAAGGCGGCATGAAATACGACCAGAGCACACTGCAGATCTACAAGTACGCGGATGGCGATCTCGGCAAGCCGGCGGGCAGCGCCACCTTCAAAGTGGAAAGCGTCACCGGATGCAACTTCGTGTCGTCTACGGCCGATGCCGACGGCACCTGCAATGGTACGGTTGGCAAAGAAATCACCAAGCAGCTGACCACAGGAGCATCCAACGGACTGTCCGACCGACTGCAGCTGGACTACGACACCGTATATAAGGTCACCGAGCTGACAGGTCCGGACGGCAAAGTGCCCGGCAGCACTGATTCGCAATACGAGAAATCCGCTCCGCTCTATGTGATATTCCCCGGACATGACGCGCAGACCGCTGCCGGTGCATACGACGGACGATACGACAACAAAACCGTTACCGTAGATGGGCAAAGCGGCAAATTGATCGTCGCCGTAGCCAAAGACAGCGACGGCAAGACGACCACATTGGGCAACTACCGTTGGAACTGCAGCAACGACCACAAAACGAAGTTCAAGGTGCAATTCACAAAGGTGGATGCGGCGAATGCCGGTGTACCCGTCGACGGTGCCACCATGCAGCTGACTCGTGTCGGATCGTCGCAGGTGGAATCCGATTGGACATGGACCACCTCCGGCAGCGAGACGAAAACGCTCGAACTCCTGCCCGGACGGTACAAGCTGACCGAAGCCAACGCACCGGACGGATACCAAGTCATGGATCCGATCATCATTCTGGTCGGCGAAGACGGCACCATCACCGTCGACGGCAAAAATGTGACCGGTAGCGACGGCATCGGTCACGTGCAGGCGGAGGACGCACCGAAAACCACGTCGTTGACTGTTACGAAAACATGGAACGACAATAACAACCAGGACGGCAAACGTGCATCCGTCACCTTCGATTTGTACCGCAAGACCGACGGCGATGCCGATTATACGAAAGTCGACGGGCAAAGCCGCATACTCAATCCCGACAAGAACGATAACGTGCAATGGACGGGACTGCCGGTGAAAGTCGACGGCAAAACCGCGGCCTACATGGCCGTCGAAACCACGACGCTGGGCGGGTACGACTCGCAATGCGCTGACGTGCAATACAACACCGACGGTTCGGCTGCCACCGAACAATGCACCAACACGCACACGCCCGAAACCACGTCGATCGGCGTTGAAAAAGCATGGGACGACGCCGACAACCAGGACCAGAAGCGCCCTGACAGCGTAACCGTGCATCTGTTGAAAAACGGAGAGGAAACCGATCAAAGCGTGACACTCGATGCGGTTGGAAACTGGCGGAACGACAGCGCGTTCACCAATCTGCCCGTCTACGAGGATGGCAAGAAGATCGTGTATACCATACGCGAAGATACGGTGAGCGGCTACACCACGCACATCACCGGCTCGCAAACCCAAGGTTTCGCCATCACCAACACGCACCACCCCGAAAACGAGGAGGTGTGGTTCTCCAAGCAGGACCTCAAGGGTACGGAGATCGCAGGTGCCACCATGCGCCTCACCGGTACGCTGAATGATGGCACCGAATTCAAAACGCAGACCTGGGTAAGTGAGCGGGATAAGTCGAAGAGCATCAAGCTCAAGCCCGGCACCTACACCTTGACCGAAACCAAGGCGCCGGATGGTTATCTGGTAGCGGATCCGGTCGAATTCAAAGTCGTGAGCGACGCCGTCACCGGCAAGCTCAGCGTGCAGATCAAGCAAACCGATGGCACATATGCCGACGTGCAGGACAATACCATCGTGATGACCGACCAGTACCGGACGCATCAGGTGACCGTCAATAAAAACAGTCTCACCAGTGGCATCACCAATATCGACGGCGCGCAGATGAGCATCACCGGCACCACCTTGGATGGCAAGGCGATCGACGAGATCACCTGGACCAGCAAAGGCGGCGAACCCGGCGAACTCACCCTGCTACCCGGCACCTACACCCTGCGTGAAAAGGTGGCGCCGGACGGCTATGAAACCGCGGATGACATCGTATTCAGCGTCGGGCTCGACGGCAGCGTGACCATCGACGGTAAGAAGCAGGATTCCAATACCGTCGTCATGAAAGACAAGCCGGGCAAAAGCGGCATCCTGTTCTCCAAAACCAAGGTCGGCGGCGGTGCCGAGCTGGCTGGAGCGGAATTCTCCATAACCGGCAAAACTTTCGAAGGCAAGACGATCGACGAGATCACCTGGACCAGCGGCGGCGGACTGCCGAAACAATTCCAGCTGCAGGACGGCGTCTACAAGCTCACCGAAACCAAGGCGCCGGTCGGGTATGAAAAGGCGAACGCGGTCAACTTCACCATTTCCCGCGGCGAAGCATACGTGGACGGCAAGCTGGTGGATGGCAACACCATCCGCGTCGAGGATCGCGTGGATACGACCATGGTGCGCGTGCGCAAAATCTGGTCCGACCATAACTATTCGGAGCGTCCGACATCGGTGACATTCCACCTGCTGCGCAACTCCAAGCAGCTGCAAGATGCGAAGTACACGCGGACGTTGGACAACAAGAACACCAGCGACTGGACGTACACGTGGACCGATCTGCCCCGATATGATGCGGACGGCAACAGGTACAACTACACGGTTGACGAGGAACTGACCCAAGAGCTCACAGGTAAGGAATACCGCGTTTCCGTGATCAAACGTCCGTACATCGACGGCGCCGAATTCACGGTATTGAACATTCGGGAGCCGGAAACGGCAAGCATCACGGTGAACAAAACGTGGAACGATCAGGATGACAACGATGGCAAACGGCCGAAGACGCTGACCTTCCATATTTGGGGAACCAGCAAACAGCCGAAGAGCGGCAGTACCGACGAAACGGAAGACGTGACCGAACAATTGGTGGTGCAAACCGTGCGAACCAACGGCAGCAACACGCAATCGTGGACGTTCGAAGGTCTTCCCAAGCAGAACCTGTACAACAATCCGTACACGTATACGGTAACCGAGGAATCCGTAGATGGCTATACGGCAAGCGACGTGACGCTCGCCGGCGGTACGGAAACACGCTGTGCGGTGACGAGCACGGTCAAATCCTGCGCGTTCGATGTGACCAACACGCATACGCCCGAAACCACGACATTGAGCGTGGACAAGACGTGGGATGACACTGATGCGCCCAGCAATGTGAAACGGCCGGGCGACAAGGCCACGATCTGGGTGCTTTCCAGCGTGTGGACCGATGCGAAGAACCAGACGCTGCCCGGATGGCCCTCACCGCAACACAACAGCGAGTGCAAGAACACCGGCGCGACGGATGGCACGAATCCATGGGGTGTGAGCTGCATGGTGCTGACCTCGGAGAACGCCAAAGCGACGCAGGCCACCACGGCCAACGTCAACGGGGCTGACGGAACAAGCGAAGCGACCACTTCGCAAGAGGTGAGCGCGAACACGTGGACCTACACCTTCACGAACCTGCCCAAATACTACAAGGGCAAGGAAATTCAGTATTCGGTGACCGAAGAGGCCGTGAAGAACTACACGCCGACGCTCACCGGAGGCAAAGTCGCTGCGGCTGACGGCGCCGAGGGCAAGGCCAACGAGTCGGGCGAATCCGACAAGGCGGATGAAACAAGCGAAAGCGGTCAGAATGCGGAATCCTGGGCGTACACGCTGACCAACACCTACACGCCGGGGCATACCAGCCACAGCGTGCATAAAGTGTGGAAGGACTACGGCGACAGCAGCAAACGTCCGAAAGCGGTATATGCGACGTTGTATGCGAACGGCCAATCCACCGGCAAGACGGTGGCGTTGAGCGACGGCAACAACTGGCAATACACGTTCACCGACCTAGATGAAAACAAGGTGTACACGGTGAAGGAAACCAACGAAAAGGGCGAAGCGATCAGCGGAGTGGACGGCTACTGCCAGCCGGTCATCAGCGATGACCGAAAAACCGGAATCTCCACCATCACCAACACCATCTCCATCGTGCTTCCCTCCACGGGCGGGCAACGATGGTGCTACGGCACACTTCTCGCGGTAGTGGCGCTCGGCATGATCGGCATGGGCTACGGCATCGCCAAACGTAACAAGACCAACAAGGAAGGAGACGCGCGATGAGGCGTCACGGAGCGAAACAGGGGAATCGGATGGATTACCGCATGGCCCGTCACGCGGCTGCACGACATACCGGCATGCGTTCGGTGCGCCGCATCGCGGCCGCGGCACTTGGCCTGGCGCTTTCCCTCGCGGGGCTCAGCGCGCAATCGGTGGCTTTTGGCAATGACGATCCGACCAATCCGGCAGCCACTGACGTGACCATGATCGCATTCCAGCAATCATGGAAGACGATTGGCGACGAATGCACGAAAACCTATGGTCCGGAAGGCGTGAAATACGTGCAGGTCTCCCCGCCGCAGGAATCCATCCAAGGCACGCAATGGTGGACCGTCTACCAGCCGGTCAGCTACAAACTCGACTCGCGTTTCGGTACGGAAGACGAGTTCAAAACCATGATCAGCCAATGCGACGCGGCTGGCGTGCAAATCGTGGCCGACATGGTGCTCAACCACACCACCGGACATGACGTGTCATGGGTTGACGACCAGTATGGCGTGGCCGGAACCGAATACAACGGATCATACGGACGATACCCGGGAATCGGCATCTACCAGTATGAGGAAAGCGGCAACAACCACCAATACGGCCTTCCCAGCGGCGACTTCCACACCTGCAAGTCGAACGTGTCAGACAACATCTCCGACTACACCAACGCCGACGAAGTGTGGAACTGCCGACTGTCGACCATGTGGGACATCAACACCGGCAGCGACCGCGTGCAAAACATCCAAGCCGAATACTTGGCGCACCTATGGGAAGACGGCGTACGCGGATTCCGCATCGACTCCGCAAAACATATGGATCCCAACGACATCGCATCCATCAAACGCAAGTTCATGACCAAAGCGGGCATTACGGACGAACAAAGCTTCCCATGGTCGCAGGAAGTCATCTACCATAATGGAGAATCCGAAAAATTCGCGCCGGAACGATACGAAAAGAACGGACAGGTCACCGAATTCTCGTACGCGTACTCATTGTTGAAGGATTTCAACGGATCCATCACCAATTTGAAGAACATCACCAGCGATCTGCTCGACGACGCCGATAATGCCACCGTATTCGTGTCCAACTGGGATACCGCACGCGGTTCGGAAACGCTCAAACCCGTTTCCGGCGCCCGATACGAGCTCGCCAACGCGTTCATGCTCGGGTACGACTACGGGCATCCGAAGATCCTTTCAGACTACGCATTCAATGAAAGCACCCAATATGATGACGGCGTCAAGGATTCGACTGACACCACCGTGCCGAAAATCAGCATGGACGACGTGTGCTCCACGCAAAAGGACCCAACGCAGATGGAGTATGGCGATTGGAACTGCCAACAGCGGTGGACGTCAATCCGAGGCATGATCAAATTCCATAATGCCGTGAACGGCACCAGCGTAAGCAACTGGCAGGAATCCGGATCCAACGACATCGCCTTCGAAAGGGTTGACGCCAACGGGAAAAGCAAGGGTCTGCTCGCATTGAACAACACCCTGCAGGAGCATGACGTCGACTATACGACATCGTTGCCGGACGGGGAATACTGCAACGTGTACGCTTCCCGCACCTGCTCGCAAACCGTGACCGTCAGCGGCGGTCACGCCAAAGCGACCATCGGCAAACGAAGCGCCATTGCCATCTATGCCGGTGCGGTCAAGGGCGCGTGGACGGAAACCACGGAACCTAGCGGCACCTACGCTCCGCAATACAAGGATTCGCCGAACAGTTCGCTGATAGGTGACAAAACCCTCACCATCTACTACAAGCCCGACGAATCGTGGGGCGGGCAGGTGTATGTGCGTTACACGTCCGACAACGGCAGCGGTAGCATTGCGATGAGCGCGGTCGATGTAGCCGATTCCACGAATGCGGCAGGCTGGTATAAGGCCGATCTGCCGGAAGGGGCCAACCTAAGCGCGGTGAAATACCATTTCGCATCCACACAATCCGGGGAATCTGACTCCACGGACTGGAACGGGGGCAAGCGGGGAACGGAATATACGGCACAGGTCGGCGCCACTATGATCAACGTCAGCGGGCACCGGCAGCAGACGGGCGTGCCCTACACGCGCAACCATGCGGCGAAAACCAAAGTGACCGTCAACTTCCGTTCCGTCTCCGGCGTCGGTGAGAACGCATCCGGCGTGAAGGTGTGGAACGGCGACGACATGGAAAGCGCCACGTATATTCCATTCGAAAGCACGCCAACGCAATACGGCAGGAAAGCCAGCGGCGAACTGGACGGCGATCTGGCAACAGTGCATTTCAGAATCGTGGATGGTGCCGATGCGACTGGAGCGTCCGCGGGAACCGTCGAACAATATGAGGCGAGCGTGTGGAAACTCGCCAAATTCGGTGACGCGCATGTGAGCGGTGCCATCGAAGCGTGGGTGGACGGCGCGCAACCCGATACCGCTTCCGACCGATCCTCGGAAAAAGCGTCTCCCTCGGCGACACCGCAGCCGAATGACATCAAAAATCCGAAAAACCTGACCATCAAACTGCATTATTACCGTCCCGACGGCAATTATCAGGAATACAGCATGGAATCCGACGCGTGGAAAGGCTGGGATCTGTGGTCTTGGTATGCGGAAAGCACCAGCGGCGAATCCCAGGAATTCACCTCCCATGACGAATTCGGCGAGGTCGCGGAATACACGCTGAGCCAGACAGCCAAAGGCGTGCGCAACCCATGGTTCATCATTCGCAACGGTGGCTCATCATGGACCGGCAAGGACTGCGACGACAACGATCGCGAGATTCCGGAATCCGTGATCAGCATGACCGCGGGAAACGTGGAAAACGGCGTCGCGGAATTCTGGATCGTCAGCGGGGATCCGACCGTGTACACGCATCCGGTGAACGTGGCCGGAATAACCTTCGACACCCAAGGCGGCAGCAGCGTTCCCGCACAGGCGGTCGCCATCGGAGGCACTGCGAGCGTTCCCGAAACGCCTACTCGCGACGGCTACGTGTTCTCGAAGTGGACCACGGACGTGGCCGGTGAACATGAGTATGATTTCGCCACCACGGTGAGCGCGCCGATAACGTTGTATGCGCAGTGGACGGAAGCGAAAACCGTGACCTTCGACGTCCAAGGCGGCAGCGAGATCGCCGCACAACAGGTGCAAACAGGGAAATCGGCCGTACGACCGGAAAATCCTGAGCGCGTGGGATACGCGTTCGCGGGATGGTATACTAGCGCCGACACTTCGGGTAGCGAATACGATTTCACGGCTGCGGTGAACGATGATGTGACCTTGTATGCGAAGTGGACGCCGAACATGTACGCCGTGACCTTCGACTCGCAAGGCGGCAGCGCGGTCGATGCGCAACAGGTTGCGTAC
>OHJC01000876.1_pt1 | contig 14885 bp, 8 predicted proteins | sample 1568461 | NCBI WGS metagenome assembly OHJC01 (sample SAMEA3879535, study PRJEB24766) | human gut metagenome | biome: human-associated habitat; feature: feces | place: USA | collected 1985/1987 | reverse complement strand
TATTCCATTTGGCATTTTTTCGATAAATTCATCGCATCTTGCTATTTTAGCCGCCTCAAAAATTTCAGCATCTGTCGCACCTTTTTTCCCGATCCTTATATTCTCTTTGATACTTGTGTTAAATAACACTACCTCCTGAAAAACAATAGAAAAGTTCTTCAGCAGCGCTTCAGGATCTACTTTACTTATGTCCTCTCCTCCCAGCAAGATCTTTCCTTTATTAATATCCCAAAATCTTGCGGCAAGCTTTGTAAGAGTAGTCTTTCCACTTCCGGATGCCCCGATGAGCGCCGTTACCTCTCCTTGTTTTGCCGTAAAACTTACATTCCTGACAACCGAATAATCCTCATATCCAAATGAAACGTCTTTAAATTCTATATCATAATTTTTCGGATGAAACTTTGATTCCCCCTCTTGGATCGGCATCGTTTTTATTTCTTTTATTCTGCCTACAACACTGTCAAGCATATCGATCATCCCCATAAAGGCTATGATCCCTTCTATCGGAAGATAGATACTTGCAGTCATGATAAGAAATACGATATATACGAAGATATTAATTTCCCCTGCCAAAAGCATTTGCGCGCCTGTAACTGCCACTGTTACGATTCCCATTTTCAGAAGCATTCCCGAAAAAGCCACTGCGACACCTGTTACAATTTCAATAGTGCCTTTTAATTTTGTGCTTTTCTGTAATTTTTCAAAAAATTGCTTTTTTGCTTTTTCTTCCATGTTATAGGATTTTATCTCCTGAATCTGTTCTATCGTTTCCTGAAGATCATCAAGTACCTCTCTGTTTTGTTCTACCCATTTTTCATTACTTTTCTTTCTCTTATTTTTTGATAAAAAGAAAATCAAAAGAGAAACGGGGATCACCCAAAGCGCTGCCAGACCAAGTTTCAAATTATAGTTAAGAATCAAAACAGAAATGATCGTTGTTGAAATCCCGGTAGCATATATATGCGGAACTGCATGAGAAAAAATTTCTTCATACAGCGACATATCTCCCATCATCGTCGCAGCCAAATCTGATATGTTTCTTTTTCCAAAATACGATAACGGTAATTTTTTCAATCTATTGGCAATATCGACTCTGACATTTGCGCTCTCACTGTAAACGTTCGTATATAGACGGGTATAGTCCCATCTTGCAACAAAAAACATAACAAAAAGCATTGCCAATATAATAAGTACATAATTTTGTGGTGTTAATGCTATCGCCTCTTCCGCAGTATCCATATCGCTTAGCGATTGAAATATAAATGCAATCATCGGCGGAAACATCTTCGTCAAATTTAAAATCGTACGGGAAAAAACAGCTTTTCTTAAATTGTTTGCTCCGGTCTGCGACATCGCATATTTTTTCATAAAATAATTAATCATTTTTACCTCCAATCTTCCAGTTGACAGATCTCCGGTATTCGTCCCAAAGCGACTTGTATATTCCGTTTTTTTCTAAAAGCGCTTCGTGTTTTCCTTCTTCTGCAATACGCCCCTTTTCGATTACGAGAATTTTGTCTGCATTTACAACTGTCGAAAGCCGATGTGCAATCAGCAATGTCGTTTTATTTTCAGCTAACTTTTTGAAAGATTCCTGTATAATGCGTTCATTTTCAGGATCTGCAAAAGCGGTGGCTTCATCCAGTATCACATATTCCGCATCCTTTAAAAAAGCTCTGGCGATCACGAGCCGCTGCGCTTCTCCTCCTGAAAAATATGTACCTTTCGTTCCATACACTGTCTCCAATCCATCTTTTAGACCGTCCACAATCTCTTTTGCTCCCGCATCAAAAAGCGCCTGTTCAATCTCTTTATCAATGGCATCTTCCTTCCCACACAGAAGATTTTCTCTCAGGCTCATTTTAAAAAGCCTTGCATTTTGAAACACAAATGAAATTTTCCGCATAAGCGAAGTTTTATCATATTCTTTTATATTGCTTCCGCCCAATAAAACTTCCCCTTCATCTGCATCGTAAAATCTTGCGGCAAGACGGGCGATTGTCGTCTTTCCGCTTCCGCTGGTGCCCACGATGGCGGTCACTTTCCCTTCGGGAATCTCAAAATCCACACAGTCCAGTGTCTTGTTCAAGGCGTGCGGGTCGTACTTGAAGTCCACCATTTTCAGCCGTAGGCTTTTGTCTTGGCTTTGAAAGGCAGCGAGCGCCTCCGGATTACTTTCCTCGTTTTCCATTTCGTGTATTTCGTTTATACGTTCCAGGCTTATCTTCACGTCCTGCAGGGAGTAGATGAAATTCATCAGCTGCTCGATGGGCGAGTTCAGTTGCCCGATGATGTACTGCACCGCCAGCATCATACCCAGGGTCATTTGCCCGTTTATCACGGCGGTTGCCGCTACTACGGTAATCACGATATTCTTTATCTCATTGATGAAGATGCTGCCTGCCTCTTGGGTCTGTTGCAGTTTCAGGCTCTTCATATTTGCATCGAACAGTTCGGCCTGCACGTCCTCCCACTCCCAGCGGCGGCGCTGTTCACAGTCTTGCAGCTTTATCTCCTGCATGGCGGTGATGAACTGGTAGGTCTTGTTGTTGTTCTTTGCCTGCTTCTCGAAGTAGAGGTAGTCTATCTGCTTCCTGCGTTTCAGGAAGAGGGCAATCCAAGCGGAGTAGGCGATGCTGCCTGCCAGAAAAATGCAGAATATCGGCAGATTGTAGCATAACAGCACGGCTCCGAACACAATGAAGCTGAATAGTGAGAACATCACGCTGAGTGTCTGCGTGGTAAGGAACTTTTCCACCCGGTTGTGGTCGTTCATCCGTTGCAGCAGGTCGCCCATCAGCTTGGTGTCGAAGAAGGACATGGGCAGCTTCAGCAACTTGATAAAGAAGTCGCTGACCAGCGAGATGTTTATCCTCATGCTGATGTGTAGCAATATCCACCGGCGTATGAAGTCCACCGATGTGCGGCTGAGGGTCAGCATCAACTGTCCGATAAGTATCAGATAGATGAAATTCAGGTTCCGGTGCTTGATTCCTACGTCTACAATGGCTTGTGTCAGGAAGGGGAAGATGAGTTGCAGGACACTGCCAATCAGTAGCCCCAGGATGATTTGCCCGAAGTAACGGCGATACTGGCGGAAATAGCCGAAGAGGAAGGAGAAGGAGCGCTTTTCTGATTTGTGCTCCTCCTGTTTTTCGTAGAAGGCTGGGGTGGGTTGGAGGAAGAGGGCGATGCCAGCTTCTTCATTCTTAACAAATGTATTAAGCCAATTCTCTTTAAATTCTTCTTCCGTGTATTTTAGCAATCCTTTTGCTGGGTCGGCTATATAGTAAATGTTTTTCTTCTTTCGTTTTTTTATATCATATAATATGATAAAATGTTTCTGATTCCAATATAGGATACAAGGCAATGAAGCTTCTTTTAATTGGGGAATTGTTACCTTTCCCACTATTGTATGAAATCCTAATTTTAAAGCAGCTTCATTGATGCTGCGTAATGATGTCCCTTCCGTAGTTGCAAAACAGTAACGGGATATTGTTTCCAATGAATAGTTTGTTCCAAAGAAATCGCATATCATTTGTAAGCAGGCTAAACCACACTGCATAGAGTCGTACTGTTTATGGAGTGGGAATCTCATCATTCTTTCAATAACTGTATGTTCGGTTTTTCTTGTTGCAGATATTGGCTTTTTCTTTTGGGGGCTTTATGTTTCCACGCATATTGGACGGTGAAGTAAAGCATTTTGTCCCGTTTGGGGTAATCGTAGTTTATGTAACTGTGATAATCCAACCGGGTATCGTCAATAGAGTAGGCATATTCATAAGGTTCTATCATATAGCGCATGCCGATTCCTACGTTCCAATTGGTATTTATATTCCAGTTAAGTGCCATTCGGCAATCGGTAGAATTCTTCCTTTTGGAATATTCCTCATAAGAATAGGGCTGGAAGCTGATGGAACCGTTCAACGAAATGTTTTTATAATAGAAACGCCAATTGGGGTAAATGCTTATCCAGCTTTTTGTGGTATTTTCAAGAAAGCACCTACGGTATCTTCCCATCAAGCCGATATGCCCTACATTTTTTATATTGTATCTGGCACTGAGCGTGGCGATAAGCTGGGACTCCCTTTTCTTGTTTTCGTAAGTGTAGGCATAAACCTCTCCTTCCTTCCGGCCTATTCTTTCGTACATATCCGTATATAGAGCGTAGCAGATATCGGGCTCTATATACCACGACCCTTTGGTGAACCGGTAGGCTACTCCACTCTCGATGGTATAACTTGGCTCAAGGTAGGGGTTTCCTTTGATGGCTTGAAGGCTGTCTGTGGAGGTGTTGTACGGGTTCAGCAGGGAAATGGAAGGGTTGGATGTATATCCCCGGACGTAGCCTTTAAGCAGATGATGCTTCCGGAATGAGTAACTTGCATTCCCCGAAACTCTTATCTTGTAGTATTGATTCTTGATGTCTTCTATTTTATTGTAATGACAATCCAATCCCAACGATAGCATATACGAAAAAGGTGTTTTTGCACTGCTGTATGTGGCATACAGGTATTCGTTCCAGCTTCGGTAGTCGAAAGTATTGCTGCCCACGGTCGAAGTGTTGTCCAATTTCCCGTTTATATAGTAAGTGTCACTTCCTATTGTCAGTTCGTTTTTGTTGTCCCATTTCTTTTGGTATTCGGCTATGTAACTGCCGGTCTGATAAACCATTTTATAGCGGTTCTCATTGGAATAGTTGTAATTGTCGGAATATTCATGGTTACAGTTGTTGTCTTTATTGAGGCTGTAACTGTAACTGAGGGTACTTTCGAGCAGGCTTTTCTCGTTCAGCCGATATTGGTGCAATACTTTTCCGGCATAGGTAATGGGACGGTTGTGGGCTAATCTCCGGACATCATATTCATAGGAAGTCCCTTTTTGTGAGATGCTCCCTTCTCCCCACTTTCTTGTTTTTGTGTTGCCATAATCGGCATATAAACTGTAAGAGAGATAGTTTTTAAGGTTGGGCACAAAGTCTCCCCCTATGTAGAAGGCGGCATTGTGCGAATTGTGCCGGGTACTTACGCTGTAGTCTTTGTCTGTTTCGGAGTAATGCTGTTCTCCGTATTCATTTCCTTTTTCATGGTTGACTCCCGACCAGAACAAGATGGTATAGAAAGAGAATTTGTCGTTTCCGGTTTCAAAACTTCCACTGTGAGAGTTTGTCACCATTCCTGGATGGACGTCATTGTACAGATTTAGCAACCGGTAAGTCTGGCTTCTTTTTTTGAGTTTGATATTGAGTACCGTTGCATACCCGTCTTTTAGGTATTTGACCGGTGGATTTTCCATTATTTCTATGCTTTCCACTTCTGCCGGGTCGATGGATTCTATGGAAGTGTCCCGTTGCATATTATTGACCAATATGATTACGTTCTGTTCATCGGCCGTCTTTATTTTCCGCATGGACAAATCCACCTTTAAATTGGGTATTTCTTGCAAGGCTTCGTAAATGCTTTTCTCTTTCCTGGCATTTCCGGACAAATGAAAAAGAGTGCTTTGGGCATTGGACTTTATGACGTTGCTACGGTCTGCGGTTATTACGACGTTATCCAAATTCACGTTCTTCACCGGGTAGAGTGTATGTCCTAATTCCTTGTTGCCATTCAGGTAGATGGTGCCGTTCACGCTTTGATAGTTGTCGTGGTAGATGTGATACGCGTACTCTTTTTCCGGTAGCTTTCCGAATATGTATTGTCCGTCCTTGTTTGTGGATATCTTATACGACGAGGAGTCGGACACCGCTTGAATCCATATGATTGCGTGTTCAACTCCTTTCCCAAGGGTATCTGTTACGATACCTGAAAGTTGGTGGAGGTTTTGCCCCTTGACTGCGTGAACCCCCAGGCATAATATAGCAAGGATAATCAAGAGTGTTTTATTCATAAACGGTCGACATTAAGTAAAAGAGACTGGTTGCTCATTACCAAATATTTTACGGGATATATATTCATTGTTGAAACGGTACGTAATGTAATCATCCATAGTAATTTCCATTGCTTTTAGCGGACACATCTGTTCTGCTTTGTTGGGGTGTTCCAATATCTTTTGTTTGCAGAGCCCCCAGCATTGCGGTAACAATTTGCATCGGATGCATGCAGGATCATTGTATGTCTTGATGGCGGCTCTTCTTTCCAACTTGTCCTGTTCCCACTCAATGTTTCCGTCCGAAGTCAGTTGGCCTTCTTGGTGAGTGCTCGTGAAGTCTCTTCCGGTACAATTATAGACATCACCATTATAAGATATAACCACATTGTTTTTTAAGTCCATGAGGCACGAGTAATTCCGTCTACCGAAATTGAGGTATGACAAACGGAAATTCAACCGTAACATTTCATTGATGAATTCTTTGAGAGCAGTTCCCGTACTGGAATCATCTGTCGCAGTGGTTTGCCATACACGCTCCAAATGAATCCTTATCTTCTTTCTGTCTATGTCTTGTATGTCATTGACAACGGAGTGCAGGTGTTTGAAGGTCTGATTGTCGAAATTTATTCTTAAATTGATGCGCGAATCATAAGCATTAGTTAGGTCATGGATGGCTTTCATCACGACATCATAAGTACCTTCTTTAAATTCCGGTGATTTTTTGATGGAATTGTGCTTTTCTCTGTATCCGTCAATGGTTATCTGAAAAGTGGCATTTAGTTCGGCTAACATAGGAATGATGTCTTCTGTGATGCAAGTTGCATTTGTGACAATGGAAACTTTAATATCCTTGTTCATTGTCTTTGCATAATCTTTTATTTTAAACAGCAGAGGTGCAACTTCTTCTTTAAAGTACAGCATGGGTTCGCCGCCAAACAGAGAAAAATGTATGACGGATATGTCTTTTCTGTTTAGTATATTTTGCGCATATCTGAACACTTTATTCTGTTGCTGACAAGATAAGTGGCTGCCTGCAATATGCTTTTCAAAGCAATACCAGCATCTGACATTGCAATCTAATGAAGGGAGTAAAGTTAGATTGAAGGTTCCGGAAGTATCGCTCTTATGGTATTCTTGTATAAGGTTACTGTATTCGTCTACATCGTTTTTCACTATAAAGCCGTTTTCTTGTAAAACCTTCAAAGTGATTTCGTTAACTTTATCATAGTCATTGTTTTGTATGAGGTCATAGGTACAACGGTTTATTACGATGTAATTGTCATGGTATGTGTTGAAGCATAGCATACCTGCATTACATGGTGTATACAAATTATAATAGCTGCTTTTCATGGTTATATAGCAGATTTAAAGTTGGTAAAAGACAGAATATAGATATTAGTTCGCACCATTTTTACTATATTCTGTCGTTCTAAGAGGCTTAAGAACATTTAGCGTTCTCCTTTATTCGGTCTTATTGGTGTAGTTGCACTACAACAATCGCCACAATTGCAATCGCAACCATTGTTCATGTAAACATCTTCATTGGCTCCACCTTTCAATAGAGCCAGTTCTTCCTCTTTGAGTTGGATAACTTCAAGGGGCAAAGTTAATTTTAATTCATTCATAATCGTTACATTTTGAGTTAATAATTATTGGGATAGCTATCTCTTTTTAGTCAATAATGAAATTTCCGTAAAAAGAGTCTTCTCCTATTTTCAATTCAAGGGTATATTCTCCTTCTGGCAAGCCATATACTTCGAATGTATGGCATCGTGAAGATGTCATGTCATTGTAGGAATAAACAATATTGCCCATACTATCTTTTATAGACGCTTGAAGTCCTGATATTGTTACATCCGAATAGATACGGATTGTATTTCCGTCAATAGTAGCGGTAGGTACTAAAGTAATGGAGCGTTCATCTTTATCCCAATTTCCTTTGGAGTCAGAAGTTCTATATAATGGAATATCTTCTTCAATAGCTTTAATGCCCATGCAGTAGAATATACCTAAAACCAATAGTAGATACTTTGCTTTCATTTGATTTTGTTTTTTTGTTTCGTTGTCGCAAAGTTGAAAATAAAAATGATTTTATTGATGCTTCTTGCTACTTTATGTATGTGCATGGTTGTGTGCACATCGCTTCTTTGTGTGCAAAAGTATGTGCAGGGCTATGTGCAAAGATATGTGCATGAATGGATGGCGGTGTTCCATCCTTGGATAAGACGCTTATAATGAGTCTATAATCTTGTCCCACATTTCCGGGCTTCCTTTACTTCCGGTTACTTTCTGGTAGAGCCTCCTCCGGATGGAAGAAATGCTTTCCGGCTTGAGTTGCAGTAGGCGCGCAATGTCTGCTTGACGGAATTGGAGTTTGAGGAGTATGCAGACGTGCAATTCGTTTTCGTTGGGAGTGTGCAGCGAGTACAGTCTTTCGAAGAAGGTAGGGTAGGCGGGGTTTATGAGTTCTTTTAGTGAATCCCATTCTTCCGGGATGATATAGGCTTCACCACGTGCAGAGTTTGCCCGGTTTTGGAGTTTCTTGTATATCTCGGAGCAGAACAAGCAGTCTTGGGCTTCTTTCTCTTGTTCTTTTTCTATTGCTTGCTGCTGCAGGATGTGATTGAGTAATTCTATTTTCTGTCCTAATTGTTTTTTCAGTATGCTATTGTCGGGAATATTTATATTCGCCAAATTCTTTTCCAACTCTTCCTTCTGCGCTTTGTGCCTTTCGAGGAAAACAATTTTTTCTCTGTTTTCTTTTTCTATTGTACGAAGCTTCTCCAGTTGTTGCTCCAATTCCAGACGTTTCCGCTTGCTGTGTTGACGGTAAGCGATAAATGAGAGTATGGCAATGACAAATCCTCCGCTGATAATACAAATCCAGGATGTTTGGCGGTTGTTTTCTGCTTTCAGTCTGTTGTTCTCTTTCTCACGCAGTTGGTAGTTGTAAAGAGAATGCATCCGATGGATGGTTTCTGTTTGCGTGAGTTTCTGTATGGAGTCGGTATACAAAAGGTAACCATTGAGGTAACCGGCTGCTTGTTGCGTGTCATTCTGTTTGAGGGTGAGTTCCAATAACCTACGGTAGGCTGTTTGCTTGGCATAGACAGAACCGAAGCCCAACAGCTCTTTGTAATACCATGTGGCGGAATCCATCTGATTGGTTACATCATATAGACGGGCGGCAATGCTGTAAATGGCACTTCTACTGGGGCGCTCAATATCCCTTAGGGCATTCTGCAATACTGCATGGGCAGAATCGTATTCCTGCAAATCTGTGTAAATTGCGGCAAGTTGCCCTTGCATCATATTAAATAAATCTGTGCGTTGTAATTGTTGGCTCAATTGGTTTGCTTCTTTGAAGTAGGCTAATGTGCTGTCTCGTTTGCCTAAATCTCTGTACATATTGCCTATGTCCCTCGATTTGAAAACCATGCCGACACTGTCTTTCAGTATATTGTCGTATTCTCCCCCTTTCTTATACATCTCCAAAGCTTCGGCATACATGCTTTGATAAGCAAACAGCGTTCCCATCTGGCTGTAAATCTTGCTTTTCAGCTTATATCCTCCGTCTTCGGGCAATGCCTCCGCCGCTTTTTCAAAGTACTCCAGTGCTTGCGGTGCATCTCCCAAGTCGCGATACACCCGTCCGGCATAGTAGTAAGCTTCCGGCAGATGCCGTTCATCATCTTTCTCTATATAATAATGTAGTACGGGCAGTATCAGGCTGTCCGCAGTAATCAGTGGCTGTGGATAGGGCTTGTGTCCGCAGGAGCAGAAGCCCGATAGGACAAGTACAAGAAATAACGCCTGTGCCATTACTTTCATGCGAGCAAATATAATGCTTTTTGGGTGTTCTTCCGGAAAATGCGTAGTTAAATCAGGGCAACCGCACCAAAATTTTCATTCGCATTCAGCTTGTTTCATTCCTTTTTGAATCGTTTTGAGCGTTACTTGGTAATGACTATCACTTTACTGAATATAAAGTATCACTTTATCGGTGATAAAGCAATACTTTAAAGCGGATAAAGCGATACTTTATTGCGGATAAAGTGCCGCTTTATTAGTAGTAAAAAAGAATAAAGTGCAAGAGCCTTGATTATCAGTGCGCTATATTCAGTCACGAACAAGCAATCAGTAACTTTTCATTTAACTTGTTTCTGTAGCGGATACAAACGAGTGCTTTGGTGCGGTTGCCCTATAGTTGAATGAGAAATTATCTGTGTGTACCTTCAGTTGTCAATTATTCGAGTTTCAATGCCTCACATCCTTCACCCTGTCTCTCTTCTGTTCAACCAAGTTTCACCGTGAAAGCCGATGGATAGGGCGATACGCAGAAAAGGTGAAGGATGTGAGGACTTGAAACTTGAATATGTAATCAAAACTGTCGGATGAACCTTTTTTGCACGGCTTCTTCTTCATCCGTCCCCACCGCTTCGGCAAGAGCTTGACACTGAACATTCTTCAGCACTACTATGACCTGCGTACCCGCGCCCAGTTTGATGCTCTTTTTGGCAACCTTTATATCGGGCAGCATCCCACGTTGAGCCGCAACACTTACCTCGTCCTCTATCTCAACTTCTCCGGTATTGCCGACTGTCTTCACCGCTATGCCTCGCAGCGCGACAAGCAGAAGGGCGAATCCTTTGTCCATGGTTTCACCCTTGCCATGACGGCTCAGAACCGTTTCTACCGTCCCGTCTCCGAGCAGGACACGCAGGCGGGCTATGCGGATATTTTCCTCTGCCCGATGCTGGAAATCTATTCCGACATGAAGCACAGCTACATTGTAGAATTGAAGTACGCCAAATACAAGGACCCCGAAACCCGTGTGGAGGAACTTCGCCGGGAAGCCATTGCCCAAGCCAACCGCTATGCCGAGACGGAAACAGTGAAACGTGCCGTTGGCACTACGCAGCTGCACAAGATTGTAGTGGTGTACAAAGGTATGGACATGCCGGTGTGCGAGGAGGTGTATGAACAGACTGTTTAAGGACTATTTCGCAGCATTTTCCTTCAGCTTCTTCAGATACTCCGAAGGGATGCAGCCGAATTCTTCCTTGAAGCATTGCCGGAAGTAGAACAGATTGTTGATGCCTACCTTGAAAGCTATTTCCGAAATGTTGTATTTGCCTTCCAGCAGGTATTGCTCGGCGTACTTCATCCTTATTTTACGGACGTATTCGTTGGTGGAAAGTCCGGTAAGCGCTTTCATCTTGCGGTAGAGCGTGGAGTTGCTCATGCACATCTTGTCCGAGAGGTAGCTGATGTCTATTTTGTCCGAAGAAAGCCGTTCTTCTATCAGTTGGTTTATCTTGTGGATAAACTCGTTGTCCAGCTTGTTGAGCGATTCCGTAATGACAGCTGCTTTGTTGCTTATGGCGGCATTGGTGCTGAAATGCTTTGCCAGGTTGCGCCGTGACTGGAGCAGGTTTTCTATACGGCTGTGCAGCAAGCTGGCGCTGAACGGTTTGGTGAGGTAGGAGTCGGCCCCCATCTGGTAACCTTCCTCCTTGTCGCTCAGCGAGTCTTTGGCTGTCAGCAGTATGATGGGTATGTGGCTGGTACGCACGTCTTTCTTCAGTTCGCGGCACATTTCGTTTCCGTCCATTACCGGCATCATGATGTCGCTGACGATGATGTCGGGTATTTCTTTCAGGGCGCTTTCCTTGCCCAGCTTTCCGTTGGCGGCAGTCTTTACTTCAAAGTGGTCGGAGAAGGATTCGGCTATATAGTCGCAGATGTCCGGATTGTCTTCCACTACCAGCAATATGGGTTTGTCGCTGGATGAAACTTGATTTACTTGTGCCTCTTCTATATGCTGGACGTTGCTTTCCTTTTCCTGCGAATCGGCATGCAGTGCCTGCGGGTAACTGTTGTCGGTAAGCAGGCTGACGTAGAAGGTACTACCTTGATTGGGAGCACTCTCTACGCGGATTTCCCCTTCGTGTAGGGCTACGAGGTTTTTCACCAGAGAAAGTCCGATACCGGTACCCGAAGCCTGGTGTTTGCCGCCTTCCTGGTAATAACGGTCGAATATGTGGGGTAGTGCCTCCGGCTTGATACCGTATCCCGTGTCGCTGACCCGGATTTCCGTATAGTTCACTTCGGCACGTTCCACCTGTCGGATACCGATGCTGATGCTACCCTTTTCCGTGTACTTTAGGGCATTGGATATCAGATTGTCCAGGATGGTCTGGATAATTTCCTTGTCGAAGTATATAGGCATATGCTCTTTCTCCACCACCAGCCGGATATCGCGGATAAGGGGTACGAGGTTGTCCCGGCTCACGCAGAGTTTCTTGTTCTGGGTCTCGGTCTTTCTGAACTCCAATATCTGGTTGATGAGGTTCAGTAGCCGGATGGCACTTTGGTGAATGACGGATATCTTCTGTGCGTCTTTGGTGGATAGTGTATCACTTTTCTGTATGTCTTCCAGCGGACCCAGTATCAGCGTAAGCGGGGTGCGCAGTTCATGGGTGATGTTGGTGTAGAAGCGCAGGCGTTCGTTGTTCAGTTCCTGCTCGTGTTCGTGGCTCTGCTTCTCCAGTTGGTACAGTGCTTCAGCATCCAGTCTTTTCTTGTAGGCATAGAGTATAGAGAAAAGGATGATAAGGGACAGCAGGATATAGAATGACTTTGCCCACCAAGTAAGCCAAAGGGGTGGGGCGATGCGGATGTTCAATGAGGTGGTTGCGTCCGACCATGCTTGGTTGCGCATGCGCGTTTTCACTTGGAACTGGTATTTCCCGGGAGGAAGATTACGAAAGGTGACATTATTGGGGTCTGTAAGCGTATACCAGGAGTTCTCGAGTCCTTTCAGCATATAGGCATATTCCACTTGGTTGACCAGGGCATAGTTCTGGATGTTGAACCGGATACTGAAACTATTCTGTGTATATTTCAGTTGCACGTTCTTCTGTCCGTTTAAGGCAATGGTGCTCTGTCCGTTTTCCGGTTTGTTCAGCGGGTCGGTAATTTCAATGTTGGTGATGAATGCGGGTGGTGATTTGCGTTCCTGCAATACAACTTCCGGGTTGAAGTAGCACAGACCGTTTATAGAGCCGAAGTAAAAGTTACCGTCTTGTCCGTAGGCTACACTGCCCCGACTGAAGCTTCCCATGGGGAGGTTGTCGTGATAGTCGTAGTTATAGAAAATGTCTTTACTGTCCACAAGACAGCTGATACCTTTGTTGGTGCTCACCCAAATATTTCCTGCCTTGTCCTCACCGATGGCTTGTATGTGGGTGTTAGCCAGTCCGCTTTCACGTTGGTATACTTTGTAGTTTCTGTTTGTCAGGGAGGGGAAGCATACCAAACCTTCACCCGTGGCCACCCACAACCGCTTTCTGCTGTCTTCGTAGAGAGCATTGATGGTATTGGAGGGGAATTTGGCCAGGACGTTGAAGAGCTGGATGCTTTGGAGTTGAGGGTCATAGAGGCCCAGGCCTCCTCCGAAGAATCCTACCCATACTTGGTCTTCGGAATCCTTCAGCACACAGCGGGCCAGATTGTTCTCCAGATTGTAGTGTGCCTTGATTGTCTTGCTGTCACAATCTATAAGATAGACGCCTTCGCTGGTTCCGACCCAAATGTTTCCCTGCTTGTCTTCATGAAAGGAACGTACGTCAGTGCGTGACTTGTCTTCGGAGAAAATCTGCCGGAAGCTTTGGCTCTTGGGGTTGTAGTAGGCTATTCCTCCATAAAAAAGCCCGAACCATAATCCTCCCTTTGAGTCGCACAAGGCTGCCTGCACCGTATTGCTTCTGAATTTCTTGTTGTCAGCATTGTATATGGCTATTCGTCTTCCCTTGTTGAATACGTTGATTCCTCCTCCATCGGTTCCTATCCAGAGGTTACCGGCTTTGTCCATACAGACACCGGAGGCTATTTTACTGTTCAGGCTGTTGTTGGTGGATGGAAAAGGAGAATATTTATAAGTGCTGAAGAGTGACGGCTCGCGTTTTATGAAGTTGATGCCGCCTCCCCAGGAACCTGCCCATACATTACCGAAGGAATCTTGGAGCAGGCAACGGATACTGGAGTTGGACAAGCCGTATTCATCGTCTCCCTCCCGGATAGAAAGCGCATGAATCTGGTCCGACGAACGGAAAAGCTGTTGGGACAAATCCACTACGGCAATGCCGCCGAATTCCATGGCTATCCAAAGTCTGTTGTCATCCAGTTGGTGTATATCATATACACGGTGCGATATGCAGTTGGTTTTGTCGTCGAAGGGGATGAAACTTTCCGCTTCCGGGTTAAACAGTACCACTCCTCTATCGGTTCCTATCCATATGTTTCCGCTTTTGTCTTTGTAGACACATGTCACTTCGTTGCCGGGCAGGCTGTTGGGGGATTGCGGCTCGTGTGTGAAGTTCTTGACTGTCTTGTCTTTTATGGAAAGTATACTGAATCCCCGGTCCACATGCCCGATATAGAGTAGTCCGTTACCACCGTCTATGGCAGACCAGATATGGTTGCTTGCAAAACCCGGTACGGTTTCGGTATTGTAATGGGTGAATTGCCCGGTTTGCTTGTCAAAATAGTCCACGCCTTTCCAATAGGTGCAAATCCATAGGTTACCGTCGGAGGCGGCAATGATTTTGGTAATGTCGTCCGTAACCAGGCTTTCAGGGTTGTTTTCGTTGTGTCTGTAAGTGATGAATGAATCGTTGGCATAATTGTATGCATTGATTCCGGCACGCTGGGTTCCTATCCATAAGATGGAGTCGACGGGATCGTCCAGCAGACAGTTCAGTTCGTTGCCGGTGATGCTTTGCTTGCCGGTTGTTTCTTCTTTATAATAGGTAAGGAAGCGTATTCCGTCGAATTTATTTAAACCCTCTTCTGTGGCAAACCATAGAGAGCCCCGTTTGTCTTGGGCTATGCTTACCACATGGTTGTTGGACAGCCCTTCACGGATACTCAGATGTTTTATGGTATATGGCTGCGCGGATAGCAGGAATGGCAGGCATAGGAAAATGGAAAGTAGAATCTTCTTCATAACG
>OHJC01000873.1_pt1 | contig 14932 bp, 8 predicted proteins | sample 1568461 | NCBI WGS metagenome assembly OHJC01 (sample SAMEA3879535, study PRJEB24766) | human gut metagenome | biome: human-associated habitat; feature: feces | place: USA | collected 1985/1987 | reverse complement strand
ATCGTACAGGTAGCAAAAGCAAGAGGATTTGTATATCCGGGCTCAGAAATTTACGGAGGTCTTGCAAATACATGGGATTATGGAAACTTGGGCGTAGAGCTTAAAAACAATGTAAAAAGAGCATGGTGGAAGAAATTTATCCAGGAGAATCCTTATAATGTAGGTGTAGACTGTGCCATCCTCATGAATCCTCAGACATGGGTTGCATCAGGACATCTCGGCGGCTTCTCAGATCCGCTTATGGATTGTAAGGAGTGCCACGAGCGATTCAGAGCCGACAAAATCATCGAGGATTTTGCGCAGGACAATGGTATTGAGCTTGAGACATCAGTTGATGGCTGGACAAACGAGCAGATGGTAGATTTCATCAAGGAGCACAATGTTCCATGTCCATCATGCGGCAAGCACAATTTCACAGATATCAGACAGTTCAACCTCATGTTCAAGACCTTCCAGGGTGTTACAGAGGATGCTAAGAATACAGTATATCTTCGTCCTGAGACAGCACAGGGTATCTTTGTAAACTTTAAAAATGTACAGCGTACATCACGTAAAAAGATTCCATTCGGTATTGGACAGGTTGGTAAGTCATTCCGTAACGAGATTACACCTGGTAACTTCACCTTCAGAACACGTGAGTTCGAGCAGATGGAGCTTGAGTTCTTCTGCGAGCCTGGAACAGATCTTGAGTGGTTTAAGTATTGGAGAGGCTTCTGCCGTGACTGGCTCATTTCCCTTGGAATCAAGGAAGAGGAGATGAGACTGCGTGATCATGATCCTGCTGAGTTAGCCTTCTATTCAAAGGGAACTACAGATATCGAGTTCTTATTCCCATTCGGATGGGGCGAGCTTTGGGGCATTGCGGATCGTACAGATTATGACCTCGGACGTCATCAGGAAGTTTCAGGACAGGATCTTACATACTTCGATGACCAGAAGAATGAGAAATATCTGCCATACGTTATCGAGCCGTCACTCGGTGCAGACCGTGTAGTACTCGCCTTCCTTTGTGCAGCTTATGACGAAGAGGATATCGGTACACCGGAGAAGCCGGATGTAAGAACAGTATTCCATTTCCATCCTGCACTTGCACCTGTAAAGATTGGAGTGCTTCCGCTGTCAAAGAAGCTCAATGAGAGTGCTGAAAAGGTATTTGCACAGCTTTCAAAGACATACAACTGTGAGTATGACGACAGAGGAACAATCGGAAAGAGATATCGTCGTCAGGATGAAATCGGAACACCATTCTGCGTGACATATGATTTCGACTCAGAGGAAGACCATTGTGTGACAGTACGTGACCGTGACACAATGGAGCAGGAGCGTATCGCAATTGATGAGCTTGATGCTTATTTTGCAAAGAAATTTGAATTCTAATTTTGTACAAACTAACGATGTTTTTTGTTAAATGAGACTTAAAAAAAGCAATTACAACTTTTTTTGAAAGTGTATTTTGTGAAATTATACAAAATTAGGAATTAGGTCACAAAAAATAATATAAAAACATATCAGAAATCAAATTTTATGATATAATATAGATGACAAATGACAACCAAAGATATAGTAAGCTATTCTTTGGTTGTTCTGATATATGGAGATTATGAATATGGAAGCAAAAGAATTAAAGAAGCTGAGCAGAAGTGAGCTGCTAGAGATGCTTTTAGACAGAAGTAAAGAGGTTGAACACTTAAGAAAAGAGCTTGACGAGACAAAAAAACATATTCAGACACTTGAGCGTGAGGTAAAGACATCTGGTGATATCAATGCTGCAATTAATAAACTCACGTCAGCAACAGAGGAAATCCAGAAATTTGCCGCCGTAATATCCATGGCTTCAAATAATCTGACAAGAAAATAATATAGAAGCAATATTTTGTGGTTATGAAATGGATAATTGGACAAAAGAATGATAGAAAAAATATATAAAAAGGCAATATATGCTCTGGCAAGAGTTGCCGTAAAGTACATTGAGCTAAGAAAAAAAAGAGAACAGAAGAAAATTAAGCAGAATAAATCAGCTAACCTCACAAATTCGACAAAAAGCTGCACAGATGCTGAATACAATAAAAAGGTAGTTGCAGAGATTAATCATAACAATATTGTAGCTGTTGCAGAAAGCAAAAATAATATTGATGTAGTGGATTTAAGCAAAGACGAGGAGCTGAAGGATGTCGAACAGAAACCACTTACCAATGAGGATAAGCTTGATTTACTTTTGGCACAGATGATGGAAACAGCTGTTAAGTCATCTGAAAAAGTAACGCAGGTACATAAGCAGACCCAAAATGTTGATGAAAATATATCACAGGAAATAGCGGAAATAATTCCGGTCAAATATGTAACACCGGCGCCAGACATAACTCCTGATATAGAAAAAAATATTGAAATAGAGAAGGAATATCAGCAGACTAAAAAAGGAAACCGGCCGGAGGATATATCTGTACATATAGAAAAGGAAATATCAAGGAAGGTTTCAGAAGAAAACAGAGTTGAGAATAAAGAAGTTGAGAATAAAAGTGCTGAGAAGACTGAAGATAGATCGGGCTATCGCAGTATCATGACAGACGACTATGACCGTTATAGCGATGATCTTGGCATAAAGGAGCTGCGTCAGGAACTGAGAAGAGTGAAGTATAACAACAAATTTGCAGCAACACTCTTCAATACCGTAGGAACACTTGTGGTAGTGGCAGCGGCAGCAATATTGGTCGCAAACCTGTGGCTCCCTATTTTGAAGGTGACCGGAACATCCATGTCACCGACGTTACAGGAGGGACAGGTGCTTATGGCATCAAAGGGGCATGACTTTAAAACAGGAGATGTCATAGCTTTTTATTACAATAACAAGATACTTGTAAAAAGAGTTATTGCGATGCCGGGTGACTGGGTCAATATATCAGAGGATGGCACGGTTTATGTAAACGATATCGCAATTGATGAACCGTATCTCAATGAAAAAGCTTTAGGAGACTGTAATATAGAGCTGCCTTATCAGGTTCCTGAATCCAAGATTTTCGTGATGGGCGATAACAGAAGCGTATCACTTGACTCAAGAAATACAGCTATAGGCTGTATCTCAGAGGAACAGGTAGTCGGAAGAGTCACATTTGCCATATGGCCATTGTCTAAAATTGGCAAAGTTGACTAAAAATATTTAGCTTTTTTTAGTAAAAAAGTAGAAAAATCAGATTTATGGTCCCGTGTGACCGCTGTGTGACCAAAAAGGTGTAATATGTTAGCTGAACGATTAAGATATTAAGCAAATGGAATTATATAACTCTATGAAAGGAGGATGCAGAATGGATAAGGATATGGAACGTCTCGGCAAAGAACGGCTTAAAAGAGTGAGAAGACGTAGACAGCTTGCTACGTTTATTATTTCAATGGCTGTTATTGTGCTGGGCATTACTGCGTACAGACTTATACAACCTGCATCTGCAGAAGATCAGAACAAGTACGAGTTCGAGGTGGATGGACAGAAGGAAACATATACCAATCTGGGGAAGCTTAAAAATCCTCCGGTGGTGAAGCTTGAAGGTGATCAGCCTGAAGTAGAATGGGATGGAAAGACATTTAATTATAAGGTTGATATGTCTTTCGCCATAGGCGAGGGTGAGTTCAAGGATGAAAGCGGAAATATAATTAAGAATTATTATATGACTTATGGACAGGATATATCTATTCCTGATGCGGTTTGTGATGGCTGGCATTCATATACAGACGAAAGCGGCAATAAGTTTTGTAATTATCGCTTTATAAAAAACAATGATGGTACATTTTCTGTATTGATTAAATTTGCTGATGATTACATACAAAGCAACACTACTGAAATTAAAGGTGGTGCGACATTTGGCGCAAGTGGCTATAGTGAAGTTAAGGACAATGGTGATGTTGTTGTTAAGATAGGCGGAGATGCTACATTAGATATAAGCAAGGAATATATCCATTGGGATAAGAACCACAGCGCTAATTATGATATTACCGTTAAAAAGTCAAATACAACAGATAATACGCTTAAGAAAGATGACAATGGCAAATATGCTGAGTATGTTGTTGATGTTTCATCTGAAAAAGGTACACCGGATGTTATTACTTTAAATGATGTGTTGGAGGCCGGCAAAATGTCTGTTGATACATCAAAGTTTACTTACACAATAACTAAAAACGGACAGCAGGTTGGTGGTGAATATACTGCTAATGTTACGGCTTCTTCGAATAATGACAATAATAATCATAAATATAATCTTACAGCAACGCTGCCTAAGCTTAATGCCGGTGAAAGCTGCCAGATAAAATACAAGTATTATTATGACACATCTCTTTGCGATAGTGGAAATGAGTCACAGGCGTCTAACAAGGTTACCGGTGAATCAATAAATAAAAAGTCTAATGAAAAGGTTATTGATACATCAAGCAGTGTTATTAAATACACGAGAGATGATCTTGATAAAACAGGTGCATACGACTCAGACAGTCAGACTGTCAAGTGGACAATCACTGTTAATAAAGAAAGAAATGATATTGTTGGGGCTGTACTGACAGATAACTGCCTTAAGGATGCAAAGAATTTTAAAATAAGCTCTGAACAGGATACCGACTGTAAAGGTGCTGAAATCCAAAAGGACAAAGAAGGCAAGATTAGCGGTATTAACTTTGTGGCTATAGATAATAAAAATGACAGTACATATGTTATTACATATGAAACATCTGTCACACCACAAAGCTATGACCAGCCTGTTAATAATCAGGTTAATTTCAATAACAAAGAGATATCGTTTAGCAAATGGGCCGGAGTAAATGTTCCGGGAACTCATAGAGATGTAAAAGTTACAAAGAACTTGACTGCCCATAATGAAGAGACTGAGAATAACAGGTATGAGCTCAGTTGGGAATCGACATTTACCATTCCTTCAACCGGAGCGGATGCAGGGGCTTGGTTTGTTGATGAACTGACAAATAATACTTCAGACAATACGGCTCATTATATGACTTATCAGCAGGTTAAAGATGTATTTGATAAGGCAAAAAACATTTTTGGCGATACGATATATAATTTTAAAGTAAAATCCGGCGATCATGAGTATGATTTTTATTCTCTTAATAGCGAAACGGATGCTAAGTTTACCAGATTTTCGTTTGAGTTTAAAGATAAGTTTGTACCTTCTAATAGCAATAAAGATGGTTATAAAGTAACTTTAAAATATAAATCATATGCAGACTATTCAGCAGGTGGCGAACTCGAGTTTAAGAACAACGTAAATTTCTGGAATGTTAATGCAAATGACTCTTTTAAAACGACAAAAGATATTAAATCATCAATTGTTAAGAGTGATGGAAATAACAATACAGCAGATACATATGTAAAGACCACTGATTCAGGATATGACGGAACGCTCACATGGATTGTAATGGTTACAATGGATAAAAATGCAACCAAATATACAATCACTGATAATATGCCGGAGGGCATCAGCGTACAAAATGTTACTGTAAAGTTAAAATACAATAATTCAGACCAAGGTTTTACATACCCTACATTGGATGGCAAGAGCTATAAAGTAGAAAATTTAAATGGCAAAAATTACTATTCTGAGGGAATTAATACTTCATGTAAAAAAGATACAAGCAATGGTCGTGAGGTAATAACTACAACTGTAGAAAAGCCAAAAGATGCAGAGGTTCGTGGCTGGGGAGAAGGTTCTAAAATTTTCCTTGTTTACAAATGTAAGGCTGATAGTGCTGAAACCCTGGAGGCAGGAAAGGAGCTTGTGTACAAGAATACAGCTTCTGCTAAATCGGACAATAATGATAAGATTGGTGAATCTAGCCAGACACAGATAATATCAAAACCAAAGCAGGATAATGAAAATATTCCGGATTCAGGAGATAAAGTTATAAGCAAAAACGGAAGCTGGAATGATGATGAACATAAGTTGAATTATACTGTTCTTATAAATCCGGAGGGCAAGACATATCTGGATGGTGGTAGGCCATTAAATTTAAAAGATGTTTTGTCGTACAAAAAAATAACTTATGAAAATGCTAGGGTAAGCTGGCAGGTGGATTTGATGCCTGGTACAGTTAAGTTCAGAGAGGCTATCAAGCAGGACGATGGAACATACAAACCTGGTGAGGTGATATCTGACTGTAAATGGACATATGATTCACAGGAAGCATCAAATGAATGGGAGTATTCAAGCAAAACAATAAATGCTATTGTCCCTGATGGAAAAGCTATAATGTTGACATACACTTATAGTGTAAAGGGTGATTTGCTACAGGAGTATAATGATTCAAAACCTAAATTTAATGTATCTAATGCCGTTTCACTGGAAGGTGTTGATAATAGTAAAACAGATATTAACACTCAATTAGAGTACACTAAATCTTATTCTTCGTTTTATGTATATAAGAATAATTCGTTTATTCTTTATAAGACAGAAGAGGGAAATAACGGAAAGTTATTGCCGAATGCAGAGTTTGATGTTTACAAATATGATCCAAACAGTACAGATACTACGAAAACACCAGAAGGATATGTCTATGTTAATAAATATGTTACCGATGATAAAGGTAAGATAGAGATTGTCTTTAATAAAAATTCAATGACATATAACACACAGTATTATGTTGTTGAGACAAAGGCTCCTAGTGGCTATGTTCTTCCAGAAGAACCGGAAAAAACATATTTCTACTTTAGTTCGCTGGATAAAGATAAATATCCTGTGGCAGCTCCAAATAACAGCTTAACAGGAAAATGTCTGGCAAACAATTATGATATAGTATATATCGGTGATGAGACTATTCCAACAACAGAAATTTCTGTTGAAAAAAATTGGGTTGATTCCAATAACAAACCTATAAATAAGACAGATGGAAGTATTTATTTACAGTTACATCGGGTGGATTCATCAGGAAATGATGATAAATACGGTGATACCGTAGAAGTGACACCGGATAAAGATGGAAACTGGTCTTATAAATTCAAAGACCTTCCTACGAAAAAGACAGATAATATAGGTCATATAACAGGCGAAACCTATAAGTATTATGTTACAGAGGTTGGAATAAATCAGAACAACAGTATGTCAGGCTATGATGTTTCTTATGTATTTAAGAATACAGATGGAACAGTGATTAACAGAACTGATGCCAATGTGGCACCGGGAAAGAATATGGCTGTTGACTCAGGTACTATTGAGATTACAAATAAGCTCAATGAGTATAAGCTTCCTGAAACAGGTGGAAGCGGTAACAGATGGTTGTATATGTTAAGTGGAGTTGTGCTTATTGCGATAGCTACAATAACACTTTTCTATAAAAAACAAAAAGTATTATAAAAAAAGGAGAATGCGAAATGAAAACAATCAAACGAAGCATTGCATTAGTGCTTGCTATGATTCTTACACTTGCAATGAGTGTAACTGTATTTGCAGCACCAAACGCAGATCAAAACACATTCAGTCTTACACTTAACAAGGCTGTCAAAGGACACACTTATGAGGCTTATCAGATTTTATCTGGTGATTTATCAGCAGATAAAGCAACTCTTTCTAACATAAAGTGGGGAGAGGGCATTACAGAAGCAGGACAGACTGCTCTCGGCGGTGATGCTGCTAGTTATGCTGAAAAACTCGGTGGTTTTGGTAACAACTCTTCAGAGCTTAAAGAGCAGGCGCAGATTATTGGTGCAAACTTAGCATCAGCATCAGGCTCAGTTACAGTAACAGATCCGGATGCAAAGAATGTAATCAGCAACCTTAAGCCAGGTTACTACCTTATCAAAGATCAGGATAATTCTTTACAGGGTCAGGAATCTTACACAGAGTTCATTCTTCATATTACAGATGATGTAGTTGCAAATGTAAAGGCAGATGTTCCTTCTGTAGAGAAGAAGGTTAAGGATACAAACGACACAACAGGCGTGACAACAGATTGGCAGGATTCAGCCGATTACGATATCGGAGATGATGTTCCATTCCAGCTCACAGCTACATTAGCAAACAACATTGAAAGCTACAAGGCATACTCTCTCGAGTTTGATGATACTCTTTCAAAAGGACTTGACTACAACAATGATGCAGTAATTAAATTAGGTGAGAAGGATGTTACAGATTATTTCACACCTAGCTATGATGCAACAGCTAAGACACTTACATTTACATGTGACAATATCTTAGCATTTGGCGCTAAAAACTCAGATCAGATTGTTGTTGAGTATACAGCAAAGCTTAACGAGAATGCGGTAATCGGCGCAGCCGGAAACCCAAATAAAGTTAGTCTTAAGTTCTCTAACAACCCTAACAATGGTGGTGAGGGAGACAGAGGTACGACTCCTGAAGACAAGGTTATCGTATTTACTTACAAGTTAACTGTAAACAAGGTTGACAAAGATAATAAGCCACTTACAGGTGCAGAGTTCTCACTTTTCAAGAAAGTAAAGGTTGACGGACAAGAGGAGCTTAAGCTTGTAGAGGTTAAGAAGATTCTTTCTACTAATACAGAGGGAACAGTATTCGGATTCACAGGCTTAGATGATGGTACATACGTATTACGCGAGACAAAGACACCTGACGGATACAACTCAATCGAGGATCAGACATTTACAATTTCTGCAAAGCATGACGAGTCTAGTGATAATCCAACGCTTACAGATCTTACAGGAGATGTAGCATCTGGTTCAATTATTGATTTAGGTGTTAAGCTTGATAAGGGTGAGTTATCTACAAATGTAGTAAACAACAAGGGTTCAGTTCTTCCTTCAACTGGTGGTGCCGGACGTGTAGCAATCTACGTAATTGGTGCTATCTTAGTTATCGGTGGTGGAATTGTTCTTGTAACAAAGAAGCGTGTTAGATAATTAATATCTGACTGGCACTATTTAGTTTTAAATATTATGCTGCCACAGGTTATAAATCTGTGGCAGCTATAATAGATTTTATTTAGAGTTTATGTAACAGTAAGGAGAGCACTATGAAAAGACGTTTATCTACTATTCTTTTTGGCGTAGTGTTTATCGCAGGGTTGTCCTTACTGCTATATCCGACAGTAAGTGATTATTGGAATTCATTTCATCAGTCCAGAGCCATTGCAAGCTACGTTGATGCGGTAGACAACACGGATGAGCAAAAGCTTGATGAGATGCGAAAAGCTGCACAGGCATATAATGAGAAGCTTTTAAGTAAGCAGGATCGTTATGAAATGTCAGATCAGGATAAAGCAGAGTATGAAAGTCTTCTTGATGTATCTGGCACAGGAGTCATGGGCTATGTTGAGATTCCGTCCATCAATGTCTCATTGCCGATTTACCACGGCACAGACAATACAATACTTCAGATAGGTGTTGGCCATATTGAGGGCACATCGCTTCCGGTTGGCGGAGCAAGCACACATTGTGCTGTTTCAGGACACAGGGGACTTACGTCGTCTAAGCTATTTACGGATATTGACCAGATGGCGGAGGGGGACACATTTAAGCTGTATGTGCTTGGCGAGACACTGACCTACGAGGTTGATCAGATAAGGATTGTTTTGCCTGATGAGCTTAATGACTTAAAGATTGAGGAAGGTCAGGATTACTGTACACTTATCACATGTACACCGTATGGTGTGAATTCACACAGGCTTCTTATCAGGGGGCACAGGATTGCAAATGATGCACAGGGACTTATTGTCGAGGATGTAAAGCAGGTACAGCCGTTACATGAAGCCATAGTGCTTGGCATTCTGTTTCTGGTTTTGTATATTATAATTTGTAAGATACTTAGTAAAACGATATTGTATAGATTCAGATAGAATCAGGAAGGAGGAAAAATGCACAATAGTTTAAAAAGAGCTGTCAGTATAGCTATAGCAGCGATAGCCTTGTTTTCTCTGCCATGTGGAAGCATTTTTGCAAGGACGCATATTGATATTGATAAGAAATGCTCTATAACAGTTGATATCCCTGATACATGGGAGGATTTGTATACTGTGGATTTTCCCGTAGAGCTTTACAGAGTGGCAGATGTAGATGAGAACGATGTATACACTGCAACGAAGCAGTTTGATGAGCTGGCTAAATCTATATCAGATATCAGCAGTAAAACTACCGCAGATGACTGGGAAAAGATGGCAAAGACAGCTGCGGACATTGCAGACAAAGGTTCTTTGACAGCAGATGAGGCAATAGATGTTTCAAACGGAAGGGGAAACGTCACAGGCGTTAAGACGGGACTGTATCTGGTGTATGCAAAGCCGGCTAATTCGGCAAGATTTGGATACACATTTGTGCCGTATCTGATTTCGGCTCCGAATAATGAGTTTGCTATGACAGGAAGCGGCTCAGATTCATGGATATATGATGATATCGATATCGAGCTGAAGCCTGAACAGACCGGGCTTATGGGAAGCTTACAGATTAATAAGACATTAAAGACATACAATACAGCACTCGGTGAGCCGGTGTTTGCATTTGATGTTGAGGCCTACGACAGGGATGGTAATGTGGTGTTTTCCGATATCGCATCAATCAGATTTGACAGTACAGGGGCTAAGAGCGTAGTTATTGACAATATTCCGGCAGGGTCAAGGGTGATAGTAAAGGAGGTATATGCCGCTGGCAGTTATCAGGTGACCTCCTCAGACAGCATAGAGACACAGATTGTGGCCGGTGAGACCGCAGATGTTGATTTCACAAACGATTACAACGACAAATTGATTTATAGTACCGGTGTCGTAAACCATTTTGAGTATGACGGAACCGGATGGGAATGGGTGCAGAATTAATGAAAAAATTATCAGAGTCTTGTAAAAAACTTAATAGAAATCACCGTATTCTTATATGTGCAGCCTTTGCTGCAACACTCATTGTCTGTGGTGTTTCAGTTAAACCGACACTGGCATATTTTACAACCTATGCTACGGCAAAGGGCGGTATCTCAGTAGATATCGGTCCTACAACTGATGTCAAGGAGAAGTTTAAGGACTGGAAGAAAACTATTGAGATTGAGAATACAGGAAAAGCAGACTGTTTTGTCAGGGTAAAGGTAATTGCAGCGAGCCAGTTTGATATACAGGCATCAGGCTCAAACTGGAGCCTTTCAGATGATGGCTACTGGTATTACAGTCAGGTAGTGCCGGTTGGTGGTAAAACCGAGCCAATTGTTGCAGCTATCACAGTTAGTGAAAAGGTAAAGACCAGCTTTAATGTAGTTGTGGTTCAGGAGTGTGCTCCTGTCACATATGATGAAAATGGCAATCCGTGTGTCGCACCTGATGCAAAATGGGATGCGACAGCACAGTATGATAAAGAGGAGGGCGAAGAGTAATGAAGAGAAAACTTCCACTTATACTTGTAGCATCCTCTGCAATAATGCTTGCAGCATCGACGATAGGATCTACAAAAGCAACTCTTACATATATGAGTGATAATTATCTGGCTCAGATTGACATCAAATCCATCGGTGTCACTTTAACTGAGAATGGCAATGATGTGAGCTGGCGTGATTATAAGCATAAGGATGATGACTGGAGCGAGGCAACAGGAGTGCTGCTTGGCGATATGTTAGAAAATGCCGGAGATGAAAAGCTGATTCTCGACAAAAAGTACGATGAGAGGCTTGCTGTCAAAAACAGCGGCTCGATAGATGAGTATGTGAGAGTGACTGTGCAGCATTACTGGGCAGACAAGGAGACAGGTGATAAGCTTTCAAACCTTGATCCATCCAAGATACAGATTGGCTTTACAAACGATGGCTGGACAGAGGATGAGAGTGCTAAGACCACAGAGAGAAATGTATTTTACTACAATTCTATTTTGAAAAAGGGTCAGACTTCACCTGATTTTGCTGACAAAATCAGTATAGCCGGTGATATTGCCACCATAGTGGATCAGACATCACAGACTGATGATAACGGACTTACAACCATTACCACTACGTATGAGTATGATGGTGCGTTATTTGTGCTGGAAGTAACTGTTGATGCAGTACAGACACACAATGCAAAGGACGCGATTAAGAGTGCGTGGGGTGTTGATGTAAATATATCAGATGATGGAGCACTAAGCTTAGAGTAAAGGAGGACAATATGAAAAAATTTATCGCATTATTATCATGCATGTTGTTTATCCTTGGTTCGATAGGCACTGTATTTGCAGATGAAAATACTACTGTAGCCGGCTCGTGTGAGTTTACAGGCAAGGAGATGGTCAGCTCATTTGATTCAAATAAAATAGCAGCCTCTGTCTCACAGATGGAGCCCGGAGATTCTGTCACATTTTCCGTTGATATAAAGAATAACAGCAGTATTTCGACGAAATGGTATATGTCCAATGATGTATTAAAGAGTCTTGAGGATACACAGGCTGTGGCTGAAAATGGTGGATACTCATATATTCTTACATTTGTAGGACCGGATGGAAAAGAGGACACTATATACAGCAGCACCAGCGTAGGTGGTGAGAAGGAGACAACAGCCGGAAAAGGACTCAATGAGGCTACAAACTCTCTGGATAAGTTCTTTTATTTAAAGACATTAGAGCCTGGAGAGGGAGGCAGCGTAAAGCTTTTAGTAGGGCTTGACGGAGAGAGTCAGGGTAATATATATCAGGATACACTTGCAAAGCTTATGATGAACTTTGCGGTAGAGGATAACTCAGATCCAACTTTATCAAATCCACCTACATTTACAACTACAACAAGCAAAGTAAAGACCGGAGATATCTGGTCAATAGCGTCAGCTGTAGTGTTTGTGATTGGTATTATTTTGATGATACTGGCTTTCGTAAGTGACAGAAAGGGGGCTAAGCAAAATGAAAAGATTGCTTAAATATTTTCTTGCAGCTCTTGTTGTCATAACCGGTGTTTTCGCACAGACAGCAGATGCAAAGGCATTTTCATATACATACACTGTTTCCTTTTCAGCCGGAGGTCAGGGAAGCATAAACGGTGGTGTGCAGGTGCGCAAGGCATCAGGCAATGGGGCTTCGGTTTCTGTTTCTGCTAAAGAAGACAAAATAATTGTCACAGGTCTTGAATACGGAGATGTCATCAGCTGTGATGCACAGGGCAGTGTGGCACTTAATGAAAACAGCAAGTACTATGTAAAGGGAATCAGATTAAGCGGCCGTGACAATAATACGGTTGCACAGTCGGCTTTTCTCGTATCGGGAGATCAGGACTATGTTGTTGCATACGGCATACCGGGCGAGCTTGCTGAGTATACAGTCAACTATGTGGATACAGATGGCAATAAGCTTGCTGAAAGCCGTACCTATTATGGTAATGTGGGCGATGAGCCGGTTATAGCTTATCTGTATATAGATGGATATATTCCGGACAGCTATAATCAGACAGGAAAGCTGTCGTCAAATGCGTCAGAAAACGTGTTCAATTTTGTATATTCAAGGGCTGCATCAAGCATGGCTGCTGCCGGAAATGGAGCAAATGACAATACTGCAGCAGGCGGCAATCAGGCAGCCGCAGGAGCAGCAAATGCAGCCGGGGCAGCTAATGCAGCGGGCAATGCAGCAGGAGCGGCAAATAACGGAGCTGCAGATGGAGCAAATGCCGCAAACACAATAGTGCCTGACGGACAAAATGATCCGCAGGATGGAATCCAGGCACCGCAGGCACAGCCAAATACTGATATAGCAGATGAGCAGGTACCGCAGGCGGCAAACGACAATAAGCATGATATAGCAGATGAGCAGGTACCGCTTGCCACCGTGATTAGTGAGAGTGGAATGGTCGTTCCGCTGGCTATTGGTGCGCTTGGGATAGTTGCAATTCTTGCAATTATGATATTTGTCATAGTAAAGAATGTTAAGTCTGTCCGTGTTCAAAAAAATAGTATGAAACATAAGGGAAAAGATAATAAAAATTAGTTGATATTTGCTGAAATTATGGTATTATTAATGTGTGCGCTTGTATGAGTGTACACATTAATCAAGTATATGGATGGTTTTTTTACCATACCAGAAATAAAATTTAGGAGGAATTGCAAAATGGCAAACAAGTGGGTATATACCTTCAAAGAGGGTAACATGACCATGCGTAATCTTCTCGGTGGTAAGGGTGCTAACCTCGCTGAGATGACAGAGATTGGACTTCCTGTACCACAGGGCTTCAGTACTACGAGGATGGACGTAAGATCAATGATGAGATTATGGCTCAGACTATGGAAGGTGTAAAATGGATGGAAGAGGTTAACGGAAAGAAATTCGGTGACCTTAAGAATCCTCTTCTCGTATCTGTTCGTTCAGGTGCCAGAGCTTCAATGCCAGGTATGATGGATACAATCCTTAACCTTGGTCTTAATGATGATGTTGTTGCAGCTATGATCGCTGGTAACCCAGATCCAGCATTCGAGCGTTTCGTATATGATTCATACAGACGTTTCATTCAGATGTTCTCAGACGTTGTTATGGAAGTAGGTAAGAAGTACTTCGAGCAGCTCATCGACAAGATGAAAGAGGACAGAGGTGTTAAATTTGACGTAGACCTTACAGCAGCTGACCTTAAAGAGTTAGCAGAGCAGTTCAAGGCTGAGTACAAGAATCAGTTAGGATCAGATTTCCCTTCAGATCCTGTAGAGCAGTTAAAGCTTGCTATCGAGGCTGTATTCCGTTCATGGGACAACCCACGTGCAAATGTTTATAGAAGAGATAACGATATCCCTTATTCATGGGGAACAGCTGTTAACGTAATGCCAATGGTATTCGGTAACTTAAATAACGAGTCAGGTACAGGTGTTGCATTCACACGTGATCCTGCAACTGGTGAGAACAAGCTTATGGGTGAGTTCCTTATCAATGCACAGGGTGAGGACGTTGTTGCCGGTGTTCGTACTCCAATGCCAATCGCTCAGATGGAGCAGGAGTTCCCAGAGGCATACGCTGAGTTCCTTAAGGTTTGTGAGACTCTTGAGAATCACTACCATGATATGCAGG
>OHJC01000849.1_pt1 | contig 15188 bp, 10 predicted proteins | sample 1568461 | NCBI WGS metagenome assembly OHJC01 (sample SAMEA3879535, study PRJEB24766) | human gut metagenome | biome: human-associated habitat; feature: feces | place: USA | collected 1985/1987 | reverse complement strand
CATAATTTATATCCATTTTGTTATCCTCCGTATAAATATGGTTATTTGCATCTGTTTTTATCAATGAGGGGCAAAATACCTTTTGACCCTTATATCATTATATAAGAAAACTATAATTAACGCAACTTATAAAACAAATTAAATATATTAATTATACTTATCATAACTAAAGTGTTATACTACAACCATAGTTTTAAAGTCCGATTGTGCAAAAAGCCGGACGGTAACGAATAATGGGTTACATACTCTCGAATTGAAAGGAGAACATATGAGTAACGTACGTCGTGTATATGTAGAGAAAAAACCTGACTTTGCGGTAAAGGCAAAGGAATTAAAGCATGAGATTAAGCATTATCTGGGAATCACAACTGTGGAGGCAGTACGTGTATTAATCAGATATGATGTGGAAAATATATCAGAGGAGACATACAAGAAAGCATTGTATACAGTTTTCTCAGAGCCGCCTGTTGATGATATCTATGAGGAGACATTTGACTATGGTGATGCAAAAGTATTTACTGTAGAGTTTTTACCGGGACAGTTTGACCAGAGAGCAGATTCAGCTGAGCAGTGTGTGAAGCTTCTCAATGAGAATGAGGAGCCGATTATCAGAAGTGCTATCACATATGTGATTGAGGGTGCTATCACAGATGAGCAGTTTGCTGCTATTAAGAAGCACTGCATCAACCCTGTTGATTCGCGTGCTATCGGCATGGAAAAGCCTAAGACACTTGTGCAGGAGTTTGATGATCCTGCTGATGTCATCATATTTGACGGCTTCAAGGATATGGCAGAGGACAAACTGAAGGAGCTTTATTCATCATTGAACCTTGCCATGACCTTCAAGGATTTTCTTCATATCCAGAATTATTTTAAGAATGAGGAAAAGCGTGATCCTTCAATGACAGAAATCCGTGTGCTCGATACATACTGGTCAGATCACTGCCGCCATACAACATTCTCTACAGAGCTTAAGAATGTCAAGTTTGACGATGGCTTCTACCGCACACCGATTGAAAATACCTACAAGGATTATCTCAATACATTTTCAAATATCTACAAGGACAGAAATGACAAATTTGTCTGCCTGATGGATCTTGCACTTCTTGCCATGAAGAGATTAAAGGCAGAGGGCAAGCTTGATGATCAGGAAGAGTCTGATGAGATCAACGCATGCTCTATCGTGGTACCTGTTGAGGTGGACGGAAAGACAGAGGAGTGGCTTGTAAACTTCAAGAACGAGACACACAACCATCCTACAGAGATTGAGCCTTTTGGTGGCGCTGCTACATGCCTTGGCGGAGCAATCCGAGATCCTCTCTCAGGACGTACATATGTATATCAGGCAATGCGTGTAACAGGTGCAGCAGATCCTACAGTACCGGTTTCACAGACAATTGAAGGAAAGCTTCCACAGAAGAAGCTTGTCAGAGAGGCAGCTCACGGATACAGCTCATATGGAAACCAGATCGGACTTGCAACAGGCTATGTCAAGGAGGTTTACCATCCAAATTATGTTGCAAAGCGTATGGAGATCGGTGCAGTTATGGGTGCGGCTCCAAGACGTGCTGTCCAGAGACTTAACTCAGATCCGGGAGATAAAATCATTCTCCTCGGAGGACGCACAGGACGTGACGGAATCGGTGGTGCTACAGGTTCATCAAAGGCACACAATACAAAGTCTACATCAGTATGCGGAGCTGAGGTACAAAAGGGTAATGCACCTACAGAGAGAAAGCTTCAGAGACTTTTCAGAAGAGAAGAGGTCAGCCATATCATCAAGAAATGTAACGATTTCGGTGCCGGCGGAGTTTCTGTTGCTATCGGAGAGCTTGCTGACGGACTTCGCATAGAGCTTGACAAGGTACCAAAGAAATACGCAGGTCTTGACGGAACAGAGATTGCTATCTCAGAGTCACAGGAGCGTATGGCAGTTGTAGTTGCGCCTTCTGATGTTGAACAGTTCCTTGCATACGCAAAGGAGGAAAATCTCGAGGCAACAGAGGTTGCGGTAGTTACAGAGGATCCAAGACTTGTGCTTGAGTGGAGAGGCAAAGAGGTAGTAAATATCTCTCGTGCATTCCTTGATACAAACGGAGCTCATCAGGAGACAGATGTTGAGGTTGAGATGCCTTGCGAGAGTGACAATTATCTGGACAAAATCAGCACACCTGCTGTAGCCAGGATGGTTGAGGCAGGAGATATGAAGGGTGCCTGGGAGGCAGAGCTTGAAGATCTTAACGTATGCTCACAGAAGGGACTTGTTGAGATGTTCGACGGCTCTATCGGAGCAGGCAGTGTATATATGCCATATGGTGGACGTTACCAGCTCACAGAGACACAGTCAATGGTTGCAAAGCTTCCTGTATTAAAGGGTAAATGCGATACAGTAACAATGATGGCTTACGGCTTCGACCCATATCTTTCATCATGGAGCCCATACCACGGATCTATATATGCAGTGCTTGAGTCTATCTCAAGAATCGTTGCAGCAGGCGGAGATTACAGCAAAATCCGTATGACATATCAGGAGTACTTCCGCAGAATGAACGAGGATCCAAAGCGCTGGAGCCAGCCGTTTGCAGCACTCCTCGGAGCATATGATGCTCAGATTGGTTTCGGACTTCCTTCAATCGGTGGAAAGGATTCCATGTCAGGTACCTTCAATGATATTGATGTACCGCCTACACTCGTATCATTTGCAGTGGATGTGGCAAAGGAAAAGGATATCATCACACCTGAGCTCAAGAAAGAGGGCAACCAGCTTGTTCTATTTACAATAGATAAGGATGAGTTTGATCTTCCAAAATATGATCAGGTTATGACACTTTATACAGCAATCAGAAAACTTATCCAGGATGGCGCAATTGTTTCAGCATATGCACTTGACGGAAAAGGACTCGCAGCAGCAGTATCAAAGATGGCATTTGGTAACAAGCTTGGTGTAACCATCGAGGATGAGGTGACAAGTGATACACTCTTTGCACCTGGCTTTGGTAATATCGTAGCTGAGGTTCCTGTTGATGCACTTTCAAAGGTCAGAGAGGTAATTGATGCAGCAGGTATTTCAGATGCAGCCTCTGTAGTCGGCTATGTAAACGATAAGCAGACTATCGAGTGTGACGATATGGTGCTTCCTGTTGAGGAGGCTGTCAAGGTATGGACAGCAAAGCTTGAGGGCGTTTTCCATACAAAGGCAACAGACGATACAAGCAAGGTAAATAGCGGTCTCTACGATGCAAAGAATATCTATGTATGCAAGAATAAAGTGGCTAAGCCTACAGTATTTATTCCGGTATTCCCTGGAACAAACTGTGAGTATGATAGTGCTAAGGCATTTGAAAGAGCAGGCGCTGACACAATCGTAAAGGTATTCAAGAACCTCACAGCAGAGGATATCCGTGATTCGGTTGATGAGTTTGTAAAGGCAATCGACAAATCTCAGATTATCATGTTCCCTGGTGGATTCTCAGCAGGAGATGAGCCTGAGGGATCAGCTAAATTCTTTGCAACAGCATTTAGAAATGCAAAGATGACAGAGGCTGTTGAAAAGCTCATCAATGAGAGGGACGGACTTGCACTTGGTATCTGTAACGGTTTCCAGGCACTTATCAAGCTTGGACTTGTACCATATGGAGAGATCAGACAGCAGGATGCACAGTCACCTACACTCACATACAATACAATCAACCGCCACATCTCAAAGATGGTGTATACAAAGGTTGTTTCAAACAAGAGCCCATGGCTTGCACAGGCTAAGCTTGGTCAGACCTACTGCAATCCGGCATCACATGGCGAGGGACGTTTCGTAGCACCGAAGGAGTGGCTTGATAAGCTCTTTGAAAACGGACAGGTTGCCACACAGTATGTTGATCTGGACGGAAATGTATCAATGGATGAGGAGTGGAACGTAAACGGCTCATACATGTCTATCGAGGGTATCACATCTCCTGACGGAAGAATCCTCGGCAAGATGGCTCATTCAGAGCGCCGCGGCGAATCTGTAGCAATCAATATCTACGGCGAGCAGGATATGAAGATATTCGAAAGCGGTGTGAAATATTTTAAATAATTCATAACTGAATAATTACAATATCTTATATATTTATTGGGTTATTATCTCTGCAATATAAACAATTAAGCTTCCATGGAGGTCACAGTTAGTGGCTTTCATGGGAGTTTTTATTTTGGAACCAGTGAATATGCTGGCGGTAAAGAAAATAAATTGAAGATAATTAAACATGTGCGTCTGCTTGATATTTGATAGTCGCAGTGGTAAAATCAAGACTAAAATTACCGGTAGTAAATGGTTTGAAAGAAAAGAGGACATAAAACAGATGAGATTGCCACAAATAATAAACAGCCTTCTTGAGACTGATATGTATAAATTCAGCATGGGACAGACGATTTTCCATCAGTTCACAAGCTATAAAACGACATGGACCTTCAAGTGCAGAAATAAAGACGTGCATTTTACAGATGAGATGGTCGAGGAGATAAAGGAACAGGTGCAGGCCTTCTGTCAGCTTCGTTTTACGGAGGAAGAGCTTGAATATCTTGATAACATCACCTGGATAAAAGGCACATATGTTGATTTTTTAAGACTCTGGCAGCCAAGATATGAGGAGTTTACCATCACAACAGATGCACCGTGTGGGCTGGCAATCGATGCAGCCGGCACGTGGCTTAATACTTCGATGTATGAGATTCCGGTGCTTGCTATTGTAAATGAAGTGTACTTCCGTATGGCATATGATTATGATGTGCTGCTTAAGCAGTTTAAGCGCAGGCTTGATGAGAAGGTGCGTCTGCTCGAGGAGGATACCTACAGGCTTAGCGATTTCAGTGAATTTGGACTAAGACGCCGTCTGTCTGCTGAGGCGCAGGAGATGGCTGTAAAGGCAATCGCAGAGGTTGAGCTGCCAGCAGATTCACACTTTATTGGTACATCAAACGTATATCTTGCGAAGAAATTCAATTTAAAGCCGGTGGGAACAATGGCTCATGAGTGGATTATGTGTACAGGACAGGGCAATCACAAGCATAATCCGGCATATTCAAACTGGTACGCACTCGATGCATGGGTTAAGGAGTATGGTATATTAAACGGTATTGCGCTTACTGACACCATAACAACAGACTGCTTCCTGCGTGATTTTCAGCTCACCTATGCGACACTTTTTTCGGGAGTGCGTCATGATAGCGGAGATCCGTACGAGTGGGGAGACAAGATGATAGCCCACTACAACAGTCTGGGAATCAATCCAAGGACAAAGACACTTTTGTTCAGCGACAGCCTGGATTTCGAGCGTGCGACTGCATTGTATGATTATTTCAAGGATAAGGCAAAGGTTGCATTCGGTATAGGAACCTTTATCAGTAACGACACTGATGAGGAAGCACTCAACATAGTTATGAAGACCACCAAGTGTAATGGCATGGATGTGGCAAAGATTTCCGACGTGGCAGGCAAGGGTATGTGCAAGAATCCGGATTATGTCGATTACCTGAACAGGTGTATTGATTACAGGATGAAGAATGATAAATGATAAATGACGGCATGAGGGGGCAAAGGTATTTTGCCCCCTTTAATCATGTGATTGAATTGCAAGAAATGTGTAAACAAAACAAAAAATATATAAAATATCAGACAATTTAAAATAAAAATAAAAATTGTCAAAAAACATATTGACAAATAGGCAAAATTGGTGTAATCTTAAATTAACAAAAAGAGATACGAAAGGAACAAAAATAAAACACAGGAGGTACAGTCCAATGGGGATTACATAATTTAAGTCAAAGTACTATAAGGATGATTGAACGGAATATTTAAATCTGTAGGGCGAGCCGAAGAGCAGTAATCGCACAGATATATTAGCAAATAAATAATATCGTTGAAAAAGTTCTTGTAGATTAAAAGTGAAAGATAGAATCTCTCATAAGAGTTTACATAGATAATGTAACCAAAAGGAGTGATTTTATGAAGAAGGGTAGAGGTCCATAGCTAAGCTAAAAGAATAAGAATCCTGTCATAAACAGAATCAGATTTATAGCAAAGCAATATGGAAATGCCAAAATAAATTCATATAGCGAAAGCGGAACTTGGAGGTTATACAGTGAAGCTTACGGAACCAATGCTTTAGGAGCCACTTGATGTAAAATGTAGATCAGGTGGCTCCTATTTTTGACATTTGCGAATGCATGTGAGGTTTAATAGTTAGATAGAATGATAACTGTAAGGACTTTAAGGCAGGGCTATAATTTGATGAAAGCAGGAACGCGGTTTTCAAATACTGTATAGTACATAAACCCGGCATCCTTGAGGATATTTGAAACCTTGTCAAAATCGTACGCGACATGCTCCGGCTTGTGGGCATCGGCTCCGACTGTGATTATTTCACCGCCAAGCTCGTGATAGCGCTTTAGCACATCTTCGGTCGGATTTGGGTGGCCAAGCCCGTATTTAAAGCCGGCGGTATTGAGCTCGATGCCTTTTCCCTGGGAGATAATTTCCTTTAATATAGCTTCAATTATGTCGGCATACTTTTCATATGAATAGTATTTATTTTTGTCAGGACCGTATCTGACCACGTAGTCGATGTGACCGTACACATCAAAATCCGCGCCGGAGTGCAGATTGTCGAGTATGGATTCAAAGTATTCGGTGTAGGCTTCGTGCTCTGTCTTGCCTTTATAAAATGCAGGGTAGTATGGGTCAATGCCGTTTACTACATGGCTTGAGCCGATCACGAGGTCAAACGGATATTTTTTGGTGACTTCATTATTTTTGTATGTAATATGAGGCTGTAAACCGATTTCAATGCCCCAGTGGATATTTACCGGGCAGCCCTTTTCTTTAAGAACAATTGCAAGTCTTTTAATGCGCTTTTCATATGCTGCTATATCAAGGTCGAAAAGCCCGGGCTCCTCTTTATAGTCATAGTCCAGATGGTCTGTAAAGCAGATGCCGTCCAGCCCTTTGTTGATTGCTGATTTTATCATCAATACCGGGTCGGCATCGCTGTCACCCGAAAACATGCAGTGCATGTGCTGATCCCACATATAAATACCTCCGTAAAACTGATGTATTGTTGTTAAAAAACTTTATAAGTTACATGATTTATAATTGTCTGCTGCTGGCTGCCGGAAAGTGCGAATTACAGCAATTAATTAAGTGTAGCCGAGATTATAATAAAGTGCAATATCTAAAAAGAAAAATTGTGAAGAATGATAAAAAATGTGTGTAAATGAAAATATTTAGTGAAAATTTTAACAAACGCAAATAAAGTACTTGAACCTTTGAGAATTATTCGCTATAATAAAAGCATCTTAGGGCATGTCCCTAAAAATACTTTTTACAATTCTAGGAGGAATTAAAATGGCAGTAAGAGTAGCAATCAACGGATTTGGTCGTATCGGACGTCTTGCTTTCAGACAGATGTTTGGAGCTGAGGGATACGAGGTAGTAGCTATCAACGACTTAACAAGCCCAAAAATGTTAGCACACTTATTAAAGTATGATTCATCACAGGGTAAATACGAGCATGCAGATGAGGTTTCTGCAAGCGATGATTCTATCACAGTTTGTGGTAAGGAAATCAAAATTTACGCATTCCCAGATGCAAACAATTGCCCATGGGGAGAGTTAAAGGTTGACGTTGTACTTGAGTGCTCTGGATTCTATACATCAAAAGAGAAGGCTCAGGCTCATATCAATGCTGGAGCTCGTAAGGTAGTTATCTCTGCACCAGCAGGAAATGACCTTCCTACAATCGTTTACAATACAAACCATGAGACACTTAAGGCTTCTGATACAATCATCTCAGCAGCTTCTTGTACAACAAACTGCTTAGCACCAATGGCAGATGCACTTAACAAGTATGCTCCAATCCAGTCTGGTATCATGGTAACAATCCATGCTTACACAGGAGATCAGATGACTCTTGACGGACCACAGAGAAAGGGAGACCTTCGTCGTTCACGTGCAGCAGCAGTTAATATCGTTCCTAACTCAACAGGAGCAGCTAAGGCAATTGGCCTTGTTATCCCAGAGTTAAACGGAAAGTTAATCGGATCTGCACAGCGTGTTCCTACACCAACAGGATCTACAACAATCCTTACAGCAGTTGTTAAGAAAGCAGGCGTTACAAAAGAGGATATCAACGCAGCTATGAAGGCAGCAGCTAACGAGTCATTCGGTTACAACGAGGATGAGATCGTATCTTCAGATATCGTTGGAATGAGATTTGGTTCATTATTCGATGCAACACAGACAATGGTTAACCAGGTTTCTGACGATCTGTACGAGGTACAGGTTGTTTCTTGGTATGATAACGAGAACAGCTACACATCTCAGATGGTTCGTACAATCAAGTACTTCTCAGAGTTAGCTTAATTCTTGTACCCACAAGAACAGTATATCTCAAGACTACTCAAGGGGCGCGGTCTTAATTGAACCGCGCCTCTTTTTTAAAGCATGGCTATTTCTTTTGAATATCTGTGAATTGTAGAATTAATTATATTTTTTAATATGCACAATATGGCGTGGCCACATGGCTTATGCCTTGAAATAAGGGAGGACATATTATGTCATTAAACAAGAAATCAATTGATGATATCAACGTAAAAGGCAAGAGAGTTCTCGTTAGATGTGACTTTAACGTGCCACTTAAGGACGGAAAAATCACAGATGAGAACCGTATCAACGGAGCTCTTCCAACAATCCAGAAATTAATCAAGGACGGTGGAAAGGTTATCCTTTGCTCACACCTTGGAAAAGTTAAAAACGGACCAAACGAGGGTGAGTCACTTGCTCCTGTAGCTGCAGCTCTTGAGGCTAAGCTTGGACAGAAGGTTACATTTGTAGCTGACTACAACGTAACAGGTGAGGCTGCAACAAAGGCTGTTTCAGAGATGAAAGAGGGAGATGTAGTTCTTCTTCAGAATACACGTTTCAGAGGCAAAGAGGAGACAAAGCCACAGGAAGCCGGAGATGCATTCGCAAAAGAGCTTGCTGACCTTGCTGATGTATATGTATGTGACGCTTTCGGTTCTGCTCATAGAGCACATGCTTCTGTAGCAGGTGTTACAAAGTTCATCACAGCTAAGGGTGGAGAGAATGTTGTTGGATACCTTATGCAGAAGGAAATTGACTTCCTTGGCAAGGCAGTAGAGAATCCTGTACGTCCTTTCGTAGCTATTCTTGGTGGTGCTAAAGTAGCTGACAAGCTCAATGTTATCGACAACCTCCTCGAGAAGGCTGATACACTTATCATCGGTGGTGGAATGGCATACACATTCCTTAAAGCACAGGGCTATGAGATTGGTATCTCAATGCTTGATGAGACAAAGATTGATTACTGTAAAGAGATGCTTGCAAAAGCAGAGAAACTTGGAAAGAAGATTCTTCTTCCTGTTGATGCAGTTACAATCAAGGATTTCCCAAATCCAATCGATGCTCCTGTAGAGACAGAGACATATGATTATGACAAGATGCCTGCAGACCGTGAGGGCTGTGATATCGGACCTAAGACACGTGAGCTTTTCGCTGACGCTGTTGCATCAGCTAAGACTGTTGTATGGAACGGACCAATGGGTGTATTTGAGAACCCGACACTTGCAGCAGGTACACTTGCAGTAGCAGAGGCACTTGCTAAATCAGATGCTATCACAATCATTGGTGGTGGAGATTCAGCTGCAGCAGTTAACCAGATGGGACTTGGCGACAAGATGAGCCACATCTCAACAGGTGGCGGTGCTTCCCTTGAGTTCCTTGAGGGCAAGGAGCTTCCTGGTGTAGCTTGTGCTGATGATAAATAAGCCGAAAGCAACTTAATGAAATTAAGCCGCAGGCAAAAAATATTTGTATACAAATACAAGGAGATATAAAATGGCAAGAAAGAAAATTGTAGCCGGCAACTGGAAGATGAACATGACTCCAAGCCAGGCTGTTAAATTAGTAGAAGAGTTAAAACCACTCGTAGTTTCAGATGATGTTGAAGTTGTTTACTGTGTACCTGCAATTGACATCGTACCTGTTGTAGAAGCATTAAAGGGTACAAATGTTGCTGTTGGAGCAGAGAATATGTACTTCGAGGAGAAGGGTGCTTACACAGGAGAAATCTCAGCAGAGATGCTTCTTGATGCAGGTGTTAAGTATGTTATCATCGGACATTCAGAGAGAAGAGATTACTTCAAAGAGGATGACGCACTTCTCAACAAGAAGGTAAAGAAGGCTATCGAGGCTGGACTTACACCAATCCTTTGCTGTGGTGAGACACTTGAGCAGAGAGAGAGCGGTGTTACACTTGACTGGATCAGACTTCAGATTAAGTCAGATCTCGCAGGTGTTGCTGCATCAGATGTTGCAAACATGGTTATCGCTTACGAGCCAATCTGGGCAATCGGAACAGGAAAGACAGCTACTTCTGACCAGGCTCAGGAGGTTTGCGGTGCAATTCGTGAGTGTGTAGCTGAGATTTATGATCAGGCTACAGCAGATTCAGTTCGTATCCAGTACGGCGGATCTGTAAATGCAGGAAATGCAGCAGAGCTTTTTGCAAAGCCTGACATCGACGGTGGATTAGTTGGTGGCGCTTCACTCAAGGCTGATTTTGGAAAGATCGTAAACTACAAGTAATTATTAAATCATAATTTAATATTTGATTTGACAATCACAATAACTAAATGTCACTAAATTCACCAGCTTAGCTGCATTTAGTGGCATTTATTATGTAATGAAATTTTTTGTGAGCTTGCATATGTCACTGTGATAGAGCATTTTGCAAGCCTCATATGAAGAATAGAGGAAATATAAATGAGTAAGAAACCGGTAGTATTAATGGTACTTGATGGTTACGGCTTAAGTGACCACAAAGAGGGAAATGCCATAGCTATGGCAAATACCCCTGTTATGGATAAATTGATGGCAGAGTGTCCTTTTGTAAAGGGCGCAGCTTCAGGTCTTGCAGTTGGACTTCCTGACGGACAGATGGGAAACTCTGAGGTAGGACATATGAATATCGGCGCAGGCCGTATCATATATCAGGATCTTACAAGAATCACAAAGGCAATTGCTGATGGTGATTTCTTCAAGAACAAGGTATTAATTTCTGCAATCGAAAACTGCAAGAAGAATGACTCCGATCTGCATCTTTGGGGACTTCTTTCAGATGGTGGAGTTCACAGCCATATCGAGCATCTTTACGGACTTCTTGAGCTTTGCAAGAAAGAAAATTTTGACAGAGTATATGTACACGCATTCCTTGATGGTCGTGATACACCTCCTGCATCAGGCAAGGACTATATCGAGCAGCTTCTCGCCAAGATGAAGGAAATTGGTGTAGGAAAGATTGCATCTCTTTCAGGACGTTACTATGCAATGGACAGAGATAACAACTGGGACCGTGTGCAGAAGGCTTATGATTCACTCACTAAGGGTGAAGGCGTAAAAGCTACATGCCCTGTAAAGGCTATGGAGGAGTCATACGCAAATGACGTTACAGATGAGTTCGTGCTTCCTACAGTTATCACAAACGAGGATGGCACACCGGTATCTGTTGTAAAGGACAATGATTCTGTTATCTTCTTCAACTTCCGTCCGGACCGTGCTCGTGAGATGACAAGAGCATTTTGCGATGATAAGTTTACTGGCTTTGAGCGCCCATTCCTTAAGACAACATTTGTATGCTTCAAGGATTATGACGAGTCAATTCCTAACAAGCTTATCGCTTTTGAGAAGGAAGAAATCAAGAATACATTTGGTGAGTATCTTGCAGCAAATGGCAAGAAACAGCTTCGTCTCGCAGAGACAGAGAAGTATGCACACGTAACCTTTTTCTTTAATGGTGGAGTAGAGGAGCCGAATATCGATGAGGCACGTCTTCTTGTAAACAGTCCTAAGGATGTTGCAACATATGACTTAAAGCCTGAGATGAGCGCTCCTGAGGTTGGAATGGATCTTGTTGAGGCTATCAAGTCAGATAAGTATGATGTTATTATCATCAACTTTGCTAACCCTGACATGGTTGGACATACAGGTGTGATTCCGGCTGCTGTAAAGGCTGTTGAGAGAGTTGATTCACTCGTAGGTGATGCAGTTCAGGCAATCAAGGATGTGGATGGAGTATTATTCATCTGTGCTGACCACGGAAACGCAGAGAAGATGATTGATTATGAGACAGGAAAACCTCATACAGCTCATACAACCAATCCTGTTCCTTTCATTCTTGTAAACGCTGACCCTTCTTACAAGCTTCGTGAGGGCGGATGTCTTGCAGATATCGCACCTACACTTCTTGAGGTTATGGGACTTCCTCAGCCTAAGGAGATGACAGGTAAGTCACTTATCGTAAGAAAGTAATAAAAGATGATGTGCGATGAGCGATGACAGCAAATGTAGATATATGTCATATCAATCATGCGAGAAACAATAAATAAAAGATACGGCACCGAATTATAATATAAGTTTGTTATGATCGGTGCTGTATTCAGTTGGGAGGATACATATGAAGAAGTTTTTGGAAGAGTTTAAGGAGTTTGCCCTTAAGGGAAATGTGATGAGTCTTGCAATCGGTGTTATCATTGGTGGAGCGTTCCAGTCATTGGTTACATCTTTTACAGACTGTTTCATCACACCAATAATCAACAGTATCGGTGGAGCAGAGATTGGTGGACATTTTCAGATATTCCATACAGGACAGTATATCGAGTATGGAGCGTTTATTTCAGCAGTTATAAACTTCATAATCATGGCATTTGTTATATTTGTCATCATGAAGGGAATCAATGCGATCATGGATCTTGGTAAGAAGAAAGAGGAGGCAGCTCCTCTCACAAGAAAGTGCCCATACTGTATGGGTGAGATAGATATCAAAGCAACAAAGTGTATGCATTGTACATCTGATGTACCTCCTGCCCAGGAGTAGATCAGGTCTGACCTGGATCAGTGCCAGCGTAGGGATACATACAGCATAAAAAAAGCGGCTGTGCCTTATGGTATGGCCGCTTTTCGTCAAAAAAGATTAGCAGATAAACAACAGAGTATATATAAAGGAGATAGAAAAACATGATAAAAGAGTGCCTTGAAAATGTGAGAAAGAATGTACCTCTGGTACACAATATAACAAACTATGTAACTGTAAATGATGTGGCAAATGTCATTCTGGCGTGCGGTGGAAGTCCTATCATGTCGGATGATGAGGGTGACGTGGAGGATATCACAAGTATATGTGGTGGTCTGAATATCAACATAGGAACACTTAACAAGAACACTATTCCATCAATGTACCTGGCAGGGAAGAAGGCAAATGAACTTGGACATGTTGTACTTCTCGATCCTGTTGGAGCAGGAGCAAGTAAGCTCAGAACTGATACGGCTGTTGGACTTATGAAGGAGATTAGATTTGATGTTATAAGGGGAAATATCTCTGAGATCAAAACTCTGGCATATGGTTCCGGCAGCACAAAGGGTGTTGATGCCGATGTGGCAGATGCGGTTACGGAGGATACGCTTGATAATGCAGTGGCATTTGTCAAGAAGCTATCTGCTGAAACGGGATCTATCATAGCTGTAACAGGCGCAATAGACCTTGTTGCGGACAGCGAGAAATGTTATGTAATCAGAAACGGCCGTCCTGAGATGGGTAAGATCACTGGAACAGGCTGCCAGCTCTCAGGAATGATGACAGCATATGTTGTGGCAAATCAGGACAACAAGCTTGAGGCTGCTGCAGTGGCTGTCATGGTCATGGGACTTGCTGGGGAGATCGGTTATTCCCATCTGCAGGCATTTGAGGGGAATTCAACATACAGGAACAGGATAATCGACGCCATATACAATATGGACGGGGATACACTTGAACAGGGCGCAAAGTTTGAAATCAGATAATTGACGGAAGTCTAATAATTGCCTGGATCTGCATCAGATCGGGATCGAAATATATAGGAAGGACGGATAGTATGATAAATTGCAGTGAGAAAGAGCTCTTGCTCTACGCAGTAACTGACAGACACTGGCTTGGTGAAGAGACTCTGTATGATCAGGTAAAGAAGGCACTTGACGGCGGTGCAACATTTGTACAGCTCAGGGAGAAGAAGCTCGACAGAGAAGACTTCCTCGCTGAGGCGAAGGAGATACAGAAGCTTTGTAAGGAATATGGAGTTCCATTTGTCATCAATGACGAGGTCAGCATAGCAAAAGATATAGATGCTGACGGTGTACACGTGGGACAGAGTGATATGGAGGCCATGGACGTCAGAAAGATACTCGGTCCTGACAAGATACTTGGAGTGTCTGCACAGACTGTCGAGCAGGCGATTATAGCGGAAAAGCACGGCGCAGATTATCTTGGTGTAGGAGCAGTGTTTACAACAGGTTCAAAGGATGACGCGGACGATGTGAGCCATGAAACTCTCAAGGCCATTTGTGAGGCGGTGTCCATACCGGTCATTGCCATAGGCGGCATAACAAAGGATAATGTGGCCGAGCTTGCGGGCTCCGGAATATGCGGTGTGGCAGTTATAAGTGCCATATTCGGACAGAAGGACATACAGAAGGCCACAGAGGAGCTCAAGTTTTCTGTAGAGAATATGCTTGATGCCTGACTAAATATATGATATAGAGGTGTACATGAAAAAAATAGTTATCAGTGATATAAAAGGTGCGATATTTGATATGGATGGGGTTCTGCTTGACTCTATGCCTATGTGGGATCATGCCGGAGAGATGTATCTGGCGGGGCAGGGGATAAAGGCAGAACCTGATCTTGAGAAGGTGCTTTTCACCATGACCATGATGAAGGGCGCAGAATATATGCAGGAACACTATGGACTTGAACTCAGCGCGAAGGAGATTATAGACGGTATCAATGAGACTGTGCGCGATTTCTATGCAAATAAAGTTGAGCCGAAGTCAGGTGTGCCTGAACTGCTGAGGTTCTTAAAGAGATATGATATCCCGGTCACTGTTGCAACATCTACAGACAGATGCCATGTTGAGGCAGCACTTGTACGGACAGGACTTATGAAGTATGTTGACAGGATATTTACATGTTCTGAGGTGGGCGTGGGCAAGGCAGCCTCACCTAAGATATATGAGATGGCGGCTGAGTTTATGGGAACTCCGGCTTCGGATACATTTGTATTCGAGGACGCATATCATGCGGCGGAGACAGCACAGAACGGAGGAT
>OHJC01000847.1_pt1 | contig 15201 bp, 17 predicted proteins | sample 1568461 | NCBI WGS metagenome assembly OHJC01 (sample SAMEA3879535, study PRJEB24766) | human gut metagenome | biome: human-associated habitat; feature: feces | place: USA | collected 1985/1987 | reverse complement strand
GCCCGCCGCCGCCATTCTGGACCCGGGCGAAAGCTGGAGCTGTAATTTAAGTACATCCTTTGTTAGATAAGCGATACCCCCGCTGCATGAAGCAGCGGGGGTCATTTTCTGGACTTGTAAATCCGTCTGAGGTCGTCGTCGATCAGGGATTCGATAGGAATACCAAACAGTTTTCCGATATTCAGCATACAAACGGAATCCACGTCGAAGCTCCTGCCGGTTTCCCAATCCCGGATGACCTTAGGGTAAGAGCAGATCAGATTTGCCAGCTCCCAACGGCTGTAACGGTGCCGTCTGCGGAGGAATCGAAGGTTTTTGCCAAATTGACGGTCGTTTAATACAACGATCATTGTATCACCTCATTGGTAGCAGTATATCCTACTTTTCCATACTTGTCAATATGAAGCCTTACCAAATGGTATAATATCCGCGAGGTGATGGGACATGCGACCGTTAAAAGAGAAAATCAGCATCTCAATAGACAGTGACCTGCTGGAAAAGCTGCGTGAAAAAGCAGACGAGGATTGCCGTCCATTGTCTCAGTATATTAACCTGATTCTGAGAAAGTACATGGAGCAGAAAGACAAAAAGCAGAAGTAAGGCAGTATACACGCACGAGGTGATATGAGACATGCGACCGTTAAAAGAAAGAATCAGCATCACGATTGACAGTGACCTGCTGGAAAAGCTGCGGGAAAAGTCGGACGAGGATTGCCGCCCGCTGTCACAGTACATTAACCTTGTTCTGAGAAAGCATGTGGAACAGGAAGAAAAAAAGCAAAAGTAAATCCCGCTGGAATGGGCGAGCCACATCAGACAGTTAAAGGCACAGCGAATAATCCGCTGTGCCTATTCTTGTATTCAAGTAAATCAAATAGCGCACTTCCGCACCGTGCGACTAGCCCCCTTGCCTCTCCCTATGGGAGAGGTGGCTGAGCGCAGCGAGGCCGGAGAGGGTAAAATAGGGTGTAAGGCCCTCTCAGTCACCTTCGGTGACAGCTCTCCCAGAGGGAGAGCCAAGGGTGCTTTGACAACAGCAAAAGCGCTGCCCAGCTATGGCCGGGCAGCACTTTTTCATATTATTGCTTATTTCACCGGAGAAGAGCTTCTCAGCGTCACGTCGTGGTATCCACCCTCTACGATAGACACGGAGGACACCAGCGTCAGCTTGGCGTTCTGCTGGAGGTCGGGGATGTTCGTTACGCCTACGTTGCACATGGTGGATTTGACCTTGTACAGGGACGCTTCCACGTTGTCCCGCAGGGGACCGGCGTAGGTGACGTAGGAGTCAACGCCTTCCTCAAAGCTGAGCTTGGCGGAGCCGCCCAGATCGTAGCGCTGCCAGTTGCGGGCGCGGTTGGAGCCTTCGCCCCAGTATTCCTTCATGTACGCACCGTTGACCATAACCTTGTTCGTGGGGCTTTCGTCGAAGCGGGCGAAGTAACGGCCCAGCATCAGGAAGTCCGCGCCCATGGCCAGCGCCAGCGTCATGTGGTAATCGTGGACAATGCCGCCGTCGGAGCAGATGGGCACGTAGATGCCCGTCTCCTTGAAATACTCGTCACGGGCTGCGGCGACCTCGATCAGTGCCGTTGCCTGACCACGGCCAATGCCCTTGGTTTCACGGGTAATGCAGATGGAACCGCCGCCGATGCCGACCTTCACAAAGTCAGCCCCGGCTTCCGCCAGAAAACGGAATCCGTCCTTGTCCACCACGTTGCCGGCGCCGATCTTCACGGTGTCGCCGTAGGTGTCCCGCACCCATTTGATGGTCTTTTCCTGCCAGCAGGTGTAGCCCTCGGAGGAATCAATCACCAGTACGTCCGCACCGGCTTCCAGCAGAGCGGGAATGCGGGCGGCATAGTCCCGGGTGTTGATGCCCGCGCCTACCAGGTAGCGCTTCTTGCTGTCCAGCAGCTCCAGGGGATTGTCCTTGTGGGAGGAGTAGTCCTTCCGGAACACGAAATACATCAGGTGGTCATTTTCGTCCACGATGGGCAGGCTGTTGAGCTTATGCTCCCAGATGATGTCGTTGGCTTCCTTCAGCGTGGTGTCCGCGGGAGCGGTGACCAGCTTCTGACGGGGGGTCATGAAATCCTTGACCTTGTCGGTGGGGGCCATACGGCTGACACGGTAGTCGCGGCTGGTGACGATGCCCAGGAGCTTACCGTTGGCGGTGCCGTCCTCGGTGATGGCCACGGTGGAGAAGCCGTTGCGCTGCTTCAGTGCCAGCACGTCGGCGAGGGTAGCTTCCGGGGTCAGATTGGAGGCGGAGGTGACGAAACCGGCCTTATAGCCCTTCACCCGTGCCACCATGGCGGCCTGATTCTCGATGGACTGAGAGCCGTAAATGAAGCTGATGCCGCCCTCCTTTGCCAAGGCGATGGCAAGGGTGTCGTTGGAGACGGACTGCATGACGGCGGACGTCAGCGGCACGTTCAGAGAAATCGCCGGTTCTTCCTTGCCCTTGCGGTACTTGACGAGGGGCGTTTTCAGGCTGACATGGTCGGGAACGCAGTCTTCCGAGGTGTAGCCGGGAATCAGAAGATACTCGCTGAAGGTGTGGCTGGGTTCCGGGTAGTAATACGCCATTGGTATGACCTCCTATAGTAAAATAGATTGCTTGAATGTATAACTGCACCGCGCAATCCCAAAAAGCAACTGCGCGGTGTTGTCTTACAAAGTTTTTCTGTCCCCCGCGTCCAGAACCTCCACAACCTCCTTGCCGGAGGAGCTGAGGTTCTTGAAATTGCCCAGAATCTCGCTCACGGGATGGACGATGGCGAAGGTATGGGGATACTTGTGGACGATTTGGCTGACCAGCGCCACCTGGGTCTTGTTCACCACGCACAGAAGCACGCTGGTTTCCCGGCCGGAGTACATGCCCTTTGCGGGGAGAAAGGTCGCGGTGTGGTGGAGGCGGTCAATCAGCTCTCTGGAAACCTCCTGGGGGGAATTGGTGATGATCTCAAAGCAGATGGCCTCCCGGCCGGACTTCATCAGCCGGTCGCCCACCGTGGTGGACATGAAGCTATAGAGAATGCACAAAATCACCGGCTCCATCTGGCAGCCGTAGACAAAATAGCTGACGATGGCAATGGCGGAGTTAATGGCGAAGCTCATGCCGAAAAACGGCCGGTTGGGGTGATGCTTATGGACAATGGCGGAAACGAAATCCGTGCCGCCGGTATAGGCGCTGGCCTTGATGAGGATGGAGTACACAAAGCCCTGAATGACGCCCGCGACCATGGGGCCGAGAATTTTGCTGGTGCCGTTTTCCGTGACGTAGGCGAAGGCAGACAGGTCCACCTTGTCCAGAATCAGCAGTCCCAGAGAGAACGTGACCACGTAGACCATGCTGCGGATGGCCATGGGCTTGCTGACCTCGAAATAGCACCAGATTGCCAGAGGGATATTGATAAACAGGCTCAGATAACCCACGCTGACGCCGGTGACGTACTGGATCATGGTACAGATACCGTTGATACCGGAGGGGGCGAACTGGTTGGGGAAAACAAACAGCTCGTAATTGACAGACGCCAACAGCGCAATGAAGGCAATGACTAGATATGTCCAGACCTTTTTCATACAGAACTCCTCTGAATCCTACGGCCATTGCCGGGTTCTTAATTTTCGATTCTAGCATAGATTTGTCCACGGGTCAAGGTATAATTCGACGAAATTCGCCTTTCTTGGGAAAACAGATATGGGTGGATTTTCCGCTTTTGGCGGCGGGTCGGACACACTTTGTCCGATTCTGTTATCTTTCGGTATCCCTTTCGGGAATTGATTGTATTTCAACAAAAAAGCCTTGTTTTTTCTGTGGAAATGTGATAAAATTTAGGTTGAGAGATTATGCGCAAAAATCGAGCGTTTTCTACTGTTTTTACCTTAAATGAGTTAGAAAGGAGCTGCCCTATGTATTCATCTGCCTATGTGTGGGCAAAGGTTCTGAGCCATATGGAAGAGCGGCTGGGGGCTGTCACCGTTTCGGCATGGTTCGACGATGCCGAGGTGGTGGAGCTGAACGAGAACAATCTGATTCTGTACTCCCCCTCGGATTTCCGCCGGGAGATTATCCGCCGCCGCTGCACCGATTACATTCAGGACGCGCTGAAGGAAGTGTTCAATTCCGACGCGAAGCTGATGGTCTTCGGTGACGAAGAGCTGAACACCTTCAAACAGAAGGGAAAAAGCGTTTCTTCCATGGACTTCAATCCCCAGTTTACCTTTGACAACTTCGTTGTCGGCCCCTCCAACCGTTTTGCTCACAGCGCAGCCATCGCCGTTTCCAAAACGCCGGGGCAGGTGTACAATCCCCTGTTCCTTTATGGCCCTCCCGGCGTGGGCAAAACCCACTTGCTGTATGCCATCGCCAACGGCATCCGCAAGGAAAACCCTGATGCCAACATCGTCTACATCAAGGGCGATCAATTTACCAACGAGCTGATTGCCGCCATTCAGAACGGCAAAAATATTGAATTCCGCAGCAAATACCGGGAAGCCGACCTGTTTCTGATCGACGACGTGCAGTTCATCGCCGGTAAGGAATCCACCCAGGAAGAATTCTTCCATACCTTCAATAAGCTCTACGAGGAACATAAGCAGATCGTCATGACCTCTGACCGCAAGCCCAGCGATATGCTGACGCTGGAGGACCGGCTGAAGACCCGGTTTGAGTGGGGTCTGCTGGCGGATATCCAGCCGCCGGATTATGAGACCCGTATGGCCATTCTGAAAAACAAGGCCAAAAATCTGGGGCTGAACCTTTCCGACGATGTGTGCAACTATATTGCCATCAACGTCACCAACAACGTCCGGCAGATTGAAGGTACGGTCAAGAAGATTCTGGCTTACCGGGATCTGAACAATATGCCGCTGGATCTTCCCAACATTTCCCGGGCCATCGACGATATGTTCAAGAGCGAGGGCAACGCCCTGCCCACGCCCAGCCTGATCATCAGTCAGGTGTGCAAGTTCTATTCCATTGACGAGGTGCTTCTCCGGGGCACCCAGAAAAACAAGGGTACCGCCGAAGCCCGGCAGATCGCCATGTATCTGATCCGCAAGCTCACCAACCTGAGTCTGCCGGACATCGGCAAGGAATTCGCCCGGGATCACTCGACGGTATTGTACGCCATCCGGAAAGTCGAAGTCGCGCTGAAAAACGGAGACACCACCATGCAGAACAATATCCGGGACATCACCGCGAATATCAATTCCTGCCTGTAAATTTTCTCCACAAGCCCTGTGGAATGTGGAAAACAGGATTGTGGATAAGTTGCACCCGGTTTGGGTCTTCACAGGCCCTGTGGAAAAGGGATGGATCATCCACATTGGGCTGTGGATAAAAAAGACTTGCGGCACTAAATAAAAAGGGACTTTTCCACATAAGTTTGTACTACCACTGTTATTACTACCTGAACTTATTGATAGAGAGATATATTGATTAAAATCAGAAAGAAAGGATTTTACCTATGCGTTTTACCTGTGAAAAAAATATGCTGGTCACGGGACTGAACATTGCGGGTCGTACCGTCGCCCAGAAGAGCAGTCTGTCCGTCATCGAAGGAATCCTCTGCAAGGCCGGACAGGGACTGAGCCTGACCGGTTATAATATGGAAACCGCCATTACCTATGAAATCGACGCGGACGTGTCCGACATGGGTCAGTGCATCCTCCCGGCGAAGCTGTTCGGCGATATCATCCGCCGTCTGCCGGAGGGACCGGTGACCGTGGTGGTGGACGAGAACTACAAAGTCTCCATCCGGGCAGGGTACGCTTCCTTTACCATTTCCGCCGAGTCCGCCGAGGATTATCCGGAGCTGCCGGACGTGGGCGACGGCCGGGAAATCTATATCCCGCAGAACAAGCTGAAGGAGCTGATTTCCGGCACCATTTTCGCTGTCAGCGAAAATCAGGGGCGTCCCATTCACACCGGTGTGAAATTCGAGGTAACGAATGACGCCATCACCGCCGTGGCCGTGGACGGGTTCAGGCTTGCCCGGCGCACCTTCCACCCGGAGGAGGGCACTGGACGGGAGCTGAATTTCGTGGTTCCTGCCGCCGGATTGAAGGAAGTGGAGAAAATCCTTACGGACGTGGAGGATAACGCGGCCTTTACGCTGGGTACGAAGCACATTCTGTTTCAGGTGGGAAACGCCACGCTGGTATGCCGCCTGCTGGAAGGCGAATTTCTGGACTGGCGGCGGGTGGTGCCTTCCAACTGCCCCATCAAAATGGTGGCAAATGTCGGTGATCTGGCGTCTTCCGTGGAGCGCGTCGGTCTGATCGTGTCCGAAAAGTACAAAAGTCCTGTGCGCTGCATGTTCGGCAATCAGGAGCTGCTGATGCGCACCAGCACCACCATCGGCGCGGCGGAGGACCGCTGCTCTCTGGCCGGGGACGGGCAGGAACTGGAAATCGGCTTCAACGTCCGGTATCTGGCGGAAGCCCTGCGGGTGATCCCCTCGGAGGAGGTCACGCTGGAGCTGACCAACGGGTTAAGCCCCATTGTTCTGACCCCCGTGGACGAGAAGGAAGACTTTGCCTATATGGTGCTGCCCGTCCGGATCAAGAACGGCTGAGCGAAGGAGTCGTCTTATGAAGGTAGTCGTCAAAAAGAAGGATAACGCCATTCCCGTGGCGATCACCACGGAATATATCAAGTTACAGGACGCCATGAAGCTGGCGAACGCCGCGGAAACCGGCGGCGAAGCAAAGCTGATGATTCAGGAGGGGCAGATTCTGGTCAACGGCGAGATCTGCCAGATGCGGGGCAAGAAGCTGCGCCCCGGCGACCGGTTCGTCTGCAACTCTCAGGCGTACCAGATCATCACCCATGAATCTGAATGAGCTGACGCTCCGGTCTTTCCGAAATTATCAGGAAATCGCGGCGCAGTTTGACCCCGGCGTCAACCTGATCGTGGGGGATAACGCCCAGGGAAAAACCAACCTGCTGGAGGCTATATCCTATCTTGGCAGCGGGAAAAGCTTCCGGGCGCAGAAAACCTCGGAAATGGTGCGGTTTTGTGAAGATTTCGGGGAAATCGACGGTTCTGTATTCTCTCAGGAGCGGCAGCAGAGCATCCGCTGGATTCTGTTTCCCGGCTCCCGTCCCCGGCAGCTGTGGCTGAACGGGGCGAAGAAGAAAACCGCCGGGGAGATCGCCGGGGTGCTGCCTACGGTGCTGTTCTGCCCGGAAGATCTGATGATCCTGAAAATGGGAGCGAGCCAGCGGCGGCGGTTCGGCGATCTGGCGCTGTGCGCCCTCCGGCCGAATTACGACGCGGCATTGACGGAGTACAACCGGATTCTGGAGCAGAAAAGCCGCATTCTGAAAGATCATTTTGAAAATCCCGGTATTCTGGAAATTCTGCCGGAATACAATACCCGGCTGTGTCAGGTGGGTGCGCTGCTGATCTCCTACCGGGCACGGTTTTACGACAGTCTGGGCAAGGCCGCGGCCAATTACCACAACCAGTTTTCCGGCGGAGCGGAGAATTTTACCCTCAGCTATAAGACCGTCTCCACGGTGGTTGACCCCTTCGCGCCCATCCCGGAACTGACCCAAAACCTTTTAGACCATCTGCAAAGCCACAGCCGGGCGGAGCTGGAAACCGCGCAGTGCCTGACAGGCCCCCACAAGGACGATTTTACCGTGAGCCTGTCCGGCATCGACCTGAAAGCCTACGGCTCTCAGGGTCAGACCCGGACGGCGGCTATCAGCTTAAAGCTTGCCCAGCGGGAGCTGATGGCACGGGAATGGGGCGAAGAGCCGGTTCTGCTGCTGGACGATGTTCTGTCCGAGCTTGACCCCGGGCGGCAGGACTTTGTATTAAATAAGATCGTCTCCGGACAGGTGTTCATCACCTGCTGCGAACCGGGACGGTTCACCAAACTGGGAAGAACGATTCAGGTAGAAAACGGAAGCATAGTAGATTAAGAGCATATCACGCAGGAGGGCATATATGTCTGACGAAACGAAAGTAACACAGGAATACGGCGCGGAGCAGATTCAGGTTCTGGAGGGTCTGGAAGCGGTGCGGAAAAGACCCGGTATGTATATCGGCTCTACCTCCTCCTCCGGTCTGCACCACCTGGTCTATGAGATCGTGGATAACGCCATTGATGAAGCACTGGCCGGATACTGTAAGCATATTACCGTGACCATCAATCCCGGCAACTCCATCACCGTCACCGACGACGGCCGTGGTATCCCCGTGGACATTCAGCCCCAGACCGGACGCCCGGCTCTGGAGGTCGTGTATACCGTGCTCCACGCCGGCGGTAAGTTCGGCGGCGGCGGTTATAAGGTCTCCGGCGGCCTGCACGGCGTGGGCGCGTCCGTCGTCAACGCTCTGAGCGAGTGGCTGCGGGTGCGGGTTCACAAAAACGGCAGCATTTACGAAATGAAATTCGCCCGTGGCAATATCACGCAGGAAATGCGCATCGTCGGCAAGACCGACAAGACCGGCACGGAGGTCACCTTCCAGCCCGACCCGGAGATGTTTGACAGTCTTGTCTATGACTACGAAGTCCTCCACGAGCGGATGCGGGAGGAAGCTTTCCTGAATGCGGGTCTGACCATCACCATCACCGACGACCGGGACGATGAAAAGCAGATCAGCGAGACCATGTGCTACGAGGGCGGCATCCGGGAGTTTGCAATTTGGTGCAACCGGAACAAGACGCCCCTGTGCGAGGACGTTATCTATATGAGCGGCAGCAAGGGCGACGCTTCCGCCGAGATCGCCGTGCAGTATAACGACGGCTACAACGAATTTCTGCTGTCCTTCGCCAACGACGTGCGCACGCCGGAGGGCGGTATGCACGAGACCGGCTTCAAGACCGCGCTGACCCGTGTTCTCAACGCCTACGGCGTGAAAAACGGCATCATCAAGGGCGACGACAAGGTTTCCGGCGAGGACTGCCGGGAGGTCATCGCGGCGGTAATTTCGGGAGGGTCTCACCTGCGTCATTTCTGTCAAGCTCACCGACGCCCAGTTCGAGGGTCAGACCAAAGCCAAGCTGGGCAACGCCTATATTCGTACTCTGGTCGATCAGGTAGTGAACGACCAGCTGACCACCTATTTTGAGGAACACCCCGCCGTTGCCAAGGCCGTGCTGGACAAGGCCATGATGGCCAACCGCGCCCGGGAGGCCGCCCGGAAAGCCCGGGAATCCATCCGCCGCAAGACGGGGCTGGAATCCGGCCAGATGCCGGACAAGCTTCAGGACTGCAACGAGCGGGACGCCAGTCTCTGCGAGATCTACATCGTGGAGGGCGACAGCGCAGCCGGCTCCGCCATTCAGGGGCGGGACTCCCGGTTCCAGGCCATCCTCGCCATGTGGGGCAAGATGCTCAACGTGGAAAAAGCCCGGGCGGACAAAATTTACGGAAACGATAAGCTGTATCCCCTGATCGTGGCGCTGGGCGCGGGCATCGGGGACGAATTCGACATTGAAAAGCTCCGGTATCACAAGGTCATCATCATGGCCGATGCCGATGTGGACGGCGCTCACATCCGCACGCTACTGCTGACCTTCTTCTTCCGGTATATGCGGCCGCTGATCGAGCACGGCTACGTCTACTCCGCCGTGCCGCCCCTGTACAAGCTGACGAGGGGCAAGAGCGTGAAGGTCGCCTATTCCGACGACGAGCGGGACGCAATCTCCTCCCAGATGCGCAGCGACAACCCCAACGCCAAGATCGACATTTCCCGGTTCAAGGGCCTTGGCGAAATGGATTCCCACGAGCTGTGGGAAACCACCATGGACCCGGAAAAGCGTTCCCTGCGCCGTATTACGCTGGAGGACGCCCGCCGCGCCGACGAGATTTTCACCGTTCTCATGGGCGAGCAGGTGGAGCCGAGAAAAGACTGGATCGAGCGGAATGCGAGATACGCAGTCAACATTGACATTTAGTTTTGCAGCAACCCTGAACTGGAGGTGCGTTTATGGGACATAACCGCAGTTATAAACCCGAGGATATCCGCTTCCCCGACCAGGTGATCACAGAGTCCAACCTGGTGGACGAAATGGAGAAATCCTATATTGAATATGCCATGTCCGTCATCGTAGGGCGGGCATTGCCGGACGTCCGGGACGGACTGAAGCCCGTTCACCGCCGGATTCTGTACACCATGTACGAAAGCGGCCTGACCTCCGACAAGCCTTTCAAAAAGTCGGCCACCTGTGTGGGCGACGTGCTGGGCAAATACCATCCCCACGGCGACGCGTCGGTTTACGACGCCATGGTGCGTCTTGCCCAGGACTTTTCCATGCGGTATCTGCTGGTGGACGGCCACGGCAACTTCGGCTCCGTGGACGGTGATCCCCCCGCGGCTTACCGTTACACCGAAGCCCGTCTGAGCAAAATTTCCAACGAAATGCTCCGGGATATCGACAAGGACACCGTGGACTGGGACCCCAACTTCGACGAGACCCGGAAGGAGCCCCGCGTGCTCCCCTCCCGCTTCCCCAACCTACTGGTCAACGGTTCCTCCGGCATCGCTGTCGGCATGGCGACCAACATTCCGCCCCACAACTTAGCGGAGGTCATTGACGCCTGCGTGTGCGTGCTGGATGACCCGGAAGCGACTCTCGCCGACCTGATGGAGCATATCTCCGGCCCGGACTTCCCTACCGGCGGCATCATTATGGGACGCAGCGGCATCCGCGCGGCCTATGCTACCGGCCGGGGCAAGGTGGTCGTCCGCGCCCGGACGGAATTTGAGGAGCATGGCAAGGACCGGATGCGGATTATCGTCACGGAGCTTCCCTATCAGGTCAACAAGCGTCAGCTCATCAAGAACATTGCCGAGCAGGTGAAGGACAAGCGCCTGGACGGCATTTCCGACCTCCGGGACGAGACCGACCGCAACGGTATGCGTGTGGTCATCGAGCTGAAAAAGGACGCCAATCCTCAGGTCGTGCTGAACAATCTGTTCAAGCAGACGGCTTTGCAGTCCAGCTTCGGCATTATCATGCTGGCGCTGGTGGACAACCAGAAGCAGCCGAAAATTCTCTCCCTGCGGCAGATCATCGACGAGTACCTGAAGCATCAGGAAGAAGTCCTCACCCGGCGCACCCGGTATGACCTGAAAAAGGCGCAGGAGCGGGCACATCTGCTGGAAGGTCTGCTCATTGCGCAGGACAACATCGACGAGGTCATCCACATCATCCGCACCAGCTACGACGACGCCAAGGAAAAGCTCATGGCGCGCTTCGACCTGTCCGACATTCAGGCGCAGGCCATTCTTGAAATGCGCCTCAAGGCCCTGCAAGGTCTCGACCGCGAAAAGCTCCAGAACGAGTATGACGAGCTGGAAGAAAAGATCAAGTATTATCTGGAACTGCTGGCGGACGAGAACAAGCTCAAGGCTGTCCTTCGCGGCGAGATGATCGAGATCCGGGACAAGTTCGGCGACAAGCGGAAAACCGAGATTCAGGAGATCGAGGACGAGATCGACATCGAAGATCTGATCGAGGAGGAGACCTGCGCCTTCACGCTGTCCAATCAGGGCTACATCAAGAGAATGCCCGTGGACACCTACCGCACCCAGAGCCGTGGCGGCCGGGGCGTCAATGCCCAGAACCTGAAGGAAGAGGATTATGTCAAGAGCCTGACCATTGCGTCTACCCACGACCACATGCTCTTCTTCACCGATCAGGGACGGGTGCACCACCGCAAGGGTTACCAGATTCCCGAGGCAGGCCGCACCGCCCGGGGTACTGCCATTGTCAACGTGCTGCCCCTGAATCCCGGCGAGTCCGTCACCGCCATGGTGATCACCCGGGAGTTTGACGAAAATGAGTTCCTGATGATGGTCACCCGGAAGGGCACCGTCAAGCGTATCCCCTTCGTCTCCCTGAAAACCAACCGCAAGGCGGGCATCCGCGCCATCACCCTGGACGAGGACGACCACCTGATTAACGTCATCCGCACAAACGGCGACGACGACATCGTGCTTGCCACGGCCTTTGGCTACGCCATCTGCTTTAACGAGAACGACGTGCGGTGCATGGGTCGTGACGCGGCGGGCGTTCGTGGTATTATGTTAACCGACGGGGACTATGTGGTCGGCGCGGAGAAGGCCGAGGAGGGCAAGACCCTGCTCACCGTCACCCAGAACGGCTACGGCAAGCGCACCGCTCTGACGGAGTACCTGCGCACCGGCCCCAACGGGGAAAAGCAGGCGCAAAGCCGGGGCGGCAAGGGTCTAAAGAACTACAACATCACCCCTAAGACCGGCAATGTGGCCGGCTGCCGTGTGGTGAGCGAGAGTGACGATGTTATGCTCATCGAAAACGGCGGCGTCATCATCCGCATTCCCGCGTCCTCTATCAACGTCTACAAGCGGGACGTTCAGGGCGTCATCGTCATGCGCATTGACGACGGCAATCAGGTGGTCTCTTTGGAGCGTGTCGAGAAGATGGACGAGGAAGAGACCGGAGAACAGGCATGAAAACCGTGACTCTGTACACTGACGGCGCCTGTTCCGGCAATCCCGGCCCCGGCGGCTGGGGTGCCATTCTGGAATACAATGGCGTGGAAAAGGAGCTTTCCGGCGGGGAAGACAGCACCACCAACAACCGCATGGAGCTGACGGCGGTGATCCGGGGCTTGCAGGCGCTGAAAGAACCCTGCACCGTGGAGCTGTACAGCGACAGCAAGTACGTCATCGACGCGCTGGAGAAAGGCTGGGCGTGGGGCTGGAAAAAGCGCGGCTGGGTCAAATCCGACAAGAAGCCCGCCCTGAATTCCGACCTCTGGGAAATCCTGCTGACCCTGACGCAGAAGCACGACGTGCATTACCACTGGGTCAAGGGACACGCGGAGAACCCGAAGAACAACCGCTGCGACGAGCTGGCAGTCAGCGAGTGGAAAAAGCGTAAATGAAAGATCATCGGGCGGCAAAATTGCTGCCCGATGTTACCATAGGAGGAAAATATGTTTTTATCCATCGGCAACGACATGGCTGTCCGGGACAGGAGCATCATCGGCATTTTTGATCTGGACAACACTTCCACCTCCAAGCGCACCCGGGAGTTTCTGAACCGGGCGGAGCGGGAGGGTGAGGTCATCCCCTGCGACGATCTGCCCAAGTCCTTCATCCTGACGGCGGAATACGGCTTTTCCCGCGTACATCTGACGGCGCTCAACGCTGCAACGCTGGAAAAACGGTTAAAATAAAGATTTTAACGCAAAAAATGTGCATTTCCAAGAGGAAATGCACATTTTTCCTGACTATTTTTACTTTGTACCGAAAATCCGGTCGCCGGCGTCGCCCAGACCGGGGACAATGTAGGCGTGCTCGTTGAGCTTCTCGTCAACGGCGGCCAGGAAGATTTCCACGTCGGGGTGGGCTTCCTGAACGGCCTTGATGCCCTCGGGGCAGCCGATGATGTTCATCATGATGATGTTCCGGCAGCCGTGCTTTTTCAAGAAATCAATGGCCGCGACGGCGCTTCCGCCGGTGGCCAGCATGGGATCGACCACATAAACCACCCGGTTGGAGATGTCCTCCGGCAGCTTGCAGTAGTATTCCACGGGCTTGTGGGTCTCAGGGTCGCGGTACAGGCCGATGTGACCGATTTTTGCGGAGGGGATCAGTTCCACCATGTTGTCCACCATGCCGAGACCGGCGCGAAGGACGGGGACGATGGCCAGCTTCTTGCCGGACAGCATCCGGCACTTGGCAGTGGCGACGGGGGTCTGCACCTCTACCTCCCGGGTGGGCAGGTTGCGGGTGGCCTCATAGCACATCAGACCGGCAATTTCGCCGACCAGCTCGCGGAATTCCTTAACGGAGGTCTTCTTGTTGCGCAGAATGGCCAGCTTATGCTGGATCAGGGGATGATCGAGGACGTGTACGTTTGCCATGATATTTCTCCTTCTATTTACAGGGTTGAATGAATCGGCCCCGGATTTATGAATTTTGCTGTTCCCGCTCGAGACGTTCCCGTTCCGCCTGACTTAAGCGCAGGTAGTTGGGGGTCAGAGCGGCGCCGTCGCCGGTTTCCCCGGCGGCATGTTTTTGCGCGGCCAGAAGGGCGACGCCCACGGCGCGCTGATGCATCCGGTGTTCCGGAGGCATAATGAGGTTGGGGATATCCCCGGAAAGGGTCTTGTAAGTAAGGACGCTGCCGTCCCCCACCAGAAACACAGGTTCCGTCAGGTGTGCAAGTTCCTGCTTCAGCTGCGCCAAGGCAATGGCGCGGTCTTCGGTGATCCTTTTGAGACTGCCGTGGTTGACATAAAACAGCGCATTATACACCTGACTCCGCCGGGCGTCCATTACGGGACACACGTAACCCTGATATTCGCCCAGCGAAAGCGCCATGGCTTCCAACGTGCTGACGCCGTAGCAGGGCACTTCCCTGCCCCATGCGAAACCCTTTGCGGCGGCGACGCCGATGCGCACGCCGGTAAAGGAGCCGGGGCCTGCGGCCACGGCCACCGCGTTTACGTCGTTAACAGTTTTGCCGCATTGATGCAGCAGATTTTCCGCCATGACCATCAGGGTCTGGCTGTGGGTCAGGCCGGTGTTCTGGTAGCTTTCCGCCAGAAGTTTTCCGTCCTCCAGCAGCGCCGCGGAGGCGGCTTTCGCGCTGGTTTCAAAGGCTAAGATCAGCAAGAAAATCCCCTCCCGAAATGGTGATCCGCCGGGTGTTCTCTCCCAAAACGTCAATGGTGACGCTGACCGCGCCCTCCATGGCTTCGGTCACATTCTCACTCCACTCCACGGCGCACACGCCGCCCCGGTCGAGATAGTCCTCCCAGCCGATGTCGAACAGGTCGTCGGCGGAGGAAAGACGGTACATATCAAAATGAAACAGAGGGAGCCGCCCGCCAAGATATTCGTTGACGATGGTGTAGGTAGGGCTGGTGACGGCTTCCGTGAAGCCAAGCCCACGGGCAAGTCCCCGGGTGAAGGCGGTCTTCCCCGCCCCAAGGTCGCCCCGGTAGGCAAGAACCGTCCCGGAGGGGATGATCTTCCCTATCGCCGCGCCGATTTTCTCCGTTTCCTCCGGGGAGTTTGTGATAAATTCCATGTGAATCTTCCTTATTGATGGGCGTTTTTCAGGGAACATCTGATTAAATCGGCGAGAGCTGGCGGCAGGAGATTTTGGCTCAGCCGAAAGTTCTGGAAGCGGAGGAATACTCTATGTATTTCCCGCTTTCAGAACTGCACG
>OHJC01000844.1_pt1 | contig 15257 bp, 8 predicted proteins | sample 1568461 | NCBI WGS metagenome assembly OHJC01 (sample SAMEA3879535, study PRJEB24766) | human gut metagenome | biome: human-associated habitat; feature: feces | place: USA | collected 1985/1987 | reverse complement strand
ACGTTCGCATAGAACGGGGCGGACGTGGTGAACGCGCCGGAACCGTACGAAATCCACATGATCGAACGGCTTTCGACGGGCGCGTACGGGCGAATCTGCATGGCCACCATGTGTCCGGTGCGGTTGATGCCGATCGGACGGTAGCGATGGCGGCTTTCCTCAGTTCCCTGCGTGCCGTACGGGTCATACGGGGTGCCTTCGAAGTGCGAACCGAGCAGGAAGTCGACATCCTCGACGGTCACGGCATTCTCCGGTTCGAGACACCATGGAATATCGTCCGATTCAGGGGTAAGGTTTTCCGCGTCGGCCGGATCGAGATAGCGGTACATGTACCAGGCGCGTGGCGTGTTGTAGATGTGGTCCTTCGCGGTGGCGGTGCCGAATACGATACGCGGGTTGCAGTGGCCGCCGTTCATGCCGCCCTGCGTACCCGCCGCGCGCCCAAGATGGTGCGTTTCGATGAATTCCTGCAGATCGGCGCTACACATGAATTCACGTGCGTCGCTGAAGGCGTCATCAAAATCGAAATAGTCGATGCCGAGCTGGTTGGGGATGATCGCGCATTTGTCGTCCGGCACGCGGCGGGCGATCCAGTGGTGGCCGCCGATGGTTTCGACGTACCAGATTTCGTCCACGTCAGAAATGATGATGCCGTTCGATTCGTACGTTCCGTACGTTTCAAGCAGTTCAGCGAGGCGCTTCACACCTTCGCGCGCGGTGTTGACGTACGGCAGCACGAGGGTGATGATGTCTTCTTCGCCGATGCCGCCTGGGGTTTCCGGCTTACCATTGGCTTCGTCGGCTGGCTGCAATACGACCAGCGGGTCTGCGCCGAGCACGCGCTCGTTGACGGCGATGGTTTCGGTGGCGCTCATGGCCACGTTGCGTTCGTTGACGCCAGCTTCCGCAAGGATTCCACGATTTGGAAGCACGTTCGGTACGATGCTGTACCGGCATGGATTGTCGGGAAGGTCGATTTCAACGTGGCTCAGCACACTGCGGTAGTGCCGCGGCTGCTCCTGCGGTGCGACGACTACGAATTTCTTGGGATCGTAACGTCCCGAACCAGAGTCGTCATCTCGGGCGATGATGGTCGAACCGTCGTAACTTGCTTTTTTGCCTACAAGAATTGTGGTACATGACATGGTTTCGATTGTAGGCACACCAACACTCCGAAGACCATTTCGACGCCCGTCAGACGCCCGCGGTGGCGATTGGTCCGAATATGCTGTATACTATGTTGCTGTTGCCCCTCTAGCTCAACGGTTAGAGCAGCGTCCTTTTAAGTCGTGGGTTGTGGGTTCGAATCCCACGGGGGGCACAGGTTCGAAGTCCTGGAAGCCGATGGTTTTCAGGACTTTTCATTTGTTTCGGGATGAGGTCTCAGCACTTCAATACGGAACGCACCATATCGCGCACCCTCTTTCGCTCACGAATCGCAATTTCGGTCGATTATTTCGCGACGTGCGCCGAAAAGTATGGAAAATAAGGCGATTTATACCCCCTACCGCACTATGCGGCACCACCTTTCGCTCACAATCGTAAGAAAACGAGCGAAATCGCAATATGTGTTCCGAAATGAATAGCGAACAGCCCGCGGGCGATTCGCGGACGGACCATACGCATGCAACCGGCGTGGTGCAATCGAGGATAATGATAGACTCGAATATATCGAACATTTGTTCGTATAGATTCGGTATTACGGGAAATTCCCCACTATATACAGTGGGCAAACGTACGAAACGCCACTACAGGTAGTGTATACTGATGAACGGCCTGCTCAGCCAGGCAAAATCAAAAAACGTGGCCGACAAGGCTTTCCACACCAAAGGAAGCCGATTTGCATAGGGAGGAAAAGAATGACCGTGACCGTCTTCACCAATCCGAACAATCCTCAATGCGAGGCCACCGAACAAGAGCTTTCCAAACTGGGAGTGCGGTACGTGGCGGTCGATTTGACGCAGAATCCGTCCACATTCGAACAGATCAAGGACGCCGGCTTCAAGCAAATTCCGGTCGTCATCTCACCGAATTCCTCATGGAGCGGACATCGCCCCGACCTCATCCGCCAGCTGGCGCAAAGCATCGCGGCGTAGGCGCGGCAACAGCAGTCAAGCATCCAGACAGCCGGAAGGCACGAATCCCAAACGGCAATAATCCGGAAGAATCAAATCCCCCGCGGCAAAACCCGCAACAAAACCCCACTGCAATCGTCCGAAATCGTTCAAAATCAGCCACCCAAAGCAAAGCGGCCAGCCGGAACATCGCCCGACCAGCCGCTTAGCAAAACCCGCAAAACGCAAAAACCAGCCTACATACGACCGGCAGTGGACGGGTCGATCTTCATGGTCTGGAATCGGTGGGCCATGAAATCGTCATTGAAATACGTGGCGAAGAACTGCGAAACGGGCGAATTCTGCGCAACCCCAGCCATGCGGGAATACCAAGCATCAAGGGCCATCAGCGTCATCACACCGTCGACGAAAAGGAAAATGAAGCAGACCAGCGTCAGCGAATAGCGAATCTTCCACGGAATACGCTGGATCAATCGCAACAATCGCGGCAAAATCAACTTGACCCAAATCAAGCCGAGGATACCCCAGAAGAACATGTATTTGCCGGACGTACGCCCGTCAATCGAAAGCCATTGCCCCGTGTAATCCCATGCGCGAATACCGAACGCGGCCTGCATGAACCAGCTGGTGAAATATTCGAACGCGCCACCGATCACCGCGCTTGAGCAGAAAATCAGCAACCAATTCGACTGCCACAAATGGTTGAGCAACACGGTGACGATCACCACGCCGAAACCATAGATGGGCGAGAACGGCCCCCATAGGAAGCCCGCACGGTCCTGGTATTCGCCAAACAGGATGAAATGGTAGATGGTCTCGATCACCAAACCGAACACACAACCGATGGCGAACAACCAGAACAAATTGAAGAAATCCAGCGAAATATAGCCCTTGCCGGTCAAATCGCGGCCAGCCATACCCTGGGAAGCGGCGTCTTCGTATGCGCTACGGGCATCCATACGTCGCAACGCGAACTGGAGACGACGTTCCTCACGCAGCGACGGATCGGCAGTGACATGCAGGGCTATGAGCACGACAAGCTGGATAGCCGGGCCGATCAAATTCACACCAAGTCCCTGCAATGCCAGCGACAGCAAGCCTTCGGCAAGGGTGAGCGGAATCATCAGATACGTCCATTGCGCGATATGCCGACGCTTGTTCATAATGAGCATCACGCCGAACACCGCCAGACACGCGGTGGCGACCAGCAGCACGGCCGCGTGAACCACCGACAGAATCGCGGTGAGGCTGAGCGCATCGAACGCCACTTTGCCGGAAAACACCGCGCGAATCGAGTACAGGCACGCCAACACAATGAACGGCAGCGTCACCACGCCTTCAATAAGCATGACGATGCCGTAAATGCGAACGATTAACGGCAGACGACGGTCAGCGGGATTGCCGACTTCGCCAGTGCCCTGCTTTCCGCCTTCTTCGATAGCCGCGATTTCGGTTTCGGCGGCAATCGCCTTGATTTCTCCATCCGTCTTGCCCGCGGCGGAATCCTCGGATCGTGATTCAGATTGTGCGGTTTCGCTCATATGCCGCTCCTTCCTTCAGCCCACGCTACCAAACGTAGGCAATATCCGCCGCAAGAAAAGCGGTTCAGGTGCGATTATTGGCGGACGCGAGCAAAAGAGGGGGACGTCAGCTGGCTGCAATCGCCATTCGCACACCACCTTTCGCTCACGTCCGCAAGAAATGGCGATGCATAGCGCATCGTGAGCGAATGGGGGTATAAATACGGACGGAAAATAGCGATTTATTACCACCTTTCGCTCACGGACATACAGAAATGGCGATTTGTCACGGACGTGAGCGGAAGGGGCTACGTCAGCCGGCGATGGTTTTGCCGAGGCTTTGCCGCAGTACTCGACCCGATTTCCGTCATCCATGAAACGCGATGGCGATTGTCCCGGAGCGCGTTATACGATACGTACCGCGTAGCGCTACGAAATACGTATCGCTATGAGAGGAATGATTCGCCAAACCGGAGAGACAATGCACAACGTACTGCAGATCCTGCGCCGTGACTTCAAACGATTGGTCACCGTACCCGCCGCGTGGGTGATTATGATCGGCCTGATTCTCATTCCCCCGCTATACGCATGGTTCAACATCTACGGGTTCTGGAATCCCTATGGCAACACGGACAGCATCAAAGTGGCCGTGGCCAACATGGACAAAGGCACAGACAACGCGCTGCTTGGCAAAGTCAATCTCGGCGATCAAATCGAAGGCACGCTGAAGAGCAACGACCAGCTCGGCTGGGAGTTCATGGGCAAAGCCAATGCGATGGAAGCGGTGGAGTCGGGCGACTGCTACGCCGCAATCGTCATCCCTTCCGACTTCAGCGAAGATCTGGCCAACGTCGTCACCAACAGCAAGCATCGCCCCACGCTCGAATATTACGTGAACGAGAAGGCGAGTCCGATTTCGCCGAAAATCACCGACCAAGGCGCGACCGTGGTCGACCGCACCGTCAACAACACCTTCGTCTCCACCGTCAGCGACGTGCTCGTCAAAGCCGTCAACTCGGCCAACGGCACTATCAGCGGCAACACCAACGCCATCGCCAACGAAACCATCGGCGAACTCGACAACACCAAGCGGAACGTAGGCACGATCCGCTCCGCAATCGCGGATCTCGACACCCAGTTAGCCAATGTGCCACAGCAGACAAAAGCAGCACGCAATGCCCTGAACGACGTGCAGCTGGCCGCGGCGAGCGCAGGCAGAGGACTAGCAGGCGCATCCACCGCCATCGGCACAGCGCAAACCCAGCTCAACACGCTTTCGTCCAACGCCAACAGCGCGCTGGAAACCGGATCCGGACTTGTTTCCCAAGCGACGGCGCAATCCACAGCCAGCATCAACCAGATCTCGTCGGCGGTATCCGCGGCAAGTGGATCGGCACAGCAGGCGGTGACCGGCATGCAAAACATCACCGACAGCAATGCGAAACTGCTCGAGAAGCTCAAATCCGCCAGCGACAACGCGCAATACCAGCAAATCATCAGCAAACTGGAGAATACCAACAACACGGCAGCCGGAACACTCGCCGACCTCAAAACCCTGAGCGAGAACACACAGGCCACAGCCGGCAGCGTATCCAAACTGTCCACCGATTTCAACATAGGCACGCAGAACTCGCTCAAAAGCGCAGGCATGGCGCGCAACGCCATCAATTCAGGCGCACTGCCGCGACTGAATTCCGCGCTGGGCTCGCTGGCTGGGACGGCCGGAACACTTGCCGGCACCGTGACCAGCCAGGACAGCGTGGTCAGGCAAACCAACATCGTGCTCGACCAACTCGACCAAGTGGCGTCAGACGCCCGCATCGGCCTTGAGCAAACCGACCAGCAGCTGGCGAAGATGGAGACGAAGCTCACCACCGTCAGCACCGACCTGAAGGCGCTGGGCACTGCGGATCTGCTCGCATCGTTGACCGGCAGCGGTTCGCTTGACGCGGATAAGATCGCCTCGTTCATGGAGTCCCCGACCGTAATCGACACGAAGAACGTGTATCCCGTCAACTCCTACGGCTCCGGCATGGCTCCGCTGATGACCAATCTGGCACTGTGGGTGGGCGCGTTCGCCTTTGTGGTGATCTACAAAGTGGAGGTGGACGACGAGGGGCTTGAGGGTCTCGATCCGACCGCAACCGAAAAGTATCTGGCCCGATACCTGTTGCTCGGCACGATGGGCGTCATTCAAGGCGCGATCTGCACCGTTGGCGATCTGATACTCGGCGTGCAGACGGCTTGCGCGCCACTGTTCATACTGACCGGCATGATCACATCGCTGGTATATCTGAGCATCACGTACGCGCTGTCCACCACGTTCATGCACATCGGCAAGGGCCTGTGCGTGGCGTTGGTGATCGTGCAGATTCCAGGCGCTTCCGGCCTGTATCCGATCGAGATGATGCCGAAGTTCTTCCGCATGGTCTATCCGTTCGTGCCATTCAGCTATTCGATAGACGCATTCCGCGAGACCATCGCCGGCTTCTACGACGGCCATTGGACCAAGGCGATCGGCACGCTGCTGCTGTTTGCCGGCATGGCGTTCGTCATCGGCCTGGTGGTCCGTCCTCTGTTGGTCAACCTCAACCGACTCTTCGCCCGCGAAATCAAGGAAAGCGACATGATTATCGGCGAGGAAGTGGAGCTTCCGGAACGCGGATACAACATGTCCCAAGCCATTCAGGTGCTGGCCGACAAAGGCGGCTACCGCGAGGTGATCGAGGAACGCGCAAGTCGGTTCGCGGAACTGTACCCGAAACTCAAGCGCGGAGCTCTGGTGATCGGATTCGTCGTGCCGGTCACTCTGGCGGCGGTGTTCTCGTTCACCAACGGAGAGAAAGTGGTGGTACTGGCCACGTGGGTCGTCTGGATTCTGCTCATCATGGGCTTCCTCATGGTCATCGAATACATGCGCGATAATCTGAACCGTCAAGTGGAGCTCGGCCATTTGAGCGATGAATCGATCCGATCCATGCTGGTGGAGCGCCAAGCGGCACGCATCCGTCGCAAAAAGCGGGCGCAACAGGAACGGCGGAACAGACTGCTGCGCAAAACGCGGAGACGCACCAGCGGCAAACGCACGACATCCGATAATCGCAATACCAGCGTCATCAAAGAAACGACGGAAAACGTGACGGGCGTCAACCACAATGAAGATGACGGAATCGCCATACTGGTGCAGAAAATGCAGAAAATGCAGACGACCGGTCCAAGCGCCGCCGCGAACGATGCCGCCACGGACACCGCCGAGACCGCCGAGACAACCGAGACAACCGAAAACACCGAGGAAAGGAGCAACGCATGAAAACCATCTGGAAACTGTTCGTCGGCGACATCCGGCGAATCACCAGCAACGTCGTCTCCATCATCATCGTCATCGGACTCGTTGTGATCCCCGGCATCTTCACATGGTTCAACGTGGCCGCCAGCTGGGACCCGTTCGCCAATACCGGCAATCTGAAATTCGCCGTAGCCAATGAGGACGACGGATACCGGTCCGACCTCATTCCAGTGAAGATCAACATCGGCGACCAAGTGGTTAACACGCTGCGTTCCAACGATCAGCTCGACTGGACCTTCACCACCAAAAAAGAAGCCATCAACGGCACCAAATCCGGCAAATATTACGCAGCTGTGGTGATTCCAAAGAACTTCAGCACCCGTATGATGACGTTCTTCGCATCCGATGGCAACCACGCCGAAATCGCCTACTACAACAATGAAAAGAAGAACGCCTTGGCTCCGAAGATCACAGGCCAAGGCGCCGATACGGTCAGCGCGCAGGTCAACGAGACGTTCTCCGAAACACTGACCAGCACCGCGCTGAGTGTGGCATCGCAGCTCGCCAACCAACTCGACAAGCCAGCCGCGCAGGAACAACTCACGCAGTTCAACGGCAATATCAGCGACTTCGCGGAAACGCTCACCGACGCTTCCGGAACGCTCCGCACGTTCAGCACGCTGACCCAAAGCGCACGGCATCTGCTTGAGTCCTCCGACGGTCTGATCGCCAATGTCAGCGGCAATGCGAAAAGCGTAGGAACAACACTCAAGCAAGCCGGCAGCGGCGTGGAGGATCTGACGGGCGCGTTGAAGGCCGGCACCACCGCGCTGGGCACGGCTCTGACTGATTCCGCCAACAGCTTCACAGCCATGGAAGCAGATGTGGACAGCCTATTCGGCAATGCGGGCACGCAGGCCGGCAACACCGCCAACGCATTACGCAACCAGGCCACGAACATCAGCAAGCAGGCGCAAAGCTACCAGCAGATCTATGATTCGCTCGACGCGCTCAGCGCAAACGAAAAGCTGCCGGAAGCGGTGAGGAACGCCATCGACCATCTCAAAACCAACGTCGGCACCACCATCACACAGCTCAACGACCTAGCATCGGCGCTGAATGGCAGCGCCGACAACATCGACGCCAAAGTAAGCGATACCACGGCCGAACGTGCGGAGATCAAGAAACTGGCGCAGCAGGCGGCAACGTCCGTCAGTGGCATCAAAACCGACTATGAGAGCCAACTGAAACCGCAACTTGACGATATCGCCACGTCCATTACCAGCACCACCACCGCGCTCAATGCCACAGCGGCCGATCTGAAAGGCGCGCTGGGCAATCTGAACGGCACCACCAAGACCGCGGATAAGAATCTGACCGCCATCAGCAGCGTGTTGGATTCCACCGCCGATAGTCTGGCCGGCGCGGGCAAAAAACTGGGCGCATTCACAGGAACATTGACCGATGCGCTGAACAGCGGCGATATGAGCGCCGTCAAAGATGTGCTCAGCGATAATACCGACTCGTTGGCCGCCGCGCTTGCAGCCCCTGTAAAAGTGAAACGCAACGCGGTGTTCCCAGTCAAGAATTTCGGTTCGCAGATGGCACCGTTCTATACGATCCTGCCACTGTGGGTCGGTTCGCTGCTCATGGCAGTGACGCTCAAGACCACCGTCTCGCGTAAGGTGCGCAAGGAACTCGGCGACCCGAAACCGCATCAGCTGTTTCTCGGACATTACGGTGTGTTCGGCGTGATCGGACTATTGCAGAGCACGTTCTCCTTGGGAGGCAGTCTGCTGTTCCTCCATGTCCAGGCGGTGCATCCGCTGCTGTTCATGCTGTCCGGCTGGGTGAGCAGCCTAGTGTTCTCGTTCTTCACCTACACGCTCGTGGCCAGCTTCGGCAACGTCGGCAAAGCCATCGGCGTGCTGTTTCTCGTCATGCAGATCTCCGGAGCGAACGGCGCATATCCGCTGGCCGTGCTGCCGAAAATCATCAGCGGCATCAGCCCGTTCCTGCCTGCGACGCATTCAATCACAGCAATGCGCGCGGCGATCGGCGGAATCTACAGTAACGATTACTGGTTTGCGATTGGCGCGCTACTGCTGTTCATTCCGCCGCTGCTGCTGATAGGCCTGTTACTGCGCATTCCACTGGTCAAGTTCAACCATTGGTACGTAAGCAAGCTGGAAAGCACGAAAGTGATCGCGGCATGATGGGCGGAACCACGCAAGAGGGCACGCGAAAGACGGTGCAAAAAACCACGCAGGAAGACGTCGGCACAGTATGTGGCCGACGTGAGCGATTACGGGAGCAAACCGACCGCAAAATCATGAAAGCCACATTGGGGATAGTGATTTCCGATGGTATCGGAGCGGTGACCATCGAAGAGGTCGCACGACGTTCAGGGGTAGCAAAGACCACAATCTACCGACGCTACCGAAACGCCGACGATTTATTGCAACGCATCCAACCGGAAGTTGCCGGACTACCGAATTTCAACGATTTGAAGCCGTCGCGGAGCGGACTGGCCACCATGCTGCGACGCATCCAGGACTGCTTCGACAGCGAACTCGGATTGAAAGCCGTGGGCGTGGTGCTGTCTTCCGACAACGCCACGCTGAAGGCGATCGCAGCACAAGTTCTAGCACCGGCCGAAGAACGGTTCGTGGGGTTCATGGAACGTGGCATCGCCGACGGAGTGTTTCAAAACCGTTTGGACTACACGTTCCTGTTCAGCACGGTGCTGGGTTCCATGCTGGCTTGCAAAGCGTTGGCGGGGCAGGAAGCCGGAGGGGAACGGCAATCCGGCAAGGAACGCAAGCCTGATTCCTGGGCCGAGAACATGGCCACGTTGCTCTGGCCGAACGTATGCGCCGAATCCGCACGGTAACCACAGGAAAACCGTCCGCACCGACGCAAGACGGGCATGCCGTGTCGGTTTCAGAAGGAATGGGCTATTGGATTGACGCTTCTTGACGCGCCACTTCCAACGCCTTGTTGAAGGCTTCGGAGGTCCAGCTGGCACCGGCGAGCTTGTCGACTTTAAGGTCCTTCAACGGCTTGCCGACAACCGCGTCCGGCACGGCTTTGGCGAAGTCGTTCTGATGCTTTTTGGAGATGGACGTGAACGGATGGCCGACGATCTTCACGGCCGTCACGTTCTGGTCTTTGACGGTCAGATGCACGTCGATGGTATCCTCGCCGACCGGCCCGTACTGGCCGTTGATCGAATAGTCGCCATCCGCGTAGTTGCCGGTGTCCTGCTTGTCGGATGTTGCGGAATTCGCGTCGGCACGGTTTTTGGTGGCGTCGCCGTCGTCTGCCGTGTCACCGGACGCCTTGCCGTCGGTTTTCGACTTCTCTTCCTGCGATTGCACGCTTTCGCCGGAATTGCCGGCGTATTCGTCGTCCATCGGCGTGGCTTTCGGCTCGCCGCATGCCGACAGCAGCGCGATGCTCGCCGCGGATAGCGCGATGACTTTGACTGCGTTCGATTGTGCGGTGCTCATGCCTGCTCCCCTTTCGTACCGTCCGCGTCCGTATCTCCGGTTTTTGCGGCCTTCGTAGGGTCGGCGAACGAAATCGCAATACCCCCGTTCTGCGCGCCCTCCGCGTCCGAGCCGGTGTGCGCAGGCTTGCCACCGGCCGCCTCGTACGCACGTTTCGCCTCCTCGTCATTCCACTGTTCGCCGACGAGCACACCATGGTTGAGCATGATTTCGCGTTGCGCGCAGGAGGCGACGAGCGCATCGTGCGTCACGACGATGATCGTAGTGCCCTGCTCGTGCAGCTGACGGAACAGGTCGAGCACGATCTTCTCATTCCTCTCATCGAGATTGCCGGTCGGCTCGTCGGCGAGAATCAGCTTCGGGCAGTTGATGAGCGCTCGGGCGATGCACACGCGCTGCTGCTCACCGCCGGACAGCTGGCCGGGCAGGTGATGCGCACGCTCCTTCAATCCCACTCGTTCCAGCGCTTCCATCGCCTGCTTCTCATCGACTACAGAATGGTAGTATTGCGCCACCATCACGTTCTCCACCGCCGTCAGATGCGGCACGAGGTAAAACTTCTGGAACACGAGTCCGATCATGTTCTTGCGCACATCGGCGAGCTGGCGGGCGTTCAGATCCTCCAGCCGGCGGCCTTCGAGCATGACGGAACCCTTCGACGGCGTATCCATGCAGCCGATCATGTTCATCAGCGTGGTTTTGCCGGAACCGGACGAGCCGACAATCGCCAGCCATTGCCCTTGCGGAACGGTCAGACTCAGGTCGTCGACGGCGTGCAGATCGCCGTAAATCTTGGAAATGTGGTCGAGTTCCAGCAGCATATGTTCGTTGTCCATGATTATTCCTCCCTCAAAACGATGGCGGGGTCGATACGGGTGGCGCGGCGGACCGGCGGAATGGAGGCGATGACGGCGATCGCCACGCTCAGCAGCAGCGATCCGGCGCCGAGCAGCCAGTCGAAGCCGATCGCGCGACCGAAGACGGTGGCGCACAGCACACGCGCCAGCACATAGCCGATAGCAGTGCCGAGCAGACCGCCGATCAAGCCGTAGATGCCGGATTCCACGTAGAATTCGACGCCGATGGCGCGTGAATCGGCGCCGAGGGCTTTGCGCAGGCCGATTTCGTTGCGACGCTGGCTCACGATGGAGCTGATGGTGGTGCCCACTCCGACGAGCGTCAGCACGAGCACGACGAGCGAGACAATCCAGAACAGGGTCTGCAGCATGGCGATGATGCGGGTGTCGGACGAGGTGATTTTGGTGACGGTCTGCGCTTTGACGGCGCTGTTCGGGTTTTTGTCGGCACTGCGATTGATGTTGTTGACGATGTCGTTGAGCTCGTCGCCCATGGCGTTCACGGAGTATTCGACCACGTCGGCGCCGCGCTCGTGGCCCGCAAGTTTGGACACGTCCGCGGTAGTGGCGTAGATGATGGAATCCTCGTTGCCGCCGGTATCGACGATGCCAGCGATACGGAATTCGGTGCCGTTGTTATCCATGATGTCGGACGAGACGCGGCCGTTTTCCGTGGCTTGCGTGGTCTGTTCGCCTTGCGTAGTTTGTGTACTCTGCGTGCCTTGCGCGGACGATTCTGCCGTTTCAGTTGATTCGTCCGAATCGGATTTTGCGGACGCGGAAGAAGACGCTGAAGCAGACGCGTCGGCGGCGCGGTAGCCGATGGTGACGCGGCTGCCGACCTTCACGCCGAGCGCGTCGGCGACGTCGCGGCCGACCATCACGTTGCCCGAGCCGGGCCAATCGCCCGTCACGTTCCAATGGCGATTGAGCGCGCGGACGGCTTTCACGTCCACGCCGGCGATGGTGTACGGCGCGGAATTGATGCGCACGCTCTCATACCGGTATGCGGCTGATTTCACGCTGTGTCCGGCGCCGATGAGCGCCGTCACGTTGCGTACGGTTGCAGTATCGATGCCTTGCGATTTGCCCGTTGCGGACGCGGGCGTGACGATCAGGTTCGCGCCGTACGCGCGCATTTCCTCGTTCATCTGCTGCGGCACCGCGACGCACACGGATGCAAGGCAGAACAGCGTGGCCGCGCCGACGAGCGACGCGATCACGGCCATCATCGCACGGGAGCGACGGCGGAACACCGCGCCCCACAGCATAGTGAAGAACATCTTGCGATTCGTCATCGCACACCCCCTACGAAAGCCAAGCACAACTCACCTACCATGCAGCACCTCCGCCGGACGCAAGCCCAGAATCGCCCGAATCGACGAAAGCGAGGCCACGAGCACAGTGACCGCCAGCAACACGAAAACCAACACGAACACCATCGGACGCATGGTGATGCCCGAGCCGAACACCACGTGCCCCACGATCTGTGCAACGCCCGAGCCAAGCAGCGCGCCGGCAATCGCACCAACCAGCGAAATCACCGCCGTTTCGGCGAGCATAAGGCGCGAAACCGCGCCGTCCGTGGCGCCGATCGCCTTCAACAGCGCCAATTCCGAACCGCGTTCGCCAATCGACGCGGCCATCAGGTTTGCCACGGCGATCGCGGCGGCAACCAGCGACAGCACGGTCATCAGCACCATCACCGCCTGCGTCTTGTTCAGCACATCGCCCTGCAGCGCGGCCACCTGGCGCACCTGCTTGGCCACCGCGCCCGGCAGCACCTCTTCGATCTGGTACGCGATCGACGACGGATACGCGGTGCAATACCACGTCTCCCACTCGTCCTGCGTGAGCGCGTTCGGATTCTTCGACGCCTTGCGCGCGAGGTCGTTGTCGGGCGTGGTGAGCGCCTTGACTTCAATCTTGTCGATGGAATTCGGCAGATTCGCAAGCGTTTGCACGGCGATGGACGGCATATAAATGGCGCTGTTGTCGGAATCGCCCGAATCGAAGATGCCGACGATTTTCACTTTCACGCGATTGCGTTCGGTGGAGGATTTGCCGGTTTTCCCGGTACCTCCGTTCGTATTGTCGTCCGCACCGACGGCAATCGTCTTGTCGAGCGTAACGCTGTCACCGACGTTCACGCCCAGTTTCGCGGCGAGCGCGCTGCCGACCATCGCCTGCTCGCTGTCGTCTTTCGGCCAGGTTCCGTTGATTTTCCACCATGAGCGCATGCCGTTCATGCCGGCCACGGTGGACTCACCGGAGTCCATGTGCAGGGTTTTCGCGAACCACGTGCCCACGATCGGCACGTTGGTCGCCTTGCATTTCGCCGCGGAAGCAGCCGCACCTGACGCACCAGCCGTTCCAGCAGAGCCAGCCGAACCAGCCCCCGAACCGACACACCCCGCATCCGCGTGGATGTTCAATTCCGGCGCGAAATTGGTGATGTTGAACGCCCAGAAGATGGTCTTGATCTTCTGCGCGTCCGACTCCTTCAGAAACGCGGTCGGGTCGGCGCTGTCCGCCGCAGCCGAGCCGTCGGAAGTGGAACCCCCGTCCGAACCGGACGAACTACCCGAAGCCGAGCCAGCAGAATCGCCGGTATTGTACAAATCGCTCACCACAGCGTCGGACTTCGGCTGCACGACGATATTCGAACCGTACGTGCTCAGCTCCGCGTTGAGCTTGTCGCCCACGTCGAACACCACGCCGAGCATGGCCACGCTGACGGTGGCGGACAGGCACACGGTGACGGCGATGAGCAGACGGCGTTTGAACTGCCGGCTGAACGAGCGAGAGATCATTTTCAGGAAGAACATGGTACCCCCTTACCTTTCTCGGCGCTCACTGGAAATGGCTCGACAGCGCGTCGAGCGTGGACGTTTGGATGACGATTTTGCCCGGCTTGACCTGGTAGTCGAACGGTATCGGGTTGCAGCCGCCTTTGAAGCCGATGGTGGCGAGGTTGATGGCCACATCGCACTTCTTGCAGATGATTTTGCCGTCCTTCTCGTAGTAGCCGGCGTCGCCGCAGTTGTCGCACGCGTCGAGGCCGACGCCGTACGCGCCGCCGTTCTTCTTGATGATGATGAATCGCATGGAGGTGCCGTCCTTCGCGCGGTATTCGAAGCGGTGCAGGTGGCCGTCGGAAATCTGGCTGAATTTGATGGTGGCCACGCCGTCGGCGAGCGAGTAGTCTTCCGGCGGCGACAGCGTGACGACTTTCTGCGTTTGCGCGACGCCGTACGTCAGGGCCACGGTGACGCAGATCATGGCGACCAGGCTGAACGCGCCGGCCGCTTTCGCGCGGCGGCGGAACGCGATATGCGTGCGTGCGATCGCCTCGTTGGCGCCGGTCGGCTTGACTTTGAAGCCCATGACGATGCTGGCGATTGCCGGAATGGCGAAGACGAGCGCCATTGCGATGGTCAGGCTGCGCTGATGGTTGATGCCCCACACGAGCGCGAGGAAGGCGGCGGTCGGGAAGCTGACGATGCGTTTGGATTGGAGGATCTGCGCAAGGTCGGTGAAATGCTGTGCGAACAGCAGCGCGACCAACAGCAGCACCGCCGTCGTGAACGACCAGCGGACGGCGGTGGAACGCATCGTGCGGAAGATAAGCGCGGCGATGATTGCGACGGCCGCGCCCAAAGCGAAGCCGAGCGCGCGCAACAGCATGTCGGAAGTGAAGATGGGATCGCCCGGCTCGACGAAGATCGTCAGTCGCAGAATCACGTCGGGCAGCGCACGAAAGGTGGTGGCCGCGATCGCAAGCGCCGCAACGAGATTCGCGATGTCGAGCAGCGCGCGGTGGTTGTGCCAGTCGGCGGTGATGCGGCGGGCGAACAGGACGATGACGAACACGGCCACGTCGAGGATCACGCAGCACCACAGGGTCGGATAGTTGACGAACGTGCGTTGCGTGATGACGGCGGTGGCGCGCAGCGCGGCGAATACGACTGCGCCGGCGAATCCAACAACGAAACCGGCCAGCCGCC
>OHJC01000827.1_pt1 | contig 15459 bp, 8 predicted proteins | sample 1568461 | NCBI WGS metagenome assembly OHJC01 (sample SAMEA3879535, study PRJEB24766) | human gut metagenome | biome: human-associated habitat; feature: feces | place: USA | collected 1985/1987 | reverse complement strand
CCTTCAGCTCATCCTCCGCGCCGGGGTCGCCCTCGTCGGGAGCGCGCTCGAACAGCTCGATGGAGGGGTACTGATACTGGAAGCTCTCTTCCGTCTCGGCCTCCTCTGCAGGGGCCTTCGCGGCCTGTTCCTCCGAGACGGCGGGCTTTTCCATGGCCGCCGCCACCAGCGTGTTGAGGTCTTTTTCCTCCACCGGTTCGCTGGTAATGCTGATCCAGCCGTCCTCGTCCGGTTCACTGCGCATGGCCACCGCGTTTTCCGCGCTGACCCGCACCGGCACCACCGGCTCATCCGTGGTGGGCAGGGTGGGGGTCTGGAACACCGGCATCTCAGGCTGCACGGGCTCTGCCGGTGCAGCCGCAGGGGCTTCCGGGGCCGCAGGCGGCACGGTGGGGTTCACCACCGGGGCCGGAGCAGGCGATCCGGCGGGTGCGAAGAAATCCTCGGCGGCAGTCTCCACGGCATCCGGCACCACCGGTTTGACGATGGCCCGGGGCGGGGCCTTTTGGAGCGGGTCCTGCCCAAAGGTGCCGCCCGGCCCGATGATGATGGGCTCAATGGGCTCACTTCCGCCCTCGGAAACAGAGGTATCCGGCCCAAGATCAATATCAAACGCCGCGCGGGGATGGTTGGAGGTCACCTTGACCGGCTCAAAGGCTGGGGCAGGCCGGGCGGGAGCCGGTTCCGGCTCCACCGGCGCAGGCGGCTCGTAGCCCAGAGAATCGTCCACGGGAGCAGGTTCCGCTTCGCCCTCCATCTCCTTGGTCACCTTGTGGCCCCAGCTGAACACGCCGGACAGCCACCCGGGCACCGGAATGCCGCCGGGCACGTCTTCCTCATCAAAATTATCATCGTAATCGTCCGCAGGCTCCTCGGCGCAGTACTCCTCTTCCGCCTGCCGGGCCGCAAGGCGCTCGGCACGGCGGGCGGCGTTCTGCTCATAGACCGCCACGCCTTTTTCATGCACACCGCCGCCCACATTGCAGAGCCACTGCCAGCACTCGGCAGGGGTGATATCAAAAATATACAGGCTGGCGCACAGGGCCAGCACCGCCATGACCAGATTGGCCGCAGGCCGCCCGCAGAGCAGGAGCAGGTTGCCGCCCAGCAGGGTACCCAGCACGCCGCCGCCCAGCCAGGCGTTTGCGCCGTTCTGGTAGCAGGCAGCGATCATCTGGGCAGCGGTCAGGTCGGCGGGGATATCCGAAAACACGATGACCGTGCCGCTGGCAAAGATCAGCCCCAGCAGCAGCTTGAACACCTGCATCAGCAGGTCCTGCCCCCGGGTGTAGAGGATGGCCAGATAGCACACCGCCGCGCCCAGCACAAAGCTGCCGCAGCCGAACAGCCCGAATAGGATCTGGTGGGCGCTCTTCCAGACGGAGTCCCCCTCCACGAACGCCAGCACGATGAGCAGCAGCCCCACAAACAGGGTGCCCAGCCCCGCCGGCATCCGCTCCTCGGCCCGGCTTTTTCTGCGTGCAGACGCGCGCTTTGCAGTTGTTTTTCGCTTTCGTTTTGCCATTTTCTGTTCTGACCCCTGTCCTTTGTTCCCATAGTATTCGATTCTTTCATTATACCACGGGTTGGGTCAAGTGGCAATTACAGAATGCAGACCGGTTTGAACCTTGAATGCCGCGTGCGGCATCCATTCCGCACAGATAAGGCAGCAAACAAAAATGCAGTACCTTCCATGCGAAAAAGCTGCACGCTGTTTTTATCTGCTATGAACTCTGCCAGAAATCTCGTCAGGCTGTTGCGGATATAGAAAATGCAATGAAGATCATCATAGCAGAACAGGCATCCTGCCCGATACCGCCAAGCGGTATCGCAGGATGCCTGTTCTGCTTTATGTTTCCCGGAACTCCATGGGTGTTTTTCCGGTGACCTGCTGAAAGACTGCGCTGAAATAATTGCGGGTGGCAAAGCCAAGCTGCTCGGAAATTTCCCGGACGCTGAGCGTTGTGCTTTTCAGCAGAACCTTCGCGCGTTCGACCTTTGCAAACTTCACATAGTTCGTGACGCTCAGACCCGTTTCTTCCTTGAATTTATGGGTGAGGTAGTATTCCGTGTAGCCCACCAGGGCAGCAAGATCTTCCGCTACGATCTTTTTGTCCAGATTCATCTCGATATGATCCACACACTTCTGGATCTGCATACTGAGGTTAGGGTTCGTCCGGTGTTTGTGGACACGCCGGATGAAATCATCGTACATCATCATTGCAAGCGGGCTCAGTTCATCCAACGATTTTGCCGCTTCTGCTGTCTGAATGTAGCTGTCCCCCAGCGAGTACGCCTCCTCCGGGGAAAGACCGCCCTCAATGGCGGCACGGCACACCAGCGAGGTGAACACGATGACGGAAGTCTTACTCTGGCGCAGAACATCGCTGCTCTGCACCGGCACGCCTGCACTCATGCTCATACTGTTGGAAAGTGCCTGCTTGTAATTCAGGTCTCCGGTGCGGACCATTTGCAGCATTCCCTGCTCCGCCATCCAGATCTTATGGCGGTCATGGGGAATCGCATCGCTTTTCAGCCGTTCGTCCTGTGCTGCACTGCTGTTCACACTGCTCAGCTCCAGCCGCTGCCCGGTCAGGCAGTAGTGCATCATCAGCAGATAGCGGTTCATAATGGTGTTTTGCAGGGTAGGAACTTTTTCAAGGGCTTTGTAAAGCTGGATCGTCCATGCCACACTGATCTCCAGCTTGCTGTAATATTTCAGCCCTTCCTCGATCCCGCGCATTGTCACATCCTGATAGAACACCGGCCCGATGACACAGACACGCTTCAGTTTTCCCTCTTCCTTTTCAAAGGCTGCGCCCCACAAAAGACCCAATGCCGTCCCCAAGGTAACAGGTACATCGTCCCGATCCCCATGCTCCAGCATCCGCTGTTTGCAGCCGAACAGTTCAAATGCACTGGCAAGAAATGCCTCGTCCGGGCAGTTGCTCCGCAAGAGCTTTCCCTGTGCATCATAGCACCATGTATATACATTTCCGCCGCACTTGACAAGCTCGGAAAACAGCATCATATTCTGGAGAACATCCATGCCTAATCCCTCCGGCTCATTGATGGAAACAGTATATCATACTTCTGCCGTTTTTTCTACCGATGCCCGGAGCCAGTGCAGCAGGATGCCTGCGGAGATGACCGCAGCGCCCACGTCTGCCATCAGGTGCGCCGCCGCAATGCCCTGCACCCCGCAAAGCGCATTCATCAGGTACAGCAGCGGGATCAGCAGCAGCCCCTGCCGCAAAAGAGAGAGCACCACCGCACCACTTGCCTTGCCTACAGATTGCAGCAGGCTGGTTGCCAGATAGGTCAGACCGATCACCGGGCTGCCCAGCACCAGATAAACCACCAACTGCGTCCCCAGACGGAACGCCCCTTCTTCCTTGATGAACATCCCGATCAAGGCATTGCGTCCGGCAAAGCTGGCTGCCCCGGCAAGCACACCAAAAACAACGGTCAGGAGGATCAGATCTTTCAAAAGCTGCTTCAGGCGCTTTATGTCACCTGCGCCGTAGCTGTACGCCAGAAGCGGCTGGCACCCCATGCAGATCGCCATGGCGATCATACTGATGATCATGGTCGTCTTGCCCGCTGCCGCCATGGCTGCGACCGCCGCCGTGCCGTGGGTCACCAGCAGCCGGTTGCTGAAGGAGGAGGCAAACCCTGCCAGCAGGCTGCTGATCCCGTTGGGCAGACCAATGGCCAGCATCTCACCCAGCATCTGCGGTTTTTTCAGGGCAGGACGGAGATCAACGGTCAGCACCGTGCCGTGTTTGACGATGTAGCGCAGATAGCAGCCCGTCGCCACAAGATTGCCCAGCACACTGGCAGCAGCCGCACCGCTGACGCCGAAGTTCAGCACCAGAATGAACAGCGGGTCAAAAATGCAGTTGACCAGCGTGCCCAGAAGATTGCCGATCAGGCCTTCTTTTACTGCGCCCTCTGCACGCACCAGCATCGCCATGCTGTTGGACAGGATAAAAAGCGGCGCACCCAGTGCAAGGACCTGAAGATACCGCTCTGCATAGGGAAAAAATTCTGCATTTGAGCCCAGCACCCCCAGAAGCGGCACTCTGCTCACCAGCAGACCGATGCTGACCAGAACGCCCAGAAAAAAGCTGCTCCAGAAGCAGAGCGAGGAGCAGGTCTTGCCCTGCTCGATCTCGCCTGCGCCAAAGCAGCGTGCAATGATGGCGCTGCTGCCTGCGCCAAGCATGGTCGCTACTGCCGAAAGGATCGAAAACACCGGCCCCACAACGGAGACCGCCGCCACCTGTGCGGTATCGCCCAGACAGCCCACAAAAAACATATCCGCCATGTTGTACAGCACCATGACAAGGATAATGATAATGGAGGGCACCGCCATGGAAATGATGGATTTCCAGACAGAGCCGGTACGGAAAAGTGCTTCGTTTTTCATGGTCTCCTCCCAAAAATCAACTGCACGCAGGCAGAACGAAAACCCCTGTCAAAGAGGCTTTCCGAGCTGCTTCGGTCACAGGTTGTCCAGCGCATCCAGCAGTGCTTTCAGCGCCGTTTCCGGCAGCCCCAGCATAGGGCCGATCTTGCCAAATGTCATGCCGTAGGCAGCTTTTGCCTGCTGGTTGTCGGCAAAACCGGGCAGGTACTGCTCCACGATGGCTTTTGCGGCCTCGTTTTCCATCAGTGCTGCAATCGTGCTCTGGCTGTTCAGCTTGCCGCCGGTCAAAATTTCCGGGTGCTTCCAGCTGCTGATGCTCTGGTGTCCGGCAGACAGTGCGCCGTCCACCGGGATGGCTGCACCGGTGATGTACCGTGCCAGACCGCTGGCAAGGAAAAGTGCCAATGCAGCGCACTCCTCCGGGTCGCCCATCCGCTTTGCCGGGCAGTCGGATGCAAAGAAGTCCATGGCCGCAGCCGGTGCATCCCCGAAAATGCTGGTTCTGGTGTAGCCGGGACAGATAGCGTTGACGGTAATGCCGTATTCTGCGTAATCCAGCGCCGCTGCGCGGGTCATGCCGACCACGCCGAACTTGGTGGCACTGTACAGCGCCTGTCCACGCTGGGGCACAAGACCCGCCACCGATGCCACATTGATGAGGAATCCGCCTTCGCTGTGGCTCTTGAGGATGGCCTCTGCGCCGTACTTCATCCCGGCAAAGACACCCTCGCTGTTCAGGGAGAAGATCTTCTCGTAATCCTCTACCTCATACTCATGCAGCGGTGTGCCGCCCATGCCGATGCCTGCGTTGCTGACCACGCCATCCAGCTTGCCGTAGTGCGTCACCGTCTTATCCACCAGTTCTTTGATGGCAGAAGCCTTGCTGCAATCGGTCTGGATAAAGATGGCATCGCCGCCCTTGGCGCAGATGCCGTCTGCCACAGCCCGCCCCTGCTCTGCACTGCGGGCTGCACAGACCACCTTCATGCCGTTTTCGCCAAAGCACTCGGCAATGGCCCGGCCGATGCCACGGCTTGCGCCGGTGACGATTGCTACCTTACCTTTGACACTGTTGAAATCCATCATTTTCATTCTCCTTTTTCTCAAATCATGTTACTCTGCTTCAGCCATTCCACTTCATCGTGAATTATCTCCCGATGATTTATCGTATTTACGAATCAGATTTACAACTCTCAGTTGCTTATCCATCCCTGTGGTGCTATAATAACACTGTGGCGCAGGGGCTGCAATCAGCAGTTTCCGGCGTGTCCGGTGTTTAAGCAACGGTTCACGTCCAAAGCGTTGGTTAAGCATCCTTTACGAAATACATTGACGGAGGAATTGTATGGATATCCGGGTCAAAAAAACGAAGCGTGCCATTCAGAAAGCGTTTGTTGCCCTGCTGCGGGAGAAGCCGATCGAAAAGATCACGGTCAAAGAAATTGCCGAACGGGCCGAGATCAACAAAACGACCTTTTATTCCCACTATGAAACGCTGGATGCCCTCACCGCCGAAATGGAGCGGCAAACGGTCCAGCTCGTCTGCGACAATATGGGCGGCGCACAGCAGCTGCTGGATACGCCGGAGGCGTTTGTGCGGGAGATGTTTGCTAATCTCCAGCAGGCGACCGATTATCTCGGTGTGGTTCCTGCATCAGCGATGAACCGCTTTACACAGCATTTGCGGGATGCCGTTCTGGAACAGATCAAAAGTGATAACATCGAGCCTTCTCAATATGAAAATGTCGGTGCGATCCTGATTTTTGTAATGAACGGTCTTTCCGGACTTCTGAACACCGACGCAAAACTGGCACAAAAACAAATTGATGTGATCGCCGCCGTGGTTGCGGATGGTGTCCATGGTCTGCATCTTTCCCGCTGAGCCAAAACAGGCTGCAAGAAGCATCTTCCGCAGCCTGTTTTTTGCTATTGCAGCTTATCTTTCTGTGTAACTACCCAGCACCCCAAGGCTGGGCTTTGCTGTCCGCTCCATCGTTTCGCGGTTCACTGCGATCAGTCCAAACTGCATGGCATAGCCCTTCTGCCACTCAAAGTTGTCCATCAGGCTCCAATGGAAGTAGCCCTTCACCGGGATGCCGTCGGCGATGCAGTGCTGCACGCCATCCAGTGCCTGCCGGATAAATGCCACACGGCGGGCATCATCGGCAGTGGCAATGCCGTTTTCGGTCACGATCAGGTCGCCCTTGAACTCCTCTGCCACCTTGCGAATGACGTGTTCCAGTGCCTGCGGATAGACCTCGTAGTCCATCTGGGTCAGTTCTGCGCCCTCCGGTGCCGGCAGCTGCCCCTGCGGGCCATAAAGGGTGCGGGTATAGTTCTGCACACCCAGAAAATCATCGTCTTTGATATAAGGCAGATAATGGGTGAACTCCTCCTGCCATGCGGCCTCGGCAAAGGCTTCGCCGCCGGGCTGTGCCTGCAAGTCGTGGAGCGAGAGGGTCAGGCCCACCTTGACTTCCGGGCAGATGGCCTTGATGGCATCCCGTGCGGCGGCATGGGCGCGCAGCACCAGCAGGTCACCCTCCGGGGTGCGCTCGCTGACAAAGATCTGGGGCTGGGGTGTGCCGAACACCTGTGCGTTTTCCATGGCGGCAAACTTCATGTTTTCCATCATCTTCTGGAAGTTCATGCCCACCTGCACCGTGCCCTCGGCAGACTTTCCGGCCGATGCGGCATTTTGGGCAGCCCGTTCTGCCATCAGACGGAACCGCTTGGAGATCGCGGCAAGCTGCAAGCCCATATTGGCCTCGTTGATGGTGCAGACATAGCGCAGCTCGCTGCCCAGCTGTTCCATCACATAGGTCACATAACGTTTGAAATCCTCTACGGTGCTTTCGGTTTCCCAGCCGCCCTTGCAGATGAGCCATTTCGGGCTGGTAAAGTGCAGTAGGGTGACGATGGGTTCTACGCCATGCGCTTTGCAGCAGGCGATCACCTTGCGGTAATGCTCGATAGCTTCCGGGTCGAACTTTCCTTCCTCCGGCTCTACCCGTGCCCACTCGATAGAAAAGCGGTAGGCGTTCAGCCCGGCATCGGCCAAGAGCTTGATATCTTCTTCGTACCGTTGATAATGGTCACAGGCAATGCCGCTGGGCTCCGTAAAGCTGGAATGGGGCAGCTGCTCCTGTGCCCAGTAGTCACTATTCGTATTGTTGCCCTCTACCTGATGGGCTGCTGTTGCAGCACCGATGAAAAAGCCTTTTTCAAATTTCTGCATGATGGTTCTCCCTTCCTGCGTGTTGCTTGTTGAGACTATTGTAGCAGACCTGTTTTTCCCCTATGGGACAATAAATCGTGAAGGCGGATGTAAATTCACGCACCACAAATTATTGCACGAATTTTTGTCCTTAACTATCGTTTTTCATCCGGCAGTGGCTGTTGCATTCTGTTATTCTGGTGTCAGAGAAAGCGGAACTCAGTTCACACAAAAAGGAGGAAAATCATTATGTTCCAAAAGAAACCCAGTGCCAGTGAAGTAGACGGCGTCCAGTACCGCCGTGCAAAGCTCTGGCAGATCATCTGTTACGCCTGCAACGCTTTTGTAGGCATGAGCATCTATTCCCTGATCGGTATGGCCAGTTATTCTGCCAGCATCGGCTACGGCATCACCACTGCAACCGTTGGCATCATCCTGATGCTGGCCCGCATTCTGGACGCCTTCACCGATCCGATGCTGGCATTCGTCTACGACCGCGTCAACACCCGTTTCGGCAAGCTGCGCATTCTGCTGATCAGCGGCTACCTGATCGAGGCTGTCGGCCTGCTGTGTATGTTCAACCTGTGCTCCAGCAAGGGCTTCGGCTTGCCGGTGTTCGTTTTGACCTACATTATTTACATCATCGGCTATACCGTCACCAACATGACCGCCCAGACCCTGCCGGCTATTATGACCAACGATCCCCGCCAGCGTCCCACCATCGGTGTCTGGACCACTGCACTGAACTACGCCGTGCCCATGGGCATGAGCATGCTGATCTACACCGTCATCCTGCCCAAGTGCGGCGGCACCTTCAATCAGGACTTCCTCAGCACCGTCTGCACCATCGTCCTGATCATTGCCGGCATCGGCACCCTGATCGTCTGCGCCGGTATCTCCGCCTACGATAAGCCCGAAAACTTCGAGGGCACCAGCAAAAAACACGAGCCGCTGAAAACTGCGGATATTCTTGAGGTGCTCAAGCACAACAAGCCCCTGCAGTGCTACATCGCCTCCAACGCTTCCGATAAGCTGGCACAGCAGGTAGGCAGCCAGGCCATCATCAACACGATGCTGAACGGCATCCTCATCGGCAACATGGGTCTTGCTACCACCCTTGGCGTGATCAGCATGGTGCCTTCCATCTTCTTTGCGGCCTTCGGTGCAAAGTATGTGGGCAAAAATGGCAGCAAAAAGGGCATCGTGACCTGGACCTGCGTCAGCATGGCCATCGCCTCTGTGCTGTTCCTGTTCTTCATCTTTACAGACACTCGTCAGATCGGTGTGATGGGCAGCTGGAACATGATCGTTTACGTCCTGCTGACTCTGCTGCAGAATGGTTCCATGATGTGCATTACCACCTCCAACACTTCTTACATGGCCGATACCATTGACTACGAGCTGGACCGCAGCGGCCGCTATATCCCGGCTGTCGTTTCTGGTACTTACAGTCTGGTGGACAAGCTCATCACCTCGGTGGCTGCTGTCATCGCCACCGGTGCGGTCGCCCTTCTGGGTTACACCACCACCATGCCCCAGCCCACGGATTCCTACACCAGCGGCATCTTCTGGATGACCCTTGCCATCAAGTTCGGTCTGCCCATGCTGGGCTGGGTCATCACCCTGATCGCCATGCTGGGCTGCCCGCTGACCAAGGAAGAAATGGTCAACGTCCAGAAGCGCATCGCAGATAAGAAAGAAGCCCTTCGTCATGAAGTAATTGCAGAAAAGATGCAGTAACACCCTGCAAAGACCGAAAGGGCTCATACGCTCTTTCGGTTTTTGCTGATTCTATCCATTTTTCATAAAGGAGTTTTTACCATGAGCAAGACCATCCTGTTGAATCAGAGCGACTGGCATTTTACCAAGGAGAACCCTGGCATCCCTACCGCTGTTATGGGTGAGGCCATTGCCCTGCCCCACACCTGGAACGCAGTGGACGGTCAGGACGGCGGCAACGATTACTACCGCGGCACCTGCTGGTATACGCTGGCCCTGGCAAAGCCCACCATCCCGGCAGGCGGCAAGGCTGTTTTGCAGCTGGACGGCGCAGCTATGACCGCTGCCGTCTACCTGAACGGTGAAAAGCTGGCTGAGCACAAGGGCGGCTACTCCACCTTCCGGGTAGACCTGACCGACCACCTCAAAGAGGAAAATCTGCTGGCAATTTCCGTGGACAACAGCGACAACGACACCGTGTATCCCCAGAAAGCCGATTTTACCTTCTACGGCGGCATTTACCGGGATGTGACCCTGCATATCGTCCCGGCAGAACACTTTGCCCTGCCCGCTAATGGCGCACCGGCACTGAAGGTGACCCCCATCGTCACCGACCTTTCCGCCAAGACCTCCGAGGTCACCGTGGAAGCCGCCGTGGTGGGCGCACAGACCGTGACCTTTGCACTGGAGGGTCAGACCCTCACCGCCCCGGTGGAAAAGGGCACCGCAAAGGTTGTTTTCACGCTGAACAACGCCCATCTGTGGGATGGCGTGGACGACCCCTTCCTCTACACCGTATCTGCCAAGCTGGACAATGGTGAGGAGACCTCCGCCCGGTTCGGCTGCCGCAAGTTTGAGATCGACCCCCAGAAGGGATTTCATCTGAATGGACGCAGTTACCCGCTGCGTGGTGTTTCCCGCCACCAGGACCGTAAGGGTGCGGGCAATGCCCTGACCAACGAAATGATGGAGGAGGATATCTCCATCATTCTGGAAATGGGTGCCAACACCATCCGGCTGGCACACTATCAGCACGCACAGTATTTCTACGACCTGTGTGATGAAAAGGGTCTTGTCATCTGGGCAGAGATCCCCTACATCACCATGCACATGACCAACGGCCGTGCCAACACCCTGACCCAGATGGAAGAGCTGATCGTCCAGAACTACAACCACCCCTGCATTGCCGTGTGGGGCTTGTCCAACGAGATCACCGCTGCTTCTGCCGTCAACGAGGATCTGCTGGAAAACCACCGTCTGCTGAACGAGCTGGCGCACAAGCTGGACCCCACCCGCAAGACCACCATGGCAAACGTGTTTATGCTGGAGACCACCAGTCCCATTCTGGAAATTCCCGATGTGAACAGCTACAACCTCTACTTCGGCTGGTATCTGGGCGAATTGGAGCAGAACGACGAGTTCTTTGACAAGTACCACGCCGATTACCCTGACCGCTGCATCGGCTTTTCGGAGTACGGCGCAGATGCCAACCCCCAGTACCAGAGCAGCCACCCGGAAAAAGGCGACTACACCGAGAGTTATCAGTGCGTTTACCACGAGCACATTGCAAAGATGATTGCCGACCGTCCTTGGCTGTGGGCGACGCATGTGTGGAATATGTTTGATTTTGCCGCCGATGGCCGTGATGAGGGCGGCAAGCACGGCGAGAACCAGAAGGGACTTGTCACCTTTGACCGCAAGATCAAAAAAGACCCCTTCTATCTCTACAAGGCCTATTGGAGCAAGGAGCCGTTCGTGCACCTGTGCGGCAGCCGCTATGTGGACCGCGCCGAGGATGTGACCGAGATCAAGGTCTACTCCAATCTGCCGGAGGTCTCGCTGTACAAGGACGGTCAGCTGGTGGAGACCAAGCAGGGCGACAAGGTGTTCACCTTCCAGCTGCCCATCACCGGCAAGCACAGCATTGAGGCACGCTCCGGTGAGCACAGCAGCGTGATCCTGGTGAACAAGGTGGACGCCCCCAACCCGGATTACGCCATGGACAACCGCAAGAACGTGACCAACTGGTTTGACGGCGAGCTGGACGAAAGCTGCTGGTCGGTGAAGGACAACATGGCTGCCGCCATGGCAGACCCGAAAGCTGGTCCTATCCTGAAGCAGATTTCTGATAAAGCCGCCGCCGCCCGCGGAGATGTTGCCGCTGCCGTGAAAGACAACCCGGCTCTGGTGGCCATGATGGAGCGTGCCATGCAGCGGATGACCATTCAATCCATGCTGATGCAGGCGGGCACTTCGGAAGAGGACATCAAGCAGCTGAACCGTGTATTGCAGGGCATTTCCAAGGAGTGATCTTTGATGAAAACAACCTATTGTAATCCTCTTGATCTGGGCTACCGTTACCAGCACATGAAGGAAGGCCCGCGCGTGGCGGGTTTCCGGGAGGGTGCAGACCCGACGCTGGTTTATTTCAAGGGCAAATATTATCTCTTTGTTTCCATGTCGGCAGGCTTCTGGTATTCGGAGGATCTGCTGAACTGGGACTTCCATGCAGACCCCGGCCTGCTGATCTACGACTACGCACCGGATGTGCGGCAGGTGGGCAATTACCTCTACTTCTGCGCCAGCCGCAAGGGGCGCAACTGCCCCATCCTGCGCACCGCTGACCCCCTGACCGAGCCGTTTACCGAAGTATCTGCGCCCTTTGCTTTCTGGGACCCGGATCTGTTCTGCGATGACGATGGCCGGGTGTACTTCTACTGGGGCTGTTCCAACATCGCCCCTATCTACGGCGTGGAACTGGACCCGGACACCATGACCCCCATCGGTGAAAAGCAGGAGCTGATCTTCGGCAATGAAACCGTACTGGGCTACGAACGCCCCGGCAACAACGGCATTGTGGACCGGGAAGCCAGCGTGCTGTACCAGTCCATGAAGCAGTTCTATGACCCCAAGACCGGCAAGCTGAATCTGCCGCCGCAGATGGCAAACATCCCCGGCCTGAGTGCCGAAAGCCTGACTGCCATGTTCAACGCCGTGGGCAAACCCTACATTGAGGGTGCCTTTATGACAAAGCATGACGGCCTCTATTACCTGCAATACGCCTGCCCCGGCACCCAGTACAACACTTACGCCGATGGTGTATACACCTCCACTTCTCCGCTGGGTCCCTTTGTGCGGCAGGCATCCAACCCGTTTTCCGCAAAGCCCGGCGGATTCATCACCGGCGCCGGCCACGGCAGCACCATTGCCGACCGCTATGGCAACTGGTGGCACGCCTCTACCATGCGCATTTCCGTCAACTATGACTTTGAGCGCCGGGTGGGGCTGTTCCCTGCCGGGTTCGACAAAGACGGGGTTCTCTACTGCAACCAGAACTTTGCCGATTATCCGCACCGCATCCCGGCTGGCAAATTCGATGCCGCCAGCCAGCAGCCGGAATGGATGCTGCTGAGCTACAAAAAGCCGGTCACGGCTTCCAGCACTGCCGAGGGCAGCAGCCCGGCACTGGCAGTCAACGAGGACTGCCGCAGCTGGTGGAGCGCCGCTGGTACAGAGCCGGTCGAATGGCTCTGCGTGGACCTTGGCAAAGAGAGTGATATCCGCGCCATTCAGGTAAATATGGCAGATGAAAAGCTTGTGGTGGACTTCCCAGCCGACAGCTACGGCGATACCCGCAAGACCCGCCACATCGAGACCCGGCCGCAGATCTCCCATTACACGGTAGAGACCAGTGTGAACGGAGCAGACTGGTCGATCCGCGAAACGGTTGCCCGGGAGTGCTCCAACGGCTACTACGAATATGCCGACGGCATCCGCGCCCGGTATGTCCGGGTGACCGGCGGCGAACTGCCCTATGGGCAGGCACTGCGCATCAGCGGCCTGCGGGTGTTCGGCAACAGCGAGGGCACAAAGCCCGCACAGGCCGAAGCCGCCGGGATTCGTGTGGATGCACTGGACGCAAAGATCAGCTGGCAGCACATCGAAAACGCGCAGGGCTGCAATGTCCGCTATGGCGTTGCACCCGACAAGCTCTATCTGAGCTGGCTGGTCTACGATGCAGACGAAGTGACCCTTTCCACCCTGACCGCCGGGCAGGAATACTACGTCTGCGTGGACAGCTTTAACGAAAACGGCATCACGCCGGGTAAGATTTTCAAACTGGAGGGGTAAACCATGCCCATCAAAGCCGTGCAGCAATTTATGCTGGGCACTGTACTGAGCAACGAGCAGCAGGCAAGAGAAACGCTTGCTGCCATGAAAGCCGCCGGGTACGACGGCATTGAACTGTGTGGATTTATGATCCACCCCATTGGCTTTGTGGTAAAGCTGCTGACCAAGGCCGCCGGAATGCCGGTGGGCAAGGGCGGCAATCTGGACTGGCACAAGCTGGTGCAGGAAGCCGGTCTGAAGGTAGTCAGCCTGCACACCGACCTTGGCTCTCTGGAGCGGGATGCTCACGCTGTGGCCGAGGAAGCAAAGAGCTTCGGCACACAGTATGTGGTCATCACCGGGATGTACCGCTTTGATTACGGCGATGAAGCCGCCATGCACGAACTTGCACAGCGGCTGAACAAAGCCGGGGAAGCTCTGGCAGCCGAGGGCATCCACCTGCTCTACCACAACCACAACTGCGAGCTGCGGCATGTGAACGCAGAAAAGCGCGCCTACGACATCCTCTTAGAAGAGACCGACCCTGCCTTTGTCAACTTTGAGTTTGACAGCTACTGGTTCACCGAGGGCGGTGCAAATGCGCTGGCATGGATGCAGCGGCTTGGTCCCCGCATGAAGCTGTGGCACATCAACGACCGGGGCACCCGCATCACTGGCAGTGCCATCACCCCCATTCTGAAAACCGACAGCATGGAACTGGGCACCGGCAATATGGACTTGGACAGCCTGATGGCGCAGGCCCTTGCCGTGGAGGTGGATGCCGTTATTCTGGAAAGCCACCGCAACTGGGTGGACAATTCCCCTGTCAAGAGCTTCCAGCTCAGTGCAAAATACCTTGCACAAAAATTCTGATCTGCCATTTTCTCATCATTTTTCTTCTTCATTACCCCATAAAAGCAATGCCCCGCACCGGTTACTCCTTCCGGTGCGGGGCGTTGTGTTTTGTGGGGAATCTTTTTGCGTTACAGGGTGTGGGTGCCCGGCTGCAAGGTCAGACTTCTGCCATCCGGGAGGGTAACTTCTGCGGTTCTGTTGCAGGGCACGGTGATGGTGTAGGTCACGGCATCGCCTGCATACTGCCAGCCGCTTTCAATGCGCCCCACCGGGGAATCGTACACTGCTTTTGCCCAGCCCAGAGCCGGGTTCGGGGTGGGGGCGATGGTCAGGGTCTCCCCTGCCAGATGGATGCCGCACACGCCACCGAACAGCCAGCCGCAGATGGCACCGTAGGAGTAATGGTTCAGGGATTCGCTGGGGTGGCCGTTTGCGTCAATGCCCGTCCATGTCTCCCAGACGGTGGTAGCGCCCTGCTTGACTTCATAGAGCCAGCTGGGAGCGGTGTCCTGTAACAGCAGCTTATAGGCGGTGTCGGCATAGCCGTACTTTGCCAGCACCTCGCAGAGGAAGGGTGTAGAAAGGAAGCCGGTGTTCAGGTGATAGCCGTTTTCCGCCACCATCCGGTTCAGGGTATCCGCAGCGGCTTGGCTCTCCTCCTCGCCCAGCAGTGCAAAGGCAATGGCGCGGACGTATTCGCACTGGCGGTCAGAAGTGATTTTCCCATTGTCAGTAAAGGCGGCGCGGTACGCCTTTACCGCCTTTTCTGCCGTGTCGCGGTACTGCACTGCGTCCTCTGCCTTGCCCAGCGCCTGCGCGATTTCCGCCAGAAGCCGCCCGGAATAAGCCAGATAGGCCGTACCCACGCTTTTGCGCGGGTTCATCATGGCCTGCATGGGGGTAATGCCCGGCTCACACCACTCGCCGTAGTCCAAGCCGTTCAGCACCGTGTACTTGGCGTATGCACCGGTCTGCTGTTCCTCGGTGGTCTGCTGGGCACGGCCAAGCAGAAACGCATACCACTTTTGCATCATCTGGTAGTTATCCGCAAGGATCTTGCGGTCGCCGGTGCGCTTATAAAGGGCGTAGGGCACCAGAATGGCGGCATCGCCCCAGCCCGCCGACA
>OHJC01000814.1_pt1 | contig 15674 bp, 15 predicted proteins | sample 1568461 | NCBI WGS metagenome assembly OHJC01 (sample SAMEA3879535, study PRJEB24766) | human gut metagenome | biome: human-associated habitat; feature: feces | place: USA | collected 1985/1987 | reverse complement strand
TCGGCATTCTCGTCCGGTTACTTCGTTCAACTTCCACGTGATTTCCGTCATTTTCCGGAAAGCATGGAGATAATCCCCGTCTATACCCAGTTCGGGGATGTGGAAATGTTGGTTGGGATCGAACTTCAGGTGGCAGTTCAGTAATACCGGTTTTTTATAGGTCAGGAAAGCGAGAGTCTCTCCGGTTATATTCTTGCAGGTTGCTTTCAGTTTCCATTTCATCAGTTTGGTCTTGGGCAATTTCTTGTCCTTCATCAATGCTTTCCACGAAGGCAGGCGGTGGGTGTTGTAGGTGTGGTGAAACGCTTCGTGCACTTCCTCACAGAAGGGGACGAAACAGTCTGTCCAACCTTTCTCCCAACCGAAGTTGGCATCGTCGGAATAGAGCTTGAACTGTATCTTGTGTTGCAGGCAATAGAGCATTGCATGAAGCATATAGGTATATTCGGTGAAGAATCCCGCGTCTATGCCCAAGTGAAAAATCATCGTCTTCCTGAAAGAACTGTTCAGCAGGCGATAGGTGGTTGTAAGGTTATTCGCGCTCATGGTGCTTGGGGTTTGGGTTGAGCTTTTTGAAATAACAGTCGTGGTTGAGATCTTTTCTCCAGCCTTGCCAGATACCTCTGGCGAGTGCTTTCAGTTTCTCCCATTTGTTTTCTTCCATAAAAAGGATATAGAAAGGACGCTCCCAAATGAGCTTCCAAAGCAGTTCGGGACGTTTGAACTCGGCGTATTGCTTGTTGAGGTACAAGAAGTTACGGGCTATGTAGTAGGTACGCACCGGGGAGTAGTTGAGTGACATCGGGTGCCAGATGAGTATTTGTTTCCGGAGCGGATGTCCCAGTTCATGTTTCAGGTTGGCGGCAGGTACGAGCATGACTTTTCCGGTATGGCGGCGGATGCGCAGGAAATATTCCGTATCAATGGCATCCATGACAAATTTGTCAAGATACAGACCGACTTTTTGTATCGTTTTCAACGGAAAAATACTTCCGGAGATAATCATCCCCTGTGCTTCTTTGAGCGGCGCATTGCTGTCTGTGCCAGAAGCATTGATGAGAGGAATATAAGCAAAATGGGAACTGTCTTTGTCATTGTTGATAATACGGATATAGTCTTTGAATGTGGAAGCGGTAAAAGCGCTGTCCTGATCCATTGTCAGCAGGTAAGTATATCCGTTGTCGAGGGCGAACATCGCTGCGGCATTGAGTGCTTTGCCGATACCGGTGTTTTCCCCTTGGCGTAACCTGACTATTTTGTGGGAGATAGATTCCGGAAATTGATAGTTACTGCCTCCGGGGGGGTTGTCCCAGACAAACAATCCGTCCACATCTTCTGCATAAGTAAGAAGGTTGTCGGTGATGTGTGCGGGTGGATAATAGAGTGTGACGAGAGCGAGTAGTTTCATGCGCTTTTCTTTTTGATAAAATAGTGTATGGTTTCCTTGAAAGTTACCGAACGGCTCGCCCACATGGCTGCTGCATAAAGTGCCATTGCCAGTAGTATCTTGCTTGCCAGGCGAACATAGATGTTTTCGATAGGGCGGGTGGTGTAGTAGGTAACTGCCATGACGGAGGCTGCTATGATGGCGTAGGGAAGAATATCGGCCAGTGCGTGGCGTAGTTTCAACCCGATTTCAAGCTGCACGAAGTGATGCCACCTCAGTAGCCATAGTATATTGGTCGAGACATACATGGCAAGCATGGCATATATTCCGTAAGAATGTACCAGAAGAACGCCTGTGAGCAGGATCATGCCGAGGATTATGATGTTCCACATAAAGATGCGTGACTTTCCTTTGCTGATGATAAGTTGCTGGTAAAGGTTGGCAATGGGGACAAAAGCTCCGCTGATACATAATATCTGCATGATAGATACGCTGGAGTACCATTTGTCGGTAATGGAGATAACGATTAATTCTTCCGCAATGATTCCCAGTCCCAGCATGGCGGGAAATGAGATGAAGGCGGTGAAACGCAACATCTTGCGGAATACCCGTTGCTGTCGGTCGGTATCTTCCGATATTTTCGCAAGTACCGGTTGTGCCACTCCGTTTATCATGCCCAGTATGAATTGTTGTCCCATGCCGCACCATTTGTTGGACTGGTTGTAATAGCCCACTTCTATCTTGGAGTAGTACTTACCCAATATGACGGAGAAGAGATTGTTGTTGATGTGATTGAATATGTTGGTAATTAACAGTTTACCACTGAATCCGAACATTTCTTTTATGGGCGCGAGGCTGAATTGAAGCGTAGGCCGCCAACGGGTGAAATGCCAGTAACAGGCAGTGTTGACAGCTACGTAGACAATGCTTTGCGTGGCATATCCCCAGTAGGAAAAGCCGAGATAAGCCAGCGTGACCCCCGCAATGCCGGATACGGTCAGTCCGATCACCGAGGACATGGCCTGCTGCTTGACCATTAGATTCCGTTTTAGATAAGCACTGTGTGAGATTCCCAGACTGGCGATGAAAAAGCCTGTAAAAGAATAACGTGCCAACGGCGTCAGTTCGGGAACCTTGTAGAAATAGGCTATGAGTGGCGCGCACAAGAACAACACCAAATACAGGCACAGGCTGGTTATGATATTAAACCAGAATACAGCATTGTAATCTTTGTGTGTCACCTCTTTCTTGTTGACAAGAGCGGCCGTGAAGCCGCTCTCCTGTATCGAGCCGGCTATGAGGGAGAAAATCGCTAACATCCCCACCATTCCATAATCCGACGGGGTGAGCAGCCGGGCGATAAATATTCCGAAAACGAGATTCAGCAACTGTTGTATACCGTTGCTGAACCCTCCCCAGAATAATCCTTTGGCTGTTTTGTCCTTTAGTGATTGTTCCTCGCTCATTTCATTATTTCACTTCACTACCCGGCTTCACTTCCCGTTCCGGCATAATGACTGCCAGGCTGCCGTCGTTGTTCTCGGCACTCAGAATCATGCCTTCGCTGACGATACCTTTCAGTTTGCGGGGGGCAAGGTTGGCGATGAAACAAACTTGTTTGCCTACCAATTCTTCAGGTTTGTAATGCTTGGCAATGCCCGACACGATCGTACGCGTTTCCAGACCGTCGTCAATCTTGAATTGCAGCAACTTGTCTGCCTTCGGTACTTTCTGGCATTCGAGGATCGTTCCTACGCGGATATCCAACTTTGTGAAGTCGTCAAATTCGATGTTTGCCCGAATCGGATTCGCCTTATAACTGGCTTCTTCGTTTGCTTTCTTCGTGTCAAGCAACTTCTGTACCTGTGCTTCTATTGTGGCATCTTCGATCTTTTCGAACAGCAGTTCCGGCTTGTTCAACTGGTGACCGACGGGGAGCAGGTTGTCTTTTCCCAGTTCGGACCATTCGAAGGTGTCCATGTTCAACATCTTGCGGAGTTTTTCCGAGCTGAACGGCAGGAACGGGTCAAAAGCGATCGCCAGATTGGCAACCAGTTGCAGGGAGATGTTCAGGATTGTTCCCACACGTTCCATGTCAGTTTTCGCCAGTTTCCACGGTTCGGTGTCAGCCAGGTATTTGTTTCCGATACGTGCCAGGTTCATGGCTTCTTTCTGTGCGTCGCGGAATTTGAATACGTCGAGCAGCTTTTCTACTTCGGCTTTTACGTCTGCAAATTCTTTCAGCGTTTCTTTGTCGTAGTCGGTCAGCTCGCCTTGTGCGGGTACGCATCCGTCGAAGTATTTCTGAGTCAGCACCATTGCACGGTTCACAAAGTTGCCGTATACGGCTACCAGTTCGTTGTTATTACGGGCCTGAAAGTCTTTCCAGGTGAAGTCGTTGTCTTTTGTTTCCGGTGCATTGGCAGTCAACACATAGCGGAGTACGTCCTGTTTACCGGGGAAATCGGCCAGATATTCGTGCAACCATACAGCCCAGTTGCGGGAAGTGGAGATTTTGTCTCCTTCGAGGTTCAGGAATTCGTTGCTGGGCACGTTGTCCGGCAGGATATAGCTGCCTTCTGCTTTCAGCATGGCAGGGAATACGATGCAGTGGAACACGATATTGTCTTTTCCGATAAAATGGATCAAACGGGTTTCGGGATCTTTCCACCATGTCTCCCAGCTGTCCGGAAGAAGTTCTTTCGTGTTGGAGATGTAGCCGATAGGCGCGTCGAACCAAACGTAGAGCACTTTTCCTTCTGCGCCTTCCACGGGAACAGGGATACCCCAGTCGAGGTCACGGCTTACGGCGCGTGGTTGCAACCCCATGTCGAGCCAGCTTTTGCATTGTCCGTACACGTTCGGGCGCCATTCTTTATGGTCTTCCAGAATCCATTTGCGCAGCCAGCCTTCGTGCTTGTCGAGGGGGAGATACCAGTGTTTGGTTTCTTTCATCACCGGTTTGCTGCCGCTAATGGCGCTTTTCGGGTTGATAAGGTCTGTCGGTGAGAGTGAAGTACCGCACTTTTCGCATTGGTCGCCATAGGCACCTTCCGAGTGGCAGTGAGGACATTCGCCGGTGATATAACGGTCGGCAAGGAATGTTTTTGCTTCCTCGTCGTAATATTGTTCGGATGTTTTTTCGATAAACTCGCCCTTGTTGTATAATGTTTTGAAGAAATCCGAAGCCAGTTGGTGGTGCGTCGGTGAAGTGGTACGGCTATACACATCGAAGGAGATGCCGAATTCTTCGAATGATTTCTTTATCAGCGTATGGTAACGGTCTACCACATCCTGCGGAGTGATTCCTTCTTTTTTGGCGCGGATCGTGATAGGCACTCCGTGTTCGTCCGAACCGCCGATAAATAATACATCTTCTTTCTTTAACCGCAGATAGCGCACATAGATATCTGCCGGTACGTATACACCGGCCAAATGACCGATGTGGACAGGTCCGTTCGCATACGGCAGGGCCGATGTGACGGTGGTTCTTTTGAATTTCTTTTCCATTATATAGCGTGATTTTATTGTTTTCTGCTTTGCAATGTGCAAAGATAATGACTTTTCACCATGGATTACATGGATTAATACAGATTATTTCACTTAAAATACTTTTTCATCCTGACGAAAACTTACATCATCATATGCCTGCGTATAGAGAACTTCACTATTGCCATTGCATTGATCGCCGCAAACGGTATATCCATTGGTTCATGGTGGGTGTTGTAGCTCACCAGTTTGATGCATCCTTCCTTTTCGGACCGGTTGGCATACTTCACCGCCAGATACTCGTCTCCGTCGATCATGAACGAAACCAGGTATATTTCCCCGTAAATAACGCTCTCGAAGCTGTTTATCTCCTTATATCCGATGATGTCCCCCGATTTCAGTATGGGGTACATACTGTCCCCGTTGACGTAGACCGCCCCGTCGCAGGCGGATATGTTCGGAATCCGTATTTTCCCCAAGGCATACTGGTGCTTGTTGGTGAACAGCGTCTTCAGGTTTGCCGCCGCCGTGATGTCGTATAGTGTCACGCTGCGGTCGTCAACCGGTTCGGCTGTTTTGGGATTGTGAATTATCTGCACCTCCCCTTGTGCCAGTTCGCTTTCGCAAAATCTCGACTGGTGTTTCGGGTTGCCTTTTCCCAACAATAGCCAGTTGTAGTCTACCGTATTTCCTAATTTGTTGAGCAGCAGGCGGAAATCTATACTGTTCCGTGCAGCCCAGTTGGTGACTGTCGCTCTTGAAACTCCCAGGAATTCAGCCAGTTCGCTGTCCCTCTTCAGGTTTAATGCCTGCTTGGCACGTTTGATGATGCCGGGTACATCCAGATTTGTATCCATTTTGTTAGCATTTAATTTTGATGTAAAAAATCATAAACGTATTAGTTGCTCATTAATAATCCGTTATCTGTTTTTTAAGAATTAATTTCTAAAACCGTATGTTTTCTTTATGAAAACTTATTTATCTTTGTAGCGGTGAAATTACAAATATGTTTCAAAAATATAAATTAAAAACAGAATAGCCATGAAAAACGCAGAAAAGTTTCCGAAAGGTTGCAGAAAAGTTCGTCCCCCGGCCTTGCATCCCCTTTGTATCACTGCTCCGGTAGCTATATATATACACTGTGATGAATATATAGATTCACCATGGTAAGCATATATGTCCACCATGTCGGACATACATCTCCGGCAAATAAACAACTTTTTTCTCAGAATTTAAATCAAAATTATCATTATGAAAACAACATTATCTTTATCGACAAAACAATCTACATCCAGCAGTATTTGCAAGAGTTGTAAACGTGAGCTTCCGTTGGAGTCCTTCTATATGAACAAAAAAACGCAGTCTCCGGATAAATATTGCAAGGAGTGTCGCAAATCTCTGAGCCGAAGGCAATACGGCAGTGGTAAGAAACTTCCCCATTGCTCTTTGTCCGGTGGACGAGTTTCCTATCCGGTCATAACACAGACTGAGGACCGGGAAACACGTCTCCGGCTTATTCTGCACGCCCTTCAGGTAGTGAGGCTTAGCATGGAACGCAAAAAGGCGGGAATGCAGGAAGAAGCCTTGCTGTAAAAGCGGGTTTTTTATATTGAGTATTTATCAAAAAACAGAATTATTATGGCAAGAATAAAGAAAAAGGGATTGGATTATTTCCCGCTGAATACGGATTTTATTCACGACCGTGCTGTCCGCCGCCTGATGAAGCGTGAGGGTGACTCCGCGCTTGGCATTCTGGTGGAAATCCTGTCGTATATCTATGCGGGCGAGGGGTATTATGTCCGTGCGGACCGTTTGTTTTACGAGGACCTCTCGGCGGTCTGTACGAGAAGAGTGCTGATGACGTGGAACGTATCGTCCGTCTGGCGGTGGAATACGGACTGTTCGACGCGGTTCTTTTTGAGCGTAGCTGCATCCTGACTTCCGTCGAAATACAACGGCAGTATCTTTTCAGTACCCGTCGCCGCAGCATTTCACATCTGGAAGTCGGGTATTGCCTGCTTGCAGATGATGAACCGGCTGATAATAAGGATGATGCAAAAGGAACGCCGGCTGTGAAAAGTGAAAAACAGGGGCATGGAGAAGGCATTACGAGGGGTGATAATGTTACATTTATTCCCGAAAATGTAACATCAGGTACACATAGCATAGCACAGAATAGCGTAGCACAGCAAAGCAAAGAACAACCCCACTTCAATTCTCCCCTGGAAACGGCAGGGGAGAAGGCGGAGGGGAAGAAGATTGGGAAGGAGGAGATTTCTTCCGGAAGTTCCTGCGGGCGGGATGCTCCCTGTTCCGGGAAACGGAAAAAGTGGACGCAGGAGACTATCGACGGCCTTCTTCCGCCGGCTGACGGGACATCACGCAACTATGCGGGGCTGCTCGATAATCTCCGTAGCTACGGTATCCCGCCTTCAGAACAGTATGCGATTATCCTTAAAAGTAATTTCGGGGCTATCGGCGGTGCGATCTGGCGTGGGATTGCCACGTTGCGTGGCAGTGGAGGCAAGATAAAACTTCCCGGACGTTATCTTTTAAGTGTTGTAAGCAGGAAGGAAGAAGCTGCTGTTTCTTGATTTTCGGTCACTTATGCCGGTTAAGAATTTAGTTAAGACACACATTGAAAATTGCTTGTATATGAAATGTAACTATTGTATCTTTGTGTTGTCGATAAGCTTATAGACAAGACTAAACTAAATTTATTAACACAAAAACAAATTTGATTATGCCAGTATTGTATGGTCCATTTCAGTCCGTTCTGAAAGACAAAAACGGAAAACAACTATTCTATCCCCGTGTGTTGCGCACAGGTAATGTAAGTACTTCACAGATCTCTAAAGAGATAGCGGCTTATTCCTCTCTTTCTCCGGGTGATGTGAAAAACACGCTGGACAACCTGGTGACGGTAGTCAGCCAGCATCTTCAATCCTCGGAGAGTGTGACGCTTGACGGTTTCGGAACTTTCCGTTTGGTGATGAAGTCGAACGGTAAAGGTGTGAAAACTGTGGACGACGTGTCTGCCGCCCAAGCTTCACTGACAGTTCGCTTTCTTCCCTGTTCCACCCGTCATTTGGATGGCACTATGGCCACCCGTTCGCTAGTGACAGGTGCCCGGTGTGTCCGTTTCGACCGTGCCGATACCTCTGCTTCCGGTGAAGGAGAGGGTGGCAAGCCCGAAGGCGGGGGTTCCGGCGGAGTGACACCGGATCCGTCGGTATGATTCTCCGGCACAACACAGATTCAAACGACTAAACTAAACGAAGTATTCTGCTGAACGGCAGGTGCTTAACTGAACTATTAATTATTCACTAATTATGCGAACTATCAATTTGTTCGTGGTGCATTGCAGCGCTACGAGGGAGGATTGTACACTCTCCCCTGAAGCTTTGGACGTGATGCACCGGCGTCGCGGATTCAATGGAACAGGCTACCACTACTACATCCGCAAGGACGGAACGTTGTACCTCACCCGCTCGCTCGAACGTATCGGGGCGCACGCAAAAGGCTTCAATGCCCATTCGATAGGTATCTGCTATGAAGGTGGTCTGGACTGCCGGGGACGCCCGGCAGATACCCGGACTCCGGCGCAGCGGGCTACGCTCCGGCAACTTGTGACCGATTTGGAGCTGCGTTTCCCTGGCTGCCGGGTATGCGGGCATCGCGATCTTTCACCGGACTTGAACGGGAACGGTGAGATAGAGCCGGAAGAGTGGATTAAACAGTGCCCGTGCTTCGATGCGTCCAGAGAATTCGGGGAATCTGCAACCGGGGCGGTGAGCACGAAAGAACACAGAGTAACACAACTATTTAAAGACACGGAAAGGAGGTAAATTATGGCAATGAAGAAATCAGTATGGGATATGATCCTGAAGGTGGTTATCGCAGTGGCTTCGGCTTTGGCAGGCGTTTTGGGCGCTAATGCGATGAATCTGTAATGAGAGGGATTAATATTTTTTTATAAAAACCAGATGACTGTTATCTAAAATGAATAATAAGACTATTATTTTAATAATTGCGCTGCTCACTTGTGTGGGCAGCGTATATAGCCAGGGCACCTCGCCGGCTTTGGCTGATACGGAAGGAAAATACAAATATAATTATGTTCCTGTGTCTCCGGTATCGGAGGAGTTGATGAAGCATATTATGTGTCCTGTTAATTATAATACAGGCAAAGTTGAACTTAGTATCCCGATATATGAGATACGTACAAGAGATTTCACGCTGCCTTTACGATTGCAATATGACAGCGGAGGCATCAAGGTCAGTGCGGGAAACGGCGTGGCAGGCTTGGGCTGGAACGTGGATTTCGGTCCCACCGTAACCCGGAGTATTCAAGGAAATCCTGATGAAGAAGGGTATTTGATCTATAACCCGGACTTTGGCAGTTGGGACACTTCTTATATGCATAAGATGACCGAAGGTATGGCGCACGAACAACCGGATGTGTTTTTTTATAATACATTTGATGCTCAGGGGAATTTCGTGTTCCGGCGTCCGGAGAAATCCTCGGAAAGCGGCTCGCATATACCGGTTTATTTACCGTTGACTTCTGATAAGGTGGAAACGTCAGACATACGTTCGGGATTTCAGGTGACGGACGGTTCTGGTAATATTTACCGTTTTAAGGAAGCCGAATACTCTAATACGGGAAAGATTACAGGCTGGAAACTAACGGATGTCACCAGTCTGAAACAGGACAGGCTTTCTTTTTCGTATGTCACACAGAAGCTCACTTATGCAGACAGTTATGACTATTATGCAGTGGAGGATATGGGTGAAAGTTACCGTAACGGATATTGGCAGGGAGTGGATGGAAAACTGAAGTTTTTCCGGATGAACGGGTATGCTTTGCATAATGATTCTCTTTGGGCCGATTTTACGGCCGAAAACGTTGGCCAGTATGATAACCGGCCTTACAATTCGGTTGATGCAAAATATCCCAAAGAAATCACGTACGCTAATGGAAAAGTCCTTTTTGATTATTCCTCTTCTCTTCTAAAAACCGTGCATATTTATGAAAATGGGGCGGAAATCCAACGTGTCACATTGAATTATAAGCAACTGCGGTTCATGGGACGCAGCCTGCTTACTGAGGTCAATTTTACAGAGCTGGTCAATAATCAAAGCCGTAGTTATACAATGTCATATAATGACTACGTGGATGACTATTCGCCGACGCAGACCAAAGCAGTGGATAAATTCGGATATTATAACGGACGGACCGGTAATACCGATCTTGTAGAAAGACAATTGGTGGAGTTTGGAATGCCTTACGATGGCGACCGGGGTGTATGTTATGCTTATATTGGAGGTGCGGACCGTACACCGGACATTTTATTCGCCCAGGTTTATTCGTTGCAGTCTATTAAATATCCGACAGGTGCAAGAGAGGAATTAGTGTATGAGCTCAATACATATCCCGATACAGATGAATATGGGAATGCAATTTCATCTTATGCCGGTGGTTTGCGAATTTATTCTATCCAATGCCGTGATGTGGAAGGTACGCTGAAGAATGAACGTCGTTTCTTGTATGAGAAAGACGGTATTCCGACAGGTTATGCTCCTCAAGTGACTTTTGTCGATGAGATGGAGAAACTTTATTTGCGTACCTACTCTCGTACCAGCATGCGTTATCGTTTGTATTCATCCCTGCCGGTGGCCGATGCCGGTGCTGCAGCGGGAGTCTCTGTCCTATATCCTAATGTGAGTGTTGTGGAGAAAGATGATTATGGAAAAACGGTATCTCGTGAAGACTATGAATACAATACGAATTTCTATTTTCCAAGTATAATAAATGGTATGGTGCATGATGAGGTGTCCCATTATAAGAAGGGCAAACTGGTCAGGAGAACGGATTATGATGTAGATACGGAGCAGCCTGTGCATGATGAGGAGCATACATATACTGAAATATCTTTGAACAATAATACTCCTGTGGTGGCGGGACGTGAAGTGCGGCGTGCCAATCTGGTTGTTGCAGAACAGTCCGGTGTGGAAACGGACGATGACCTTTATTATCGTGAGTACAGGTATAGCATTGGCAGGGGGAATACGCGTGTGGAAAACCAGCTCACTGTGAATACGGATTATTATGCTGGTAAGTTGGTCAGTGATACGGTTGTCCGGACTTATGGCTCTACGGACTGGGATATACGATCCGGGCTTCCGGTGAGGGAGATTTATAAGTATAGCGATGGAAAGAAAAAGAAATGTGATTATACTTATCCATATCATGTTAATGATGCCGTTGGAAGGGCGATGACGGCTGCCAATGATATATTGAGACCTGCCCATATAGGAGAATCTGTGGAAGGTCCTGAAGGCTATATGGATGATTCCTTTACCAGTTTCGACTATACTCTGGATCCCGGCTCCGGTTCGGCCTTGCTGGACGAGGTGAGCGTCTGGAAGCATGAGGGGCTCTTTTCAATGAGTGAATCTTATCCTGTACACGATGCTTATGGCAATGTTTGTGAGATCCGCCGTGCGGATGCTCCTGTGGTCGCATTGCTCTGGGGATACAACTACAGTCGTCCGGTGGCTATTGTGGAAGGGGCGTCATATCAGGAAGTCGTTTCCGGGCTGCGCGTGAGTGTGGAGTCTCTTCAAAACCTTGACGGCAGTGCCCTTGAAAATGTATTGCTTCCGTTGCGTAATGCTTTCCCCGCCCCTTGCCGGGTGACCGTTTATAGATATGCTCCGCAACGGGGAGTTGTCTATATGAATGAACCTAACGGGAATGTAACTACATACAGCTATGACGGCTTCGGGAGACTGACGGAAATCCGTGATAAGGACGGCGCTGTGCTGGAGTATAATGAGTATAAGAAATGAATAAGAAACTGTTAAAAGGAAAAATTATGAATATAAAAAGAATCATTGTTCTTGTATTGATAAGTGCAAGCTCCGGTCTTCTTTGCGCTCAGAGGAAGACTGTGAACATGAGTGACCGTTATGGTATACTTACGGTAACTCCGCTTGACAAATATACCGGAGCAGCCTCGCTGTTGAAAACGAACGGTGTGCGCTCCCTGACTGATGTGTCCTATGGGGATGGTTTTGGCGGTGTTTCTCAGAAGATACACGTCGGAATAACCCCGCAGGGCAAAGACCTGACTGAAAGTTATGAATATAACTCATTGGGAAATTTACAGTCCCGTACTCTTCCGGTTCCTGTGTTGTCGGAAGGGGCTTCCGGGAACTATAAGCAAATATTAAAGTCGGCACAGGAGTATTACGGGCACAGCAACGTCTGTTCACGTTTCGCGTATGAGGCTTCCCACCGTAGTTTACTGTTAAAAGAGTTTGGTGTTGGTGATGAATGGACCGGTAAAGCCGTATCCAAAAAATATAGCTGTAATCTTGAGAGTATACCCGCCCAACGTTGCAAGCGTTATCTGGTATCCGCCGGCGGCGAGCTGGTAGAGAGCGATAGTCCCTATGCAGACGGTAGCCTTCGCGGCATACGCAGCGAGGACGAAGATGGCAACATGCATTGGGAATTTTATAATAGTGAAAATCAGTTGGTCCTTTCACGCATTCTGGATGGTGATACATTTTTTGATACTTATTTTGTCTACGATGAGTATGGCAATCTGGTGTTTGTGCTTCCTCCGGGTTACCAGGATCATCCGGATCTGGATCTTTATGCTTACATATATCGTTATGACTATCTGGATCGTCTTGTTTATAAGAAGCTTCCCGGTTGCGCCCCTTCTTACCTGGTTTATGACGCGGCACACCGTTTGGTTTTCTCTCAGGATGGCTGTCAGCGTAATGATTCTCTTTGGTCATTCTTTGTTTATGATGTCTATGGGCGTGTCGTCGTGGAGGGCGAATGTAGCAACAGCGATAAACATGTTCGGACTGCCGGTGAGACAGTTGTTTTAGGTACTCTTATGGAAGGCGACACCGGCCTGGCGTACAGTGGTTATCAGAGTTCTTTTGATCTGGTTGATCCTTGTGTATATGTGGTGAACTACTATGATACGTATGATTTTAGAACACGAAATGGCTTTTCTGCATATAATTTTCCGGAAGGAACTGTGAGTGCGATCGGTAATCTTACGGGTAGCATACTTTGTACGCATGGCTCTTCGGGATTCATTTATTCTGCGGACTATTATGACATCAATAAGCGGATAGTGAAAAGCCTGTCAAGCCGTGTCAATGGAGGCATGGATACATACGCCACTGAATACTCCTTTCAAGGAAGTCCTCTGTCCGTCCTTCACACCCATACGGATAGTTCCGGGTATTCATTGACGGAACGTTATACCTATACTTATGACCATTCGTCACGCCTGACACGAGTGAGCCACCAATACGATAACAATCCTTCCGTCCTGCTTGTGGAACACACTTATGACGAGTTGGGCCGATTGCAGACAGACAAACTGGATAACGGTATTTATGCAACAGACTATGCCTACAATATCCGTAACTGGCTGACCGGTATTGAAGGCGGTAAGTTTAGCCAGTCTTTGCATTATACCGACGGTTTGGGAGTCCCTTGTTATAATGGTAATATCAGCAGTATGACTTGGAAAAGTGGAGCCGGGGCCACTCCCCGCGGTTATAAATTCAGTTATGACCGTCTGGGTCGCCTGACTGATGCGGAGTATGGTGAAGGGCCGAGCCTTTCTGTAAATACTAACCGTTTTAATGAGCAGGTGACGGGCTATGATAAAATGGGTAATATCTTGGGTCTGAAGCGCTACGGGCAGACTTCAGCGACGGGTTATGATGTGATTGATGATCTTTCTTTGAGTTATGCCGGTAACCGGTTAAAGAAGGTGGCAGACCGTTCGGGCACTTCTGCCTTCAATAACGGCTTCGAGTTCAAGGACGGCATTGATTTGTCCACAGAGTATGAATATGATGAAAACGGCAACCTGACTAAAGATTTAAACAAAAATATAACTGCTATTCAGTATAATTGTTTAAATTTGCCTAGTCGTGTAATGTTTGCGAATGGTAACAGTATATCTTATCTTTATGATGCTGCGGGTAGGAAACTCCGTACCGTGCACGTTCTGGAAGGAGACAGTGTTACAACGGATTACTGCGGCAATGTGGTCTATGAAAATGGAGTACCTCAGATTCTATTGACAGAAGTCGGTTATGTGTCCCTTACTGACGGTAAGTATCATTATTATTTGAAAGATCATCAGGGTAATAATCGTGTGGTTGTAGATGAGGAGGGAACGGTTGAGGAAGTGAATCATTATTATCCGTTTGGAGGTGTGTTTTCTTCTACCGGAGATGCTCAGCCTTATAAGTATAATGGCAAGGAGTTGGATCGTAAAGGTGGGTTGGACTGGTATGATTATGGAGCGAGGATGTATGATGCTGCATTAGGGAGATTTATGAAAACTGATAGATTTTCAGAGAAGTATGTTTCTTTATCACCTTATCAATATGGTGCAAATAATCCGGTGAATAATATTGATGTGAATGGAGATAGTATTTGGTATACTCGGAATGGTGATATTGTCACTATGCATGTAACTGCAAAGATATTTAATAATTCAAGTGATAATATAAATATGGCTAGAGCTGCCAAAGATATAGTTTCTGATATAAAAAGTACTTATGAAGGAAAATTTGAATGGAGCGATAATAAAACTTACAATTTAAAGGTTGATATGGATCTTAAAGTTGCAACTTCTATGAAAGATGTCGAAAACTCTGATCATTTATTTGTATTAGCAGATAGCGATAGTAAAGGAGCGCGTGGAGCAACAAGTATGTTAGGTGGAAAGGTTATGACTTTGGCTTCAAGCGATTTTGCTAATAATAATTGGTTGTCGAATAATTTGTCTTATAATAAAACTTTTACAGCTACTCATGAGTTTGGGCATGCAATTGGGATTATCACATTCGCAGAATCCATTTAATATAATGAAGCAGGGAGGAGTTGTTCACAACAGCAATAGCAACCAAAGAGTTATCATGTTGCAGCAACAAAATAATCTAAATAAAGGTAGTAATTATTTAGAATATATGGGTAGAAAAATACCTTACCCATATATTCATTATAATAATCTTGTTGTCGATATATATAATTTAGGTCTTAAATGGCGATAATATAGATGAAATTATGAAAGGGAAAAAAATAATAATAACGATAGGAATAATATTATGTGTGTGTTGTGTGTGTTACATCCAGAACTGCGTTAATATTTGTAGGTAACTCTTATGAAAATAGCAAAGAAATTAATGTTACTATTTCGGTGGATGATAAGGTATTATATAATGGCTTTTTAAAAGCTTATGAGATCCCAATGCTGTTGGAAAAGAAGAAAATGAGGGTCGACTTTTACAAGGTTTCTGCGAAATGTAATAATATCCAAGTGCAGCATAGATTCTTTTATTTTTTTCGGAAAACTATTTGGATTGATTTTGATTTTGCAACTAATGACATATTATTAGTTTCGAAATTTTATAAACAAATACCATTATAATTTTATGTTATCTGTCTTATCGTAATATAAAGTTAATAAAACAGTCTTGCTCTGATATATAAGTTGTCTAAACTAAATCAGCATATTAGAGCAAGATTATTTTGTATGATGCAGCTATTGGATGTTGGTATGTAGTAGATCCGGAGTCTGAGAGATATCATTCGTTAAATCCTAACAATTACTGTGTAAATCTCTAGAGAAGGGCGGGTTAGTACAAATAGTAAGATGCCCTTTTATATTTCAAAAAGCTAGTATAATCTAACTGATATTTTATTTTTTTTCTTCTCGATAGCCTATTTCTATATGCAATT
>OHJC01000784.1_pt1 | contig 16084 bp, 13 predicted proteins | sample 1568461 | NCBI WGS metagenome assembly OHJC01 (sample SAMEA3879535, study PRJEB24766) | human gut metagenome | biome: human-associated habitat; feature: feces | place: USA | collected 1985/1987 | reverse complement strand
GTCGCCCTCCCGGTGCATGAGCAGCTCGTATAAAAAGGTCAGCGTCTGTACCTTCTGGGGGATGTGCAGGTACAGGGAGTAGGACTCGAACACCGCCAGATATGCCCGCAGCCGCCGCCAGTCCGTCTCGCCCCGCGCCTCCTCCAGCAGCCGCGCAAAGCTGCGCTGGTCGGTGAGGCGGTGCATCAGTGTCATGTTGTGCTCCACGCACCGCAGCGTCAGGGCGTGGAGGGCTTCGTCGTCGGTCATCAGGGCGGTGTGCTTCTCCGGCAGCGGCGCGGTGTCGCCGCCGGACATGGTCACGTCCACGCCCCGGCTGATCATGTACTGCTCCAGATCCTCCAGCCGGGCGTACACGCGCATATAGCGTTTTTTCTTCTCGCCGTCCACGTCGTCCAGCTTGTCCAAAATCACCTGAAACGCTTCTGCCAGTGTGGATACGCGGGTGATCTCCCGCCCGTCGCCGTCTCGCAGCTGCTTCACCCGGAAGTCGGCGTAGATCAGCAGCAACGCCTCGGCGGACAGGTAGTCCGGCTCCAGATCCCAGACGGAATGGTTGGCGGCGATGTGCCCGATGTCGGTGATGCGCCGGCGGCGGAACCACAGGTCGGTGTAGTAATAATGGAGGTAGGGCACCCGTTCGCCGGGGCGGCAGCCGAATTTGCCCAGATCGTGCCCCGCCGCCGCACCGGAAACCAGCGCAACATCAACGGGCACAAGGCTTTCGCGCAAAGCGCGGGCGGCGGTGACGGCGATGTGATGGACGCCGGCGATGTGCTCAAGTGTGCGATAGGGCGTTACTTCCAGCCCCAAACGCATGAGTTCATAGATAAATTCGCGCTTCCAGAGACGGAGGAAACGGGCGTAGGAATTGGCGGAGGGGGAGGCGGAAAGCTCCTCCTCGGAGAGAAAGTCGAAGGTCCGGAGGGGATCGTGGGGAAGAAGCTCCCCCTCGGCGGTGAAGAGCACCTGCAGCACGGAGAGGAAGAACACCGCGCCGGGGGCGAAAACGTCCGACGGCGGGGACTTTTCCGGGAAGAGGAGGCGGCGGGCATAGTCGTAGGTATACGCCGCCCAACCGCCCTCCGGTTCCCCGGAAGCCTTGGGGCACAAGGCTTCCAAGTCCGGGCGGAGGAGGGAAAGAACGTCGGCGCAGCGCAGGCGGGAGCCGTTGAAAAGGCAGGTGAAACGCTGCATATAGCCCTCCGTTTCCACCTGCTGGAGCAGAGAAAAGTCCGAGGCGGGGCGGTCGGAAAGGCGGCGGCGCAGCAATAGATCCATCTGACGGATGCGTTTTTTGTTCATGGTTTTCCCTCCTGTGGGCGTCAGCAGACATGGGGTGTGTCCAATAGAAAATATACCTGTATATACGGTTGATGTTCAACTTGCACACGGCATATACCATAATAATAGGACGTGTGGGGGGTGCCTGTCAATATTTCCGGGTCGTTTTGCCGCCGATTTGACGCAGAAGATTATACAGGTCTTAAGGGGGCGTTCATAGTGTGTTCACAATTTGGGGCGGGGTGGCATGGTATGATAAGACAGACTCGGCGACGTGGCGAAAAACGGGACAGGAATACGAAAAAACAGAAACCTTGAGAAAAGCGTGAAAGAGACGGAACGGAAAAAACGATCCTGCCGTCTAAACCAGTAGGTAGAAATTTCCCGCGGCGGGGGAGGGGACTCTCCCGGCGGCGGGGTGAGAAAAGTTCCCCACCGAGGCAGTGGGTAAGAAAAGGAGATAAAACGATGAAGAAAGCTGCTTTTGTGCTGGCGTTGGTCATGCTGCTGGGCTGCGCCGCAGGGTGCGGCGCGGCGGAGGGCGAGGCGTCCGTCCAGTCCGTGTCCATGGTGTGCGGGCTGGGCTCCGTGGGGCTTGCCGACCGGTTCGCCGGGATCGTCAGCCCGCTGGGGGAGACGACCATCAAAAAGGACGAATCCATGACCGTGGACACCATCAAGGTCAAGGTGGGGGACAAGGTGAAGGCGGGGGACGTGCTGCTGACCTACGACCTCAGCGAGATACGGACGAATCTGGAGATGGCGGAGCTGGAGCTGGAGCAGCTGAAGGCAAAGCTGGCAGACCAGCAGGCGGATCTGGAGAGCGCGCAGAAGCTGATGGACGAGACGTATGACCAGAATCTGAAGCGGCAGTACGCCCTGGATGTGCGGGAGCGGAAGGCGGACATTCTGACCACCAACGCCAGCATCGCCACCAAGAATAAGGACATCGCGAAGTACCGCAACGGCATGAAGAACGCCACCGTCACCTCGCCGGTGGACGGTGAGGTGCAGGCTCTGAACGCAGGCGGCGGCACGGACAACAACGGCAATCCCCTGCCCTTTATGACCATTGTGGAAACGGGGGGCTGCCGCGTCAAGGGCTACGTGAACGAGAACAACGCCAGCGTGCTGACGGAGGGGGCGGCGGTGGTGATCCGCTCCCGGGTCAGTGACCAGACGTGGAAGGGCACCATCGACTCCATCGACTGGAACAACGCACAGCAAAAGCGCAGCGACTACGGCGACAGCGACACCGCCATGTCCAGCAAGTATCCCTTCTACGTGACGCTGGACGGCGGCGGCGAGGGGCTGCTCATGGGGCAGCACGTGTACATAGAGCCGGACGTGGGCCAGGAGGACGAGGCGGAGAAGAACGCCATCAACCTGCCGTCCTACTTCGTCAACGACGCGGAGGGGAATCCGTGGGTGTGGGCGCAGAGCAGCAAGGGCAAGCTGGAGAAGCGCAGCCTGAAGCTGGGCGAATACAACGGGGAGAACGACACGTACCCCGTGCTGAGCGGGCTGACGGCGGAGGACTACATCGCCTATCCCGACGACAGCCTGAAGGCGGGCATGACGTGCATCACCTATGACGACGCCACCTTTGACCCCAGCGCAGGCGGCAGCACGGGAGATATGGACGGCAAGGTTGACACGGACGGCACGGGCAGCAAGGACGGCATGGACGGCGGCGATATGCCCGCTGAGAACGACACCGTCACGGACAACGGCGGCACCGCAGCCGTGATTCCCGGCGGCGCGGCCGCCTCCGCGCCGGCGGTCGTTCCGCCGATGGAGGGCTGAGCATGATTTTGGAAATGCGCGATATATGCAAGGACTATCCCATGGGGAAGTCCGTGGCACATATCCTGAAAAACGTGAATCTGGACGTGAAGGAGGGGGAGTACCTCGCCATTATGGGACCCTCCGGCAGCGGAAAGACCACGCTGATGAATTTGATCGGGTGCCTGGACGTGCCCACCAGCGGCAGCTATCTGCTGGGCGGGCGGGACGTGACCAAGTGCAGCGGCAACCAGCTGGCGGAGGTGCGGAACAAGGAGCTGGGCTTCGTGTTCCAGAGCTTTAACCTGCTGCCGAAGCTGACGGCGGTGGAGAACGTGGCTCTGCCCCTGCTGTACGGCAACGTGAAGAAGGCGGAGCGGCTGGAGCGCGCCCGCGCCGCACTGGAGACGGTGGGGCTTTCCGACCGGGTGGAGCACCGCCCTGACCAGCTGTCCGGCGGACAGTGCCAGCGCGTTGCCATCGCCCGCGCTATTGTGGGTAAGCCGAAGCTGCTCCTTGCCGACGAGCCCACAGGCGCGCTGGACAGCGCAAGCGGCGCGGCGGTGATGGAGCTGTTCCAGCAGCTGCACGAGAGCGGCTCCACCATTATTATGATCACCCATGACCGCTCCATCGCCAACCACGCCGCCAAGGTCATGACCATTCGGGACGGCGTGCTGTCGGGAGGTGACGACAATGGATGATAAGAAGAGGATGGAGACGCAGGGGACGGAGAAGAAGCCCTCCCTCCGGGAGAGACTGCATTTGGGCGGAAGGCTGCGCGTGGGCGAGAAGCTGCACGTGGGCAAGAGGCTGAAAAAGACGCTGATCATCGCTGCCTGCGTGGCGGCGGGCTGCGGCGCGGTGTGGGGCGGGCTGACCATCGCACGGAACGCACAGCGGGGGGACGTGAACGTGTACGCCGTGAGCGATTTCGCCATGACCGACTACTGGGGCGACAGCTCCAACACCAGCGGCATGGTGACGACGGATAAGTTGCAGAAGATATACATATCCCAGAGCCAGACGGTCACAAAGGTCTGGGTCAAGGAGGGGGACGAGGTACGGAAGGGCGAGCCGCTGGTGAGCTATGACTCCACGCTGACGGAGGCCACGGTGGAGAAGGCGAAGGTCGCCTACGACAGAGCGGTCGCCAATCTGGAGGCGGCGAAGGGGCAGCTGGAGCTGCTGAAAAAGGCGGAGAACAAGGAGCAGCTGGAGGCGGAGCTGGCGAAGCTGGAAAAGCAGCTGGCGGAGCTGAAGGAGAAGTACGACAAGGACCCCAGCCATCCCTACGACGCGGATGAAGCGGTGACGGAGAAGGAGCTGCTGCCCACAGTGACCATAAAGGACGACAACGGGAACAGCCATATCGTACACTACTACGCGTGGACGGCGGAATCCGTGCTGTCGGCGGAGTATCTGCTGGGGACGACCTTCAACGGACGGCTGCGGGCGAACGAGGAAACGCCGAAGGTCGTGACGAACATCGTGCTGGTGAAGCGCGCCGGAGACAAGGTGGGCGGCGGCGTGGAGGCCAGCTGGGGCGTGCGGGTGACGGAGAAGTACGAAAAGACCGGCACCGGCGCGGACGACTACAAGGTGTCACAAGACGTACAGCTGGTGACAGACCTGCCGGCGTATGAGGACAAGGGGCGTACCTACGAGGACAGCGAGGAGATCACCAAGCTGGAGAAGAAGATCGCCTACGCACAGGAGCTGGTGGCAGCGTCCATGAGCCGGGAGGAGCTGAACAAGGCCGTCGCCGCGAAAACCCAGGAGATCAAGGAGACGGAGATCAGCAACAAGCTGGCGAAGCTGGATCTCGACAAGAAGCTGAGGGAGCTGGGCGACGGCAACGTGTACGCGGAGTTCAGCGGGACGGTGAAGACCGTCCGGGACGCCACGGAGGCGTATAACAACAGCGAGGCGGTGGTGGAGCTGTCCGGCGGCGGAGGGTACTACGTCAGCGGGACGCTCAGCGAGATGGATCTGGGCAGCGTGAAGGTGGGGGACACGGTGCAGATCAGCAGCTGGCGCACCGGGGCGTTCTGCGAGGGGAAGATCGTGTCTATCGACGACTATCCCACGCAGAACAGCAACAACTGGGGCGACGGAAACAGGAACGCGTCGTACTATCCCTTCAAGATATTCGTGGAGGAGGACGCCAATCTGGAGCCGAACGACTATGTGGATATTCAGTACCAGAAGGTGTCCACCCAGCAGCAGACGGGGAGCTCACTGTATTTGCAGAGCATGTTTATCCGGGAGGACAACGGCAAGAGCTACGTGATGGTGCGGAACGAGGACGGCAGGCTGGAGCAGCGGTGGGTGCAGACCGGCAGGGATCTGTGGGGAAGCTATACGCAGATCCGGGGCGGGCTGACCATCGACGACTATGTGGCGTTCCCCTATGGGCGCGACGTGGTGGAGGGGGCACAGACCAAGGAGGCCACCGCGGATCAGCTGTATAACTACGGCGTGTAAGGAGGCGAGAGATATGTTGGAAAATGTGAATCTCGCCTTTCAGGGCGTGTGGAGCCACAAGCTGCGGTCGTTTCTGACCATGCTGGGCATTATTATCGGTATCGCCGCGATCATCACCATCGTGTCCACCATTCAGGGCACCAACGAGCAGATCAAGCAGAACCTGATCGGCGCGGGAAACAACGTGGTGCGGGTGACGATCGAGGCAGCGGACAGCCAGAATTACTTCGACATGAATTACTCCGCGCTGCCGGAGGGCATCGACACGGTGTCGCGGGAGATGCGGGACGAGATGGAGAAGCTGAACGGCGTGTCGCTGGTGGGTATGTACCATGCACGGGAGTGGTGCGACAACGTGTACGTGGGCAATACGGCGTTCAGCGGGTCGCTGTACGGCGTGGACGACCACTACCTGTCGGCGGTGGATTATACGGTGAACTACGGCAGGAGCTTTCTGGCGGCGGACTATGAAAACCGGCGGAATGTGGCTCTGATCGACGCGAAGTCGGCAAAGTCGCTGTTCCAGGGGGAGAACCCCATCGGCGGCACCATCGAGATCAACGGGATGCCGTTCACCGTGGTGGGGGTGGTGTCCGCCCGGAGCAGCTCGGGGCCCGTGATCAACAGCTTTAAGGATTATCAGATGTACGCCGGCGGCACGGCGGGAACGGTGTTTATCCCGGATGTGTGCTGGTCGGTGCCGTATCGGTACGACGAGCCGCAGTACGCGGCGGTGCGCGCCACCAGCACCAACGACATGACCACCGCAGGCGACAGCGTGGCGAAGTATCTCAACGAGAACGTCATGCGGACGACGAAGTATAAGTACCAGTCCAAGGATCTGCTGCAGCAGGCCAGCGATTTGCAGAGCCTGTCGGAGAGCACCAACAAGCAGCTGATCTGGATCGCCGCCATCTCGCTGGTGGTGGGTGGTATCGGCGTGATGAACATTATGCTGGTGTCGGTGACGGAGCGGACACGGGAGATCGGTCTGAAAATCGCCATCGGCGCGCAGCAGAGCCGGATACTGTGGCAGTTTCTGACGGAGGCGGCGGTGCTGACCAGCATGGGCGGCATTTTGGGCGTTGCCAGCGGTATCGCGCTGGCGGAGATGATGTCACACGTTATGGGGACACCCGTTGCCATCAGCGTGCCGGCGTGTGTCATCGCCGTGGCGTTCTCTATGGTCATCGGCGTTGTGTTCGGGCTGGTGCCCGCCATGAAGGCGTCGAAGCTGAACCCCATCGAGGCGTTGCGGAGAGAATAAGCGGGACAAAAGCCAAAGACCGGCAGAAGCCGGTCTTTGGCTTGGGGGCGGAAAAATCGGGGAAGGGGGTTGACACGCGGAGGGAAGTGTGGTATCCTAATTCTTGCCGAATCCGCCGGTGTGGTGGAATGGTAGACACAGGAGACTTAAAATCTCCCGGCAGCAATGCCGTACCGGTTCGAGTCCGGTCACCGGCACCACCGGTACAGCGGTGCAATTAAATATCGCGGAGTAGAGCAGTTGGTAGCTCGTCGGGCTCATAACCCGGAGGTCGCAGGTTCGAGTCCTGTCTCCGCAACCATAAAAACCACTGGTTTCGTGAGAAGCTGGTGGTTTTTCTTTGGGGGATGTTGTACTGGTTTTTGTTGGTAGGTTTAGGGGGGAGAGGAGGGCGTGGGGCGGATGTTGCGCTCTGCGCTTTTGTGTTTATGCGTTAAATTACAAAATGCGGTGCGCTGTATGCCGCCTTGATGACGCTGGGAGGGGTCGCTGTTCACAGAAAGTTTTCCCTTTCCCCCGTTTTCCCGATGGCATCTTCACGGAAAACATGGTATCATACTATTTAGAATGTAACCAGCTTAGAATATGACCAACGGGAGGCGATTTCGCTTTGGAACTGGATAAAAAGAACTGCAAGCGCATCATGCTGCTGATCGCTTTTGCGGCACTGCTGTACTGGGGGCTGAACAATCTCCGCTGGCTGGGCAGCGTCCTCAGCGGTCTGCTCCGGCTGCTGTCGCCCCTGCTCGTCGGCATCTGCATTGCCTTCGTGCTGAATCTGATGATGGCGGGGCTGGAGCGGCTGTGGTGCCGCGCCCTCGCCAAGTGGCGCAGCCCGTGGCGGGAGAAGCTGAAGCGTCCCGTCTGTCTGACGCTGACCATGGTGCTGTTTGTGGGCATTATTTTCGCCATCTTCTTTATCCTGATTCCCCGTCTGGAGGAGGCCGGCTCCACCCTCGTGGCGAACATCCCCACCTACGTGGCGCAGGTGCAGTCGTGGTGGGAGGATCTCAGCGGCTTTGCCACCCAGCACGGCGTTACCCTGCCGGAGATGACGCTCAGCGCCGATCAGGTGCGGGACACCATCACCGGCTTCCTTACCGAAAAGGGCGACAGCGTGGTGAACACCACCCTGAACATCACCACCTCCATCGTGGGCGCGCTGGTGAATTTCCTGCTGGCTCTCGTGTTCTCCCTGTACCTGCTGGCGCAGAAGGAAACGCTTCTGTCCCAGTCCCGCCGCCTCCTGCGCCGCGCGCTGCCCCAGCGGGTGGCTGACCGGCTCATGCATCTGCTGAGCCTTACCAACAACGCCTTTTCCAGCTTCGTCACCGGGCAGGTGACGGAGGCGTTCATCCTCGGCACGCTCTGCTGTCTCGGTATGCTGCTGCTGCGGCTGCCCTACGCGCTGCCGGTGTCGGTCATCATCGGCACGCTGTCGCTGATCCCCATTTTCGGCGCGTGGATCGGCGCAGCCACCGGCGCGTTCCTTATCGTGTTCCAAAGCCCCATCAAGGCTCTGACGTTCCTCATTTTCCTGCTGATCTTGCAGCAGGTGGAGGGAAACCTGATCTATCCCCGCGTGGTGGGCAAATCCGTGGGGCTGCCGGGGCTGTGGGTGCTGGCGGCGGTGACCATCGGCGGCGGTGCCTTCGGCGTGGTGGGGATGCTGCTGGGCGTGCCCGTGTGCTCCGTGGTCTACGCGCTGGTGCAGGATTTCATCCGCTCCAAGCCCGCCAAGCCGGACGCCGCGCCTCCGGCGCAGCCGTGAGACAGGTGTGCCACTACTTAAATATAAGCACAAAGGGTCGTTCCGCTTACCGCGGAGCGGCCTTTTCCCCGTTGTTCACAAATAATTAAAACCCCGGCTATTGACAATGGCGGCGGCGGGTGGTACACTTCCTTTAGCACTCGGGAGGAAAGAGTGCTAAACGGAGAGCATAGTATGGAACTGACACAACGAAAAAAGCAAATATTGAAGATCGTGGTGGACAGCTACATCAACAGTGCCGAGCCGGTGGGCTCCAAGGCCATCGTGGAGCTGATGCCGGAAAAGGTCAGCTCCGCCACCGTCCGCAACGAGTTAGCGGACTTGACGGAGATGGGCTATTTGGAGCAGCCCCACACCTCGGCGGGGCGCATCCCGTCGGCGAAGGGCTACCGCCTGTACGTCAACGAGCTGATGGAGCGCAAGCCCCTTTCGGCAGAGGAGGAGGCCACCATCAACACCGCGCTGGCAAAGCCCTTGCAGCAGGTGGAGCAGGTCATCGACCAGGCGGGACAGATGGTGTCCAGCTTCGTGGGCTACCCCACCTACGCCGTGGCGGATCCCCGCTCCGCCACCACGGTGCAGCGGTTCGAGCTGATCGCCGTGGACGAGAGCGGCTTCATCGCCGTGGTGATGCTGTCGGACAGCCGGGTGAAAAGCCAGCTGCTGCGCGCCGCCCTGCCGGTGGACGCGGAGACGCTGCCACAGCTGAGCCATCTGCTGAACACCCATTTCACCGGCGTTCCCGCAGAGAAGATGAACGCCACGCTGATGAATCTCAGCGAGCAGGTGTCCGGACAGTGGTTCCTGCTTTTGAATCAGGTGACGGAGTACGCCGGGTCGCTGCTGGAGGAATCCCGGCACCAGCAGGTGTATACCAGCGGCGCAAGCCAGCTGCTGAAATTCCCGGAGTTCCGGGACATCGACAAGGCGCACGATCTGATGAGCTTTATGGTCGATAACAAGGAAAATCTTCCCATTCCGGCGGGGAACACCCCTATGGAGATACTGATAGGCCCGGAAAATGTCAACGACGCGCTGAAGGAGAGCAGCGTCGTGATCGCCAGCTACGACATTGGTGACAATATGCGTGGGCTGGTGGGCGTGGTGGGCCCCACGCGAATGGATTACGCCGCCGTGGCGGCGCGGCTCAGCTACTTTGCGGAGAGCTTGAGCCGTATGTTTGGTAAAAAACAGCTACCGGAGGATACAACGGAATGAGCGAAAAGGATAACAAGAAGAAGCAGGAACAAGAGGAGATCACGGAAAATACCATGGAAGAAGTGACAGAGCCTGCCGCCGGGGAAACGGCGGACGCGGCGGAGGAGACGTACACCGTCACCAAGGCGCAGATGGCGCAGATGGAGGAGCTGGCAAGGACGCTTGCCGACGCCAACGACAAGTATCTCCGTCTGGCGGCGGAGTACGACAACTTCCGGAAGCGGACGGCGCGGGAGAAGGAACACGTATATGACGATGCGAAGATCGACACCATCAAGCCGTTTTTGGGGGTTTTAGATAACCTGGAGCGGGGCGTGACCCAGTTCGAGGAGGGCGACCCCCACCGGCAGGGCATGGAGATGATCTGCAAGCAGTTCCAAGAGGTTTTGACCAAGCTGAATGTTGCAGAGATCCCCGCTTTCGGGGAGAAATTTAACCCGGAAGTCCACAATGCGGTGATGCACACCGAGGACGAAAACGCGGAGGAAAACACCATCGTGGAGGTTTTCCAGAAGGGCTACACCCTGGGGGACAAGGTGCTCCGCTTCGCCATGGTGAAGGTCGCCAACTGATACAGGAGGCTAAAGCATGAACGGAAAAAAGTTGTATAAAAGTGCCACGGACAAGAAGATAGCCGGTGTCTGCGGCGGTATCGCGGAGTATTTCAATGTGGACGCCACGCTGATCCGGCTGGCGTGGGTGCTGTTCAGTCTGCTGGGCGGCAGCGGTCTGCTGGCGTATATCATCGCCGCGCTCATCATGCCGGAGCAGCCCGTGTAAGCGGGAGCTGGCAAACTTCCCGGCGGAACGCCGGAAGATCTTATACGGTTAGTAATTTTATTTCATCTATATACAGGAGGCAATCATTATGTCTAAAGTTATCGGTATCGACCTCGGCACGACCAATTCCTGCGTAGCCGTCATGGAGGGCGGCGAGGCAGTCGTTATTCCCAACGCGGAGGGCAACCGCACTACCCCCTCTGTGGTGGCGTTCAGCAAGACCGGCGAGCGCATGGTGGGGCAGGTGGCAAAGCGTCAGGCCATCACCAACCCCGAGCGCACCATCTCCTCTATCAAGCGTGAGATGGGCTCCGACCACCGGGTGACCATCGACGGCAAGAGCTACACGCCCCAGGAGATCAGTGCCATGATCCTGCAGAAGCTGAAGAGCGACGCGGAGGCGTATCTGGGCACCACCGTCACCGAGGCGGTCATCACCGTGCCCGCCTACTTCACCGACAGCCAGCGGCAGGCCACCAAGGACGCCGGTAAGATCGCCGGTCTGGACGTGAAGCGCATCATCAACGAGCCTACCGCCGCCGCGCTGGCCTACGGCGTGGACAAGGAGCAGGCGCAGAAGATCATGGTCTACGACCTGGGCGGCGGCACCTTCGATGTGTCCATTCTGGAGATCGACGACGGCGTGATCGAGGTGCTTGCCACCGCCGGCAACAACCGGCTGGGCGGCGACGACTTCGACCAGTGCGTGATGAAGTATCTGGTCAGCGAGTTCAAGAAGTCTGACGGCATTGATCTGAGCGGCGACAAGGTGGCTATGCAGCGTCTGAAGGAGGCCGCGGAGAAGGCGAAGATCGAGCTGTCCGGCGTGACCAGCAGCAACATCAACCTGCCCTATATCACAGCAGACGCCACCGGTCCCAAGCATCTGGACGTGACGTTGACCCGCGCAAAGTTCAACGAGCTGACCGGTCATCTGGTGGAAGCCACCATGGGTCCCGTGCGTCAGGCTATGTCCGACGCGGGCCTGAAGCCCTCCGACCTCGCCAAGGTGCTGATGGTGGGCGGCTCCAGCCGTATCCCCGCCGTGCAGGAAATGGTCAAGAAGCTCACCGGCAAGGAAGGCTTCAAGGGCATCAACCCCGATGAGTGCGTCGCCATGGGCGCGGCTCTTCAGGCGGGCGTGCTGACCGGCGACGTGAAGGGTCTGCTGCTGCTGGACGTGACGCCCCTGTCTCTGGGCATTGAGACTATGGGCGGCGTGTGCACCCGCCTGATCGAGCGCAACACCACCATCCCCGTGAAGAAGAGCCAGATCTTCTCCACCGCCGCCGACAACCAGACCTCCGTGGAGGTCAACGTATTGCAGGGCGAGCGTGAGATGGCCGCCGCCAACAAGAGCCTTGGCCGCTTCCATCTGGACGGCATCGCTCCGGCACGCCGCGGCGTGCCCCAGATCGAGGTGACCTTCGACATCGACGCCAACGGCATCGTCAACGTGTCCGCTAAGGATCTGGGCACCGGCACCGAGCAGCACATCACCATCACTTCCTCCTCCAACATGAGCAAGGAGGACATTGAGAAGGCCGTCAAGGAGGCGGAGCAGTATGCCGCCGAGGACGCCAAGATCAAGGAAAAGGTGGAGGTGCGGAACCAGGCCGACCAGATGGTGTATCAGGCGGAAAAGACGCTGAACGAGGTGGGCGACAAGGTGCCTGAGAGCGAGAAGGAGCCTATCCGCACCGGCGTGGAGAAGCTCAAGGAGACGCTGAAGGGCGAGGACACCGACGCCATCAAGGCTGCCACCGAGGAGCTGACCCAGCTGTTCTACAAGATGAGCGAGAAGCTGTACCAGCAGCAGGCACCGCAGGGCGACCCCAACATGGGCGGTCAGCCCGGCGGCGACCCCAACGGCGGGCAGCAGTACTACGACGCCGACTACAAGGTAGTCGATGACGACGACCAGAACAAGTAACACATATCCCACAAGAGGGACAGGGAAGCCTGTCCCTTGTTGTGGTATTATCACCCCTTTGAGTGGAGAGAAGTGCGATGGCAGAAAACAAACGCGACTATTATGAGGTTCTCGGCGTCAGCAAGGGCGCAAGCGAGGACGAGATCAAAAAAGCATATAAAAAGCTGGCGCGGAAGTACCACCCGGACATGAACCCCGGCGACAAGGACGCCGAGGAGAAGTTCAAGGAGGTCAACGAGGCCAACGAGGTGCTGTCCGACCCGGAGAAGAAGGCGCGGTACGACCAGTTCGGCTTCGCCGGGGTGGATCCCAGCTACGGCGGCGGAGGCGGCGGCTACGGCGCGGGCGGCTTCGACTTCGGCGATCTGGGCGACATCTTCGGCAGCTTCTTCGGCGGCGGCTTCGGCGGACAGCAGCGGCGGAATCCCAACGCGCCCCAGCGGGGCGAGAGCATCCGCGCCAGCGTGTCCGTGACGTTCAAGGAGGCGGCCTTCGGCTGCGAGAAGGACGTGAGCGTGGAGCGCAGCGAGCAGTGCGCCACCTGCAAGGGCAGCGGCTGCCAGCCGGGCACCACGCCGGAGATCTGCCCGGACTGCCGCGGCAGCGGACAGGTGCAGGTGCAGCAGCGGACACCCATGGGCGTGTTCGCCAGCACAAGACCCTGCCAGAAGTGCCGGGGCACGGGGCGGATCATTCACCAGCCCTGCACCGACTGCGGCGGTCAGGGGAGAGTACGCAGGCGCAAGACCATCAAGGTCACCATCCCCGCCGGCATCGACCACGGGCAGACCATCTCCCTGCGGGGACAGGGCAACGCCGGGAAGAACGGCGGCAGTGCCGGTGATCTGCTGATCACGGTGATGGTACAGCCCGACGAGGTGTTCCGCCGGGAGGGCGTGGACGTGTTCTGCGAGGCTCCCATTACGTTTGCACAGGCGGCTCTGGGCGCGACGCTGGAGATCCCCACCATCGACGGGAAGGTGAAGTACGACCTGCCGGAAGGCACCCAGACGGGCAGCGTGTTCCGGCTGCGGGGCAAGGGTATCCCGGTGCTCAACGGACGGGGACGGGGCGACCAGTATGTGACCGTCAACGTGGAGACGCCGCGGAATCTGACGAAGGAGCAGAAGGAGGCTCTCGGCAAGTTCAGCGATATGCTGGGCGAGAGCAACTACGAGAAGCGAAAGGGCTTTTTTAAGAAGAAATGACGAAGTCGAAACAGTATCTGGCGGATTACCACGTCCACTCCGCCACATCACCGGACGGCAAGCTGACGGTCAGCGAGCTGGCGGCGGCCGCCGTGGGTGCCCATTTGGATGAAATATGCGTCACGGACCACGTGGACACGGTGCTGTGGGGCAACCATACGCCCCGGGACAGCTTCGACTGGTCGCGGCTGCTGCGGGAGCTTACGGAGGCGCGGGAGCGGTACCGGGGGCGGCTGATCATACGGCTGGGCGCGGAGCTGGGCGAGGCTCCCATGGGCTTCGACCGGGCGGAAAAATTGCTCGAAGAATCGCCGGGATTGGATTTTGTGATCGGTTCCGTGCACATGGCGGGCGAAAAATTCAAACATTTTGACCTGTATTACATTGAAAAAAGAGACGAAATATATTATCATAAGGTGATAGACAGCTATCTGGAGGACGTGATGCGTCTGGCGCAGTGGGGGAGATTCAGCGTGCTGGGGCACCTGACGCTGCCGCTGCGGTACATCAACGAGAATCTGGGCGAGCACATGACCTTTGAGAAGCACTATGACCAGTGCAGGGAGATTTTCCGGGCGTTGATACGGAATGGGTGCGGCATTGAGTGCAACACCAACCGGGGCAACGTGCCGCTGCCGGACGCGCCGCTGCTGCGGATGTACCGGGAGGAGGGCGGCGAGATCATCACGCTGGGCTCCGACGCGCACACGGCGGAGTTCGTGGGGTGCCGCATCCGGGAGACCCAGCAGCTGCTGCGGGAGTGCGGGTTCCGGTACTTCACCGTCTTTGCGGGCGGGAAGCCGGAGTTCCGGGGACTGTAAAAAGAAAAGGAGAACACGACTATGAAGATCGCCATTGCCTGTGACCACGGCGGATACCTGCTGAAGCAGGAGATCCTCATCTGGATGGAGGAAAACGACATTGACTTCGATGATTTCGGGTGCTTTTCCACCGAGAGCGTGGACTATCCCGTGTTCGCGGAGAAGGCCGCCCGCGCCGTGGCGGACGGCGAGTGCGAGAAGGGGATCGTGATCTGCACCACCGGCATCGGCGTTTCCATCGCCGCCAACAAGGTGCCGGGGATCCGCTGCGCGCTGTGCACCGACTCTCTCCAAGCGGAGATGACGCGGCGGCACAACGACGCCAACATGATCGCGCTGGGCGCGGGCATTACGGGCGGCAATCTCGCCAAGCGGATGGTGGATATTTTCCTGCACACCGAATTCGAGGGCGGACGCCATGCCCGCCGCGTGGCACAGCTGGACGCTATCCGCTAAGGGTGCGGACGGGAATCTTTCCAACGAGGTAAACAGCTATGACTACGAAGGGATACAGCAGCTACCATGGGCGGATGTCCGGGCGGAAAATTGCGCTGATCGTTGTGCTCGCCTTAGTGCTGGTGGGCGCGGTGGCGTATCTTGTGCTGCAAAACTACGTGGTGTACGACGAGAGCGGAAACGCGAAGATCGAGGTGCCCTTCTTCCAGAAAAAGGAGAAGAAGGAGCAGCAGCAGCAGGACAACGATGCTGCGGACGGCTCCGGCGACCGGGACGACCTTGTGGACACGGTGGAGCCGGAGCATCCCCACGTGAAGGTGGCCGCGCTGCACGGCGTGAGGCTGCCGGATGACTGCCTGTGGTGGGGCGCGAATTACATCATGGATACGCTGGCACCGGAGGACATGGTGCTGGCGGTGAAGCGAACCACCGGCGGGATCACCTACGGCACCTCCGTTGCCACGCCCGCAGGCGTGGTGGTGGAGACGGGCAGGCCGCTGGACTGCCTGAAAACGCTGCTGGGCAGCGGGCGGTATACCGTGGGGCAGATCGTGTGCTTCCAAGACAGCGCGTACAGCAGGGCGAAGCCGGACGCCGCATTGGTGCGGGAGGACGGCGCGCTGTGGTACGATGGGGAAGGGCAGTCGTGGCTTGACCCCACCAGCGCGGAGACGCTGGGGTATATCACCGCGCTGGTGAAGGAGTGCGGTGAGCTGGGCTTCCGGGAGGTGCTGCTGGATCGGTTCTGCTATCCCGGCGGGGATACCTCCGGTATCGCCAACGGCGCGGAGGACAGGGTGCAGGTGCTGACGGACTTCGCGGAGAAGCTGCGGGGGGCGTTGCCGGAGGGCGTGGCGTTGTCTGTGGTGGTGCGCGACACGGAGAGCCTGAGCGTTGCACAGATGGCGGAGCTTTTTGACCGGCTGTATGTGCCGGCGGAGCGCGCCGCGGCGGTGAAGGCCGCGCTGCCGGAGGGCTACGACCCGGAGACGCGGGTGGTGGTCATGGCGGCGGAGGCGCAGAGCGGCAGCTATGTGGTCGTGAAGTGAAAAGAGGCAAAAAAGAACCGGCGGG
>OHJC01000778.1_pt1 | contig 16158 bp, 10 predicted proteins | sample 1568461 | NCBI WGS metagenome assembly OHJC01 (sample SAMEA3879535, study PRJEB24766) | human gut metagenome | biome: human-associated habitat; feature: feces | place: USA | collected 1985/1987 | reverse complement strand
CGAATTCGATCTCAATGAAATCCACCATATCCTGCTGTGTCACGATCTGGGAATAGTCGTACAGCCCCGCGTGAATATCCGCCAGCTTCTCCGTCAGGATCAGCATTTCCTCGTAGGTCAGGGGCTGCAAGCGAATGACGGGGGAAAGCAGATCTTTATGCTCCCCGGCGAAATGGCCTTCGGCCAGGCGGGAGCGGAGGGCTTCGTAGCTGTAAACGCCCCGGCGGGGGTCCTCCATGCACTGGGGCGTTCCGCAGAGGATGAAGCCCAGATACCGCGCCTTTCCCTGCATGGCGTCGTTGTACATGGTCAGAATTTTCTCGTAATTATACTGCCGGGTGATGGCGTTGGGAATTTTGTAGATGTTCACCAGCTCGTCAATGAGGATGAGCATACCGGCGTAGCCCGCCTGCTTGAGAAAACAGGCGAACAATTTGAGATATTCGTACCAGTCGTCGTCCGTGATGACAATATTCACCCCCAGCTCCTGCCGGGCTTCGGTCTTCGTGGCGTACTCGCCCCGGAACCATTTGAGCACCTTGGCCTTCGTCTCGTCGTCACCGGCGCAGTGGGCTTTGTAGTACAGCGTCAGCAGCCTCGCAAAATCGAAGCCGTGAACCATTTCGTTCAATGCGCCGATCACCGCGGAGATCCGCTTTTCCACCAGCGGCGCAAGGCCGGGGTCGGTCACCCCAAGGCCGGAGGATGCCATGACCTCCTGCTGCACGCTGCTGATCCACCGATCCAGAATCAGGGGCAGCGCGCCGCCCTCCGGTTTGGTCTTGGTGGACATATTGCGGATCAGCTCCTTGTAGGTCGCCAGTCCCTGCCCACGGGTGCCCTGCAAGCGGCGCTCCGGAGAGAGGTCGGCGTCTACCACCACGAAATTCTTCGCCATCACATAGTTCCGGATGGTCTGGAGCAGAAAGCTCTTGCCACTGCCGTATTTTCCCACGATGAAGCGGAAGGACGCACCTCCGTCGGCAATGATGTCCACGTCCCGCAGCAGGGCGTCAATTTCGTCCTTCCGCCCCACGGTGACGTAGGGCAGGCCAACGCGGGGAACGACGCCGCCTTTCAGGGAGTTTATCAGCGCCTGAGCAATTCTTTTTGGTATTTTCATGGATGAATCATCTCTTTCAAATCCGCAATATAGTCTTTGATCAGTTCCGGCGGGTCGTCGCCCAGCAGAACGGAATCGGAAAAGGTGTCGTACAGTTTGTCGTTGATGCCGTCTACGAGAACGGACAGCATCAGCCCGGAAGACCGTACCCAGCCATAATCCCGGCCATACAGCAGGCTTTGGAGCAGCCGGTACTCATCCTTGGTCAGGGGGGTGTCCTCCGGTTCTTCGGCAGGTTCCGGGGGCCGCGCCGGGGGCGCTTCTTCCTCCGCTTCCTCGTCTACCATCAGCCTGTCCCGGGTGACGGCGGCGTCATCCCGGATCCTTGCCAGCCGGGAATAGTCGATGGTGATCTTCTTTTCCTCCGCCGCCTTCTTTTCGGCGAGAAGGTTCCGGGCTTCCTCCTGAATGATCTTGAGGATCCATTTGGTCTCCAGCCTGTACTGAATGGGGCGGCCGTAGCCATAGCACTCCCGCATTACGGCGTCGATGGCTTTCAGAACATCCCCCAGCTTCCCGTTGGAATGGGGAATGCAGCTGTACTTCTGAACGCTCCACAGGCCGTTATGACAGCGGTAGATATATTTTTCGTCCACCGTGTACTGGCGGCTGCCCTGCTCCTGACGCCTGTGAAAAACCGCCGAGTCGAACAGAATCACCTGAGACTGGGTAAAGCTTCCAAAATACTGCTCGACCATGGTCTTCTTGCATCGGGTATCGTAATGCTCTGCCATCCGCCGCAGCACCCGGACGATCACGGTGTCGCAGTCCTCCCGGTATTCCCTGTAGAATTTGGAGCGCTCCAGCCATTTCGGCGACAGTTGCTTCACCACGCGGATGACTTCTTCGTCGCCACAGCTCCGGATACTGTCCAGTACGGCAATGCTCCTGTTGAACCGCACCCGGGTGTTATCCGCCAGAAGCCCGGCGTCCAGATTATAATAGACCACGTAGTCCATCAGCCACTGGTTCAGATATGGCAGAATAGCATCGTTCAGTGCGCCGTATGCGTCCCGGAACTCCGTCAGCTTCCGGTAGCCGTCCATGGGGTCGGCGACGCCGATCTGATTGAGCAGCTCGTAGATATACAAAAACGCATAGCTCAGGGACGTTTCCTGCAAATTTCCCCGGCGCAGCTTCGTCCGCCATGAGAAATATCCCCGCAGCTCCGGGTCTGTCAGGGACTGGTAGGTGGGGAAATAGCGGAGCACCGGCCGGTCGTAAACATAGTCGTCCTCGTAACCTGCCAGCAGCTTTCCCTGTTTGACAAAAATGGACTCCCGGGACTGCCGGTAGGCGGGCATACCGTTTTCCAGCGAGCGGGCAGCCAGAAGGGGCGAAGGCAGCGGCTCACGGGGCATCTGGGGTCTCGGCTGAATGGCTTCGTCCCGGAAAACGTTGATGTAGAACCATTCCGCGGCCTTCTTTACACGATTCGTGTCCGTAGCGTCTCTCCCCTTTCGTCCATATGTTTGATATTATCATACAATATTTGCCGCACGCAGTCAAGCACGCAGTCAATATTTTCCCAAAAAGCAGCAGGGACAGGCCGCCTTGGCCTGTCCCACGAAAAATTATTACCCGTTTACACGTCCAGATATCCGCAGATCACCTTGAGGGTATTGTACACGCCGTCGATGTGACTGCGCTCGTAGCCGTGGCTGGCGTAGACGCCCGCGCCGATCAGGCCGTGACGGATGTCGAAGCCTGCCCGCAGGGTCACGTCCACGTCTGAGCCATAGTGGGGGTAGACATCCACGGCATAGTCCGCACCCATCTTCTTGGCGGCGTCAATGAGCTTGCCCACCACCTCGTAGCTGTATGGACCTACGGAATCCTTGGCGCAGATGGAGACCTGCCGCTCGGTGCAGCTCAGGCCCTCGCCCACGCAGCCCATGTCCACGGAAATGGCCTCCGTCACCCCCGCAGGAACGGAACTTGCGCCGCCGTGGCCGACTTCCTCGTACACCGTCACATGGACGTAGGTTCTCCGGGGCAGGGTGATGTGGTTGTCGGCAAGATATTTGGCAAAGCCCAGCAGAATGCCCACGCTGAGCTTATCGTCCAGAAAGCGGCTCTTGAGATAACCGGACGCCGTGCGGCGGGTGCGGGGGTCGAAGCACACAAAGTCCCCCACCTCAATGCCCAGCTTCCGGGTGTCCTCGGCGGTAGAGACGTCCTCGTCCGGCACGACCTCCACGGTGTCATAGCTGCGCTTGGTAGAGCCGTACTCCCCGTTGACATGGACGGAGGCATTGCACAGCTGGCAGGTGCCGTCGTAGACCTTGCCGGAACGGGTGTAGATACGGACGTTTTCCGCTTCGGCATTGTTCGGCTCCATGCCGCCCACCGCCGTCAGGCGGAGACGGCCATTGCCCTTGATCTGGGCGACCATTGCGCCCAAGGTATCACTGTGGGCTTCCAGAAACAGGCCATCGTCAGCATTTTCGCCGCCAAGATCGGCCAGAACGCCGCCCTTGGTGGTGATCTTCGCCGGAAAGCCCAACGCTTCAAAGGCCGTCTTCACCCATTCGGCCGCCCGGCGGGTAAAGCCGGAGGGAGAGTCGATGGCCAGCAGCGCGGCGGTCTGCTCCCATGCGTAGTCCGCATATTTTTCGTTAATCATAGTTTCCTCCCAGTAAAATATAGTGCCAGACACCAGCCACTTCCCGCATGAAATGGTTGATCTTCTGGGATAAACGGGATGTTTTTGCGGGAATTCCCACGAATTCCACGCCGCACGCTTTTGCAAACCGGCTGGCGCGGTACAGGTGGTACTCGCTGGACAGCACCCCCAGCTTCCGGGGACGCTCACCGGTTCTTTCCTCGATGAGGTCAAGAGAAAAGTTCAGATTTTCCCATGTGGAGGTAGCATCCTCCTCCATCCAGAGGCGCTGGGGGTCAATGCCCAGATTCACCAGCTCCCGGTACATGCACTCCGCCTCGGTGATTGGCTCGTCCGTACCCTGACCGCCGGAAAGCACCGCGGTCACATCGGGATGCTCGTCCAGATAGGTGTAGGCGGCGCAGATCCGATCCCACAACGAGACCGACGGGCCGTCCCGGTTCACCTTGGCGCCCAGAACCACCACATAATCCACCGGCTCCTCCGGGTTTCCGAAGCTGGCATGGATGATGATCCCCTCCGTAATGCCGACCACCAGCACCCCCACCGCGAGAATCACGGTGACGGCGGTCTGAACCGCTTTTGCAAAGGCGGGGAATTTCAGCCCCACAAGGGGAAACAGGGTGTAAAACAGGATAATGCCGATCAGACACAGGCACACCAGCGCGGAAAAGCTATAGCCGGGGACAGCAAATTTCAGGAACAGAGCCGCCACTGCCAGAACGCCGCAGCAAATCAGCGCCGCGATTCGTCCCGCGCCGAGAAGATGAAAAAAGGCTTTCATTTCAGAAAACTCCAAGTAGAAAATAGTGTCACGGCCAATGCCGCTTTTCGCTCAGCAGCGTTGTGCCAGATTCTACCCTGCAGTTTACCACATTATCCCAAAGAAAACAAGCCGCCCCGGCGGGGGCGGCCTGCAAATTCAGGAAATCTTAATGGTGGGGCTTAAGGAAGCTCTGAACAAATCAACGAGAGCTGACAGCGAGAGATTTTTCGTCAGATGAAGGTTTCAAAAGTGGAGGAATACTTTGTGTATTTCCCACTTTTGAAACCGCACGGCTGGGGAAAAAGATCCGCTGCTCAGCCGAAGGCGATTTGTTCAGAGTTTCCCTTATGTGTGCTCGATGATCGCCCGGTTCAAGGGTTCGTAAGCGCCCCTTGGCAGGGGCAGCAGCGTGCCGTCCGACAGGCTGACCTCCGTTTTCGTGACGCGCCGGATGTACTTCAGGTTAATGATCAGGCTCCTGCCCGCGCGGAAGAATCGGTCGTCCAGCTCCTTTTCAAACTCGTTCAGGCTCCGCTTGACGGTGTACTCCGCCTTTGCATGAATCGTCACATAATTCTGCCGCACGTCCAGATACCGGATGTCATAAAATGGAATCCGTACCATTTCGCCGCCCAGCTCCAGATTCAGACACCGTTCCTCCCGCTTCCGCTTTTCCAGCGCCCGGTTCAGCACCGCGAACAGCTTTTCCCGGCTGACGGGCTTCATCAGATAATGCAGCGCCGCCACCTCGTAGCCCTCGGCGATATAGTCGGAATACCCGGTGACGAAGACGATCTGCACCGCCTCGTTGTCCCGGCGCACCCGTTTGGCAAGGCTCACGCCGTCCATAGCGCCCATTTCGATGTCCAGCAGCAGAATGTCCCAGTTCTTGTCCTCCGCGTACCGGAACAGGAAACTCTCGGCGGAGGAAAAGGCGGTAATTTCCGCCTGATGCCCGGCCTGCGCCGCCCAATCCTTTACCAGACCGGAAACATACGTCCGATCTTCCTCCGCGTCGTCGCAGACCGCGATCCTTAATTCCATCATCCCGCCCCCTTTTTTGTCATTATATCTGTTTTTTTCGCCGCTTGCAAGGGCAAAAAGGGAAAGGAAGCATACCCAGTCCGGGTATGCTTCCAAAAAGCTCATCTCCTGTATTTTCCTTGCCCCGGTGCGGGAAGGCGCTGGGCAATTTTTTCTGCCAGCGCGTTTCCGATGAAGGCAAAGGCGGTTCCGACGATGATGGAGAAAATCACGTCGGTGGGGTAGTGGACGTACAGGTACAGCCGGGAGAACGTGACCAGCACGGCAATCACCATGGCAGGAATGCCCATCCGCTTGTCGTAGATCATCAGCGGTATCGCCGCCTCAAAGGAGGCGATGGTATGTCCCGACGGGAAGGAGTAATCGTGCTGAGCGTCGATCAGCAGCTTGATGGTAATTCCGAAATTCTCATACTGAAAATCATACGGTCGCGGCCGCGCCACAAGGGGTTTCAGCGTCACGTTACAGATCAGCACACCCATTACAAGGGCGATGCCCATGGCGATGCCGGTTTTTCTCGTCTTGGGGAATACCAGCATCAGTACCGCCCATGCGATCCAGAAGATGCCGCCCTCCCCGAACAGGGTCACGATGGGCATGACGGCATCCAGAAAGCCGCACTGCAAGTGCGCCTGAATCCAGTCCAGAATCGGCAGGTCAAAGCTGACCGCCAGTTGGTTCAGTAATGCCAGCATATTAGCCTCCTTCCGTCGCGTCGGTGCCGGACGGCGTCTCGAACAGAGCGTACAGCGTCATCGGCTCCAGCGTGGTGCCGTTGGGGATGGCAACATGGCCGTTTTCATCCGGGTCGAAGACCATGGTGTAGGTGGTGCCCTTGTCGTACTTGTCGATACGATACCAACCGATGAATACCTTGCCCTCGGGGGCGGAGACCAGGGGGGTATCCAGCTCCGTAGCGTCGGTCTTGACAAACTCGCTGCTCAGGACGGTGTCGCCGTTCATGAAGGTCAGGCGCACCTTGCCCACCGGCGCATTGACGTCCGCGTTGGTGGCGTCATAGACCAGCCACTTGCCGGTGTCCTGCTTCCGGAAGAACAGAGTCGAGTCATACCCGAAGTCCTTGGTGGTGCCGTCTTTACGAGTGACGTTCAGGGTCAGCGACACACGGGCGGAGAACAGATCGTCGCTGTAGCGGGCGTAATCGGAAACCTCTTCCTTGGTGAAGCGGTAGCCGTTATTGCCCTGCATCCACAGGTTGCCGCTCAGGTTGGTGATGACGCTGTAGGCCTCAGAGGAGGTGTCGAAATACTTGGCAATGTCCGCCTTGGATGCCTTCTCGATCATGAACAGGCAGTAGGTCTTCGCCGCGTTCAGCGCCGCTTCCCTCTCGTCGCCGGAGATGGTGTTGGCCTGGGTCTGCTCGGTAAAGGTATGGGTCCCGGCGTCGTAGCTGACCTCCATGGGATTGCCCGACTCGTCAAAGATCGTGACGGTGGGGGTGGCCATCAGGTCGGAAATTTCCTGGGTGCAGATGCTCACGCCGGTGATGCCGATGGGCAGCCGCTCCGCCGCCGCAGTGGTGGCGATCCGAATCACGTGGCTGTCGTCCAGAGGCACACCGTTAACCTCGACAGTGTGACCGTCGGTATTCTTGATATAGAATGTCTCGCTCCGGTCGAAGAACAGCTCAACGCCGCCCAGCTCCCAGTCGGGAATGTCGGTAATGGCGGCCGTCTGACCGGACAGGGTGAAGGAAGCGATCTTCTCGTCCCCCAGGAGGACAAGATACTTCTTATCGCCGGAAAGTCCCGCAGAGGTCTCCTTGAAGGTCAGCGCCGAATCGCCCACCTTGTTTTCCATATAGGAGACGAACTGCTCCTTGCCCTCGTAGGGGGTGTCCTCTATCCCGGCGGCGTCGTACAGAGCGCCCCAATCGGGGTGAGAAAACAGCTGGTCAAAGACCTCCTGACTTTTGGTGGTGGGCTGGGCGGCCTGATAATCCGTCAGCCAGCCCTGGAGCCACTGAAGGCCAAAGAACGTGGCCACAAAGAACACCAGGATGAACATGAAATACAGGGTGTAGAAGATCACGCCGCCCAGCCGGGGGCCTTTGCGGCGCTTTTCCGGCATGGTCTGGGCTGCCTGCGGCCGCTTTCCATTGGGCTGACGGGCGGCCGTCGGCTGGCTCTGCCGCGCACTTTGCTGACGGGCGGGCTGCTGAGGCCGGACGGGTGCCGCCTTGGGCGGGGTCTCCCGCACCGGCTGGCGCTGGGGCTGCTCCCGGGAAGACTCGCTGTTGCGCTGGGCGAGCAACTCGGAAACATCCACCGTGGTTCTTTTATTTTTAGAATCGAATTTTCCTTGATACATGGTTTCCCTCACTTCCTTACGGCGCGACCATCCAGAAAGTCGGCATCTTTCTGGGGCGTTCCTGCAGCAGGGAATAGCTGTTGATCACCTGCACGGTACCGGCTTCGCCAAACAGGCCGTAGGTATCCCGGTAGACCATAATGCTGGACGAGCCGCCGTCCATATTGCAGGCGTTCACGGCGCCGTATTCGATCATGATGTCGATGACGTCCTTATAGGTGCCGCCTGCGGAGCCGGCCTGACGGCCGTCGATGCACACGAACACCACGGCGCCGTCCTTCCGCTGGCCGATGGCGGTACGGGGGTTCCAGCCGGAATTGGAGTTGTAGGCCTCCTGGTTGATCTCGCCGTTCATGATGAGGACGGGGCCGAAGCAGCAGCCGTCCCGGATGTTCAGCTCCTCCGCCTGGGCTTTGCTCAGATTGTCCTGAGCGACCACAAGGATGTTGTCCTTGTTAAAACCCGCGAAGCCCTTGATGCCGTTGGGGGGAGAGCCGGTCGTCCACTTGCAGACGCCCTTGGAGTAAACCAGTCCCTCCGGCACGGAGCCGACGGAGGGGTCGGAGGTGCCGTTGTCGAAGAACGCGCCCGCGTTGACACCGGCAATGGCGCCGTCAGTCTCGATCTGGTCGTCGATGCGGGTGCCGGGAATGGAGGTGGAGAAATTCTCCGTAGAGGTACCCAGGTAGACCTTGCTGGGGTCACGGACGATCATGATATGGGCGTTATAGGTGTCACCGGAGTGGGACTCAAAGCGGATACCGTCGGGGGAATTTGCCCACTCGTCGGTGCCGGCAGAAATCGCCGTGTCCTTGTTGATGACGATTTCCGACGCGTTGGAGAACTCGTCTTTCAGGTTGGAGTCATCCCGTGCGCGGATGGAATCCAGGGTCTGTGCGTCCATGAACAGGCCGGGAATCCACTTGGTTCCGCTGGGCTCCAGCAGCGTCATGGTCAAAATATCCCGGGCTGCGGGGGACGGGCCATTGAAGATCAGGTTCGCCGCCAGACACGCCGCCACCAGAATCAGGGCGATCACGGTGAACAGCACCAGGAAAAACCGCCGGACGATCCGGCCGAACAGGCCGCTGCCCTTCTTCTTTTTCTTCTTGGGCGGTCTGGAAGCCCCGCCCCGCGGGGAAGGAACGGGATCATAATCGGGCATTGTGTTTCGTTTGCTCATTTTTTCTCAACCTCGGGTTCATTTTGTTTCTGGGGTGCAAACACCCAGCGCTGCTGAATCATATAGCCGATGATGTAAAGCAGAATCATCACGACCACGTAAATCAGCGTGTGCAGCACGCCGGTGGGCTTTACGTGGAAAAGCACATACGCGCCGTCGGTCAGCAGGATCTGCAGCAGCATCTGGGGGACCGCCAGGCAGTAGTAGCGAAGCATGGTCTTGCCGGTACCCGCGGTGTTCCTGAACACCAGCTTCTTATTGAGGAAGAAGTTCAGCAGAGACGAGATCACTCTCGCGCCCACGTCCGCCGCGGCGGTGAGGGCGAAGCCCTCCAGCGCCTTTTTAAGCAGAGCGGTAAACAGGGTGAACAGGCCGGTGTCCACTGCGGCGCAGACGATGGAATTTATCGTATACCGGAAGAAATGCGCCAGAATCAGCTTGTATATCCGCCAGGAATCCACAAAGGTGCGGAAATGGGAGCTTTTGTTCTCCTCAATGTACACGGTGCGGATCTTGTTCTCCTCGAAGGGGATGGCCTTTTCCTTGAACGCCAGAAGCATATTGGTCTCGTACTCAAACCGGTCCCCCGCAGGCCGGTCTGGGTGTCGGAAATGGTCATGCCCACGAAGGTCTTGAACACCAGCGACGTGGTGTGGTTGCCGAACCGGCTGCGATTCGGCACGTGGTCCAGCGTAAAGTCCCGGCAGCCCAGAATGCAGTGCCCGGTCTCCAGCATTTTCTCGCAGCACGCCCGGGTATCCTCGGGGTGGTGCTGGTTGTCGCCGTCCACCGTCACGACGCCGGCGCCTTCGGGACAGTTGTCCAGAAACCACCGGAAAGCGGTCTTCAAAGCCGCGCCCTTCCCCCGGTTCACCTCATGATGGAGCAGATGAATTTCGGGATGAGCCGCGGCGGCGTCCGTGAAATAATGTAAATTTTCCTGCTTGCTTCCGTCGTTGACCAGAATGATGTTGGAAAAGCCGTATTCCAGCAGGCCGTCGATGACGGCATTCAGCTTCTCGTCCGGGTCCAAAGAAGGCAGGACGACAGAAATTTTCGATAGATCTTGCATCTCTTTTGCCTTTCTAGGGTGTATCTGAAAACTGGCGAAATGACCAGCAGCGAGGGATTTTTGTCCTGAGCAAGCCATTTTTCCGCAGGAATGCTTGCTGCATTTCAAGGGAAAATGGCGCGGCACAGGGCAAAAAGAGCCGCTGATTGGGCGTTTTGACAGTTTTCAGATACACTCTTACGTGCGCGCCCGTGTTCTTGGCGCAGATAGTCACACGAAACTCAGTATACTATAGCATATTTCTTTTCATTTGCAAAGAGTTTTCGTAAAAACTTAATAGAAAAAGTCGATTTGAACGCTTCCCCGTCCGCCGTCTGCGGCTTCGCTTGACACGTTTGCCCGGGTATGGTAGATTAGTAAGTAGAATATCCAACAAAACACCCTGTATTCCAGTGTTCCGCCCGGGAAAAACTTCCATCGGCGGCAAAAGGAGGATGTCCATGCTGCAGACGCTCACCACGCCCAGAGGCGAAACGCTTTCCGGCACGCCATGGCAGATCTATCCCAGACCGCAGATGCGCCGGGATTCTTACATAAATTTAAACGGAGAATGGGATTTTGCCGTATCATCCGGGAAACCGGAAACATTTGATATGCGCATTCTGGTGCCGTTCTGCCCGGAGTCCCGGCTTTCCGGCATCGGGCGGCATTTTGAAGAGGGCGCGCCATTATGGTATCGCCGACGCTTTCTTCTGCCCGAGGGCTTCCGCCGGAAGCGGGTGCTGCTCCACATCGGCGCTGCCGACCAAATTGCAGAGGTGTTCGTGAACGGGCAACACCTGTGCCGCCACGAGGGCGGCTATGCCTTCTTCTGCGTGGACATCACCGAAGCGCTGGCGGAGGAAAACGAACTGGTCATCCGCTGCACCGACGATCTCCACGATCAGGCTTTCCCCTACGGCAAGCAGGTGACGAACCGGGGCGGCATGTGGTACACCCCCGTGTCCGGCATCTGGCAGACGGTGTGGCTGGAAAGCGTGTCGGATATCTATATAGAGAAGCTGAACATCGAAAATCACGGCGCGTCCGTGACCATCTCCACGGTTCCGCCCCTGGAGGGAACGGTCAGCGTGGAGCCGCTGGGGCAGTTTCCTCTGGAAAACGGGCAAGTGACCATCGCCCCGGAAAATCCCCATTTCTGGTGCCCGGACGACCCCTATCTTTACCGCTTCACTGTGGAAACGGCGCAGGATAAGGTGGAATCCTACTTTGCCATCCGGTCTCTGGAAATCAAAAAAGTGGGGGGATACCCCCGCCTGTGTCTCAACGGCAAATCCTATTTCTTCCACGGTCTGCTGGATCAGGGCTACTGGCCGGAGGGACTGTACACCCCGCCCTCGGATGCGGCGGTGGAACGGGAGCTGAGCGAGGTAAAGGCGCTGGGCTACAACCTGCTGCGCAAGCACGCAAAGATAGAGCCGCAGCGCTGGTACTACCACTGCGACAGGCTGGGGCTTGTAGTCTGGCAGGATATGGTCAACGGCGGCAGCAAGTATAACCTGTGGTTCGTCACCTACCTGACCAATGTTTTGCAGCCGCTTATGCGCCGCCTGCCGGACAAAGCACCCCTGTGGGGGCTGCTGAGCCGGGGCAGCGAAAGCAGCCGGGAAGAATACCGCCGGGAGCTGGAAGATACGGTGCAGGCGCTGCGCTGCCACCCCTGCGTGGGCTGCTGGGTGCCCTTTAACGAGGGCTGGGGACAGTACGATGCCGCCGGGGCGGTACAGGCCATCCGTGCGCTGGACGACACCCGCCTTGTGGACGAAGCCAGCGGCTGGTACGATCAGGGCGGCGGGGATGTATACTCCCTGCACAACTACTTCTACCCTTTGCGGGTGCGCCCGCAGACCCGCACCGTGGCGCTGAGCGAGTACGGCGGCATTGCGTGGCCCATGCCGGGGCACGAGCCGCCCCGCAAGACCTACGGCTACGGCACAGCCAAAAGCCGGGAGGAGCTGACCGCCCGGTACAAAAAAATGCAGCTGGGCACGGTGCTGCCGCAGCTGCAAAAAGGGCTTTCGGCGCTGGTGTACACCCAGCTGACCGACGTGGAGGACGAGGTGAACGGCCTGTTTACCTACGACCGCACCGCCATCAAGCCGGACGCCAACGCCGTCCGCTCGGTGAACGCTGCCCTTGCCGCAGAGTTTGCAAAAGTAATAAAATAAAAACAACGCCCGGGTTTTCCACCTTTCGCAGAAAGAATGTGGAAAACCCGGGCGTGTTGTTTTTACAAAGCCATTAGCTGTTGGCGCTGTTGGCGCTGGTGTCGTTTACGATCTTGGAAGCGGGCAGCTTATTCATGGCAGAGCTGCTCAGGGTGCTGTCCAGCTGGGCACCGTAGGCGGCAAGGGCATCGTTCAGCTCCTCGCCCTTCATGTCGCTCAAAATCTGGCTGCGCAGAGCGTCCAGCGTGGAGACGCCCAGCGGGTCCAGACGGACGGCCAGCATCAGGGCATAGCCGGAGTACTGGATGGCGGCTGCCTGCCCGTAGGCAAGGCCGCGCAGGGTATCGGCGGCACCCTCCTGCGTAAAGGCATCGGTCAGGTCGCTTTCGCTCAGCAGGTCGGTCTGCAGGGTGCTGGTGGAGGGAACCTCTGCATCCAGCACAGCACAGATCCCGGTCAGTGCGCTGCTTGCAATGCTGTTAAAGGTGGTCAGCTGGCTGGAAGTGTCCTCCGGGGCGCTGGCGTTGTAGCTGTCCGCAGCTTTCTGGGCAAGGGAGAGCATCTCGGCCTTCTGGTCATCGCTGGCAAAGGCGAAGGTGCTGGTGTTGTACAGGGGCACGGTGATAAAGCCGATCTCGTACATGGTGCTGTCCAGATGCTCGGTCAGCTCGCCGTCCTCCACAGGGGTTTCGCCGTCCTTGCCGTAGACAAGATCCAGCAGCAGGGTGTGCTTGTACTGCAGCTGCTGGAACAGCTTCAAAGTCTCCAGCCCGATGCCGTTGGCGGTGTAGGTGTCGCCGTAGTTATCCATCAGCTGCTGGGCGTAGCTGTCGGCGGCGGACTTCTGCTCCTCGGTCAGCTCGCCGCCCAGCTCGGTAAAGCGGGCATCCACAGCGGCAAGGGTCTGCAGGGTCTCCAGCGTCTTTTGCGCCACATAGTCGCTTACCACGGCGGTCTCGCCGGTGTCGGCATCGGTGGTGATGGTGGCCTTAAGGAAGGACTTTACCTTGCTGGCGTCCTGCTCAGAGCCTGCCAGCTGTGCAGCCTGCTGATAGGCATCGTACTGCGCCAGCAGATATAAGCCGCTGGTCACCTCAAAATCGCCGATCTTGCCCACGGTGTCCGGGGTGGAGAGTGCGCAGCCCACAAGGCTGACGGTCAGTGCAAGTGCGCATACCAGCGCAAGCAGTTTCTTTTTCATGCGTTTTGCTCCTTATTTGTTTTTATAAAACCCTCTCAGTCACGTTTGCGCGTGCCAGTCAGGATATCTGCCATGGCTTTCAGGATGTTTTGCAGCAGTTCCAGCGGCTTTTCGTCCGGCTGTAATACCACCGAGAGATAGGGCTTTGTGCCCGCCCCGGCGGTGACACGGCCATTGAAAGCTTGCAGCAGACCGCGGATCATGGCAAGGTCCAGCGTTTCCAGATTCAGCACGAGCGTATCCTTCTTCTGGGTCACCTCGTACACGCCCACAGCGGTGGCCTGCACCCGCGCCAGCGAGACATTGACCAGATCGCTGACCGAGGGCGGCGGGTCGCCGTAGCGGTCGATGAGCTCGTCCAGCACATCGGTGGCATCCTCGGGGGTCTGGATGGCCGCGATCCGCTTGTAGGCTTCAATGCGGCCCGGCCCGTCGGCAATGTATTTTTCGGGGATGTAGGCATCCACCCGCAGGTCGATCAGGCACTCGCTCTTGTCGCGCTGCACCGGCTCGCCCTTGGCCCGGGCGATGGCCTGCCCCAGCATCTTCACATAGAGGTCGTAGCCCACGGCCTCCATGTGGCCGTGCTGGCTGTGGCCCAGCAGACTGCCTGCGCCGCGGATCTGGAGATCGCGCATGGCGATGCGGAAGCCGGAGCCGAAGGCCGTGAACTCCCGGATGGCGGAAAGCCGCTTCTGGGCGATGTCGGTCAGGGTCTTGTCCCGCCGGAAGGTGAAGTAGGCGTAGGCTTTGCGGCCGGAGCGGCCCACCCGGCCCCGGATCTGGTACAGCTGGGCAAGGCCCATCCGGTCAGCATCCTCAATGATAAGGGTGTTGCAGTTGCGCACATCGATGCCCGTTTCGATCAGGGTGGTGCAGACCAGAATGTCGATCTCGCCGTTGAGCAGATGCTGCCAGACCGGGTTCAGCTCCTCCTCGGTCATCTTGCCGTGGGCAATGCCCACCCGGGCACCGGGCACCAGCTGGCTGACATGGGCGGCGGTGGACTCGATGTTGTCCACCCGGTTGTGCAGGTAGTACACCTGACCGCCCCGGGCCAGCTCCTTCTTCATGGCTTCGGCAAGGATGACATCGTTGTACTCCAGCACAAAGGTTTCCACGGGCTGGCGCTCAATGGGCGGCTGCTCGATGGTGGACAGGTCGCGGATGCCGCTCATGGCCATGTTCAGGGTGCGGGGAATGGGCGTGGCCGAGAGGGTCAGCATATCCACGCCGATGAAGTTTTCCTTCAGCTTCTCCTTGTGCTTCACGCCGAACCGCTGCTCCTCATCAATGATGACAAGGCCCAGGTCGTGGAAGCGCACATCCTTGGAGAGCAGGCGGTGGGTGCCCACCACGATGTCCACGCTGCCGGACTGCAGGCCCCGCAGGGTCTCCTTTTGCTGTTTCGCGGTGCGGAAGCGGGAGAGCATCCCCACCTTGACCGGGAAGGCCTCCATCCGGGAGAGCAGGGTGTTGTAGTGCTGCCAGGCCAGCAGGGTGGTGGGGGCCAGAAGAGCGCACTGCTTGCCGCCCATCACGCACTTGAAGGCCGCGCGCAGGGCAACTTCGGTCTTGCCCACGCCCACGTCGCCGCAGAGCAGGCGGTCCATTGGGTAGGGCTTTTCCATGTCCTGCTTGATCTCGGCGGTGGCGTGCAGCTGGTCGTCGGTCTCGTCGTACTCAAAGCGGGTCTCAAAATCATTCTGCCAGTCGCCGTCGGGCGGGAAGGCGTATCCCTGGGCCTGCCTGCGCCGGGCGTACAGCTCAATGAGCTCCTGGGCCATCTCCTCGGTGGCCTTTTTCACCTTGGCGCGGGTGCGCTGCCACTCGGTGCCGCCCAGCTTGGCCAGCTTCACCTTTTCCTCATCGCCGGGGGCGGTGTAGCGGCTGAGCAGGTCCAGCTGGGTGACGGGCACATAGAGCACGTCCGAGCCGGAATACTGGATCTTGAGGTAATCCTTTATCGCGCCCTGTACCTCAAGGCGCTGGATGCCCGCATACATACCGATGCCGTGGCTCTGATGCACCACATAGTCGCCGGGCTTGATGTCCGACAGGCTGGAGAGGGCGTTCTTATTTTTCTTGCGCTTTTTGGCCTCGGCGGCCTCGTCGCCCAGACCGTGGCGCCGGGACGAGAGGACGGCGGCATGGGCGAAGGGGAAGGTGCAGCCTGCCGTGAGGTGGCCGGGCAGGACCTGCACCAGCCCCTTTGTGGGCCGGACGTCCCGGCTCATGCTGACGGCGTAGCCCTTGTCCGCGAGGTCCCGGGTGAGGGCCGCCGCGCCCTTGGGCGTACCGGCAAAGAGGACGACGGCGTAGCCCTGCGCCACCAGCGGGTCGAGGTCCTCCCGCAGGGAGGCAAGGTCGCCGCCCCAGTTGGGGGCAGCAAAGGCCTCGGCGTTGATGAGGTCTTTGAGTTTGAACTCATTCATGCCCCGCAGGAAGTTCTCGCAGAGCAGGGTGCTTTGTTTCTGGGCTGCGATGGCGAGGTCGTCCATGGTCTGGTAGAGCACATCGAGGCCGGGGCAGAGGACACCCTCTTCCAGCAGGCCGGTCAGCTCCTCGCCGCGGCGGAACTCGGTGGCCTTCTGGGCATCCCGGATGCCGCCCACCTCGTCGAGGATGAAGATGGGGCTGCGGA
>OHJC01000749.1_pt1 | contig 16504 bp, 11 predicted proteins | sample 1568461 | NCBI WGS metagenome assembly OHJC01 (sample SAMEA3879535, study PRJEB24766) | human gut metagenome | biome: human-associated habitat; feature: feces | place: USA | collected 1985/1987 | reverse complement strand
CACCCCGGCGTTTTCCATGAGCATCTGCTGCTCCATAATCGCCCGTGTGAATACGGAATGGATGAAATCGCCATAGAGCTTGGGGTTGCGCTCGGCGGTGCCACGGTACTTTTCCATGAACCCCCGCAGGCGCTGCCGGGCTTCCTCCGGCATGGCAGCGTAGGTCTCCCGCTGCTTTTCGCTCAAATCCATGGGCTGTCCGTTCAGCTGAAGCTCCTCCTCCGCTTCCTTGCGGTGCTGCGCAAGCTCCTGCTCCCGTTCCATCTGCTCCTTTGCCTGACGGCGGATCTGTTCCTCCGAGAGGAAAAAGCCGTCGAACACCCGGTCAAATGTGATCTGCTCCTCCCGGGATTTGGCGTAGACAGTTCGAAGGGCAGTTTTTACCCGCTCCCGGTCGTCCATGCCCAGAGCGATCAGCAGCCGGGCGGCGTCCTCCGTCTCCTTGGGGCTGACGCTTAGATTTTCCAGATGGAGCATCCGGGAAAAGGCGGACAACTTTTCCAGATAAACGTCCGGCTCAGCCATGGTGATGCCCCTCGCAGCCGCCGCAGTGGCAGCCGCCCATTTCTTCTGCATCCAGTGCCGCCATGTCCTCGTTGTTTTTCAGCACGAATCCGGCGGTCTTCCGCAGGGCGTCAGGGGTCAGCTCCCGGATGCCGAGAGCGTCCAGCGCCGCCGCCCAGTCCAGCGTCTCCGCAATGGAGGGCTTTTTCAGAATGACCTCGTTGGAGCGGAGCTTCTGCACCGCCAGCGCCACCTGCGCGCAGAGGCGGTCGTCCACATGGGGCAGCTTCGCCCGGAGAATGGCCAGCTCCTTTTCCATATCCGGGTACTCGATATACAGATAGGCGCACCTCCGCCGCAGGGCTTCGGACAGGGGCCTTGCCCGGTTGGAGGTCAGCACCACGAAGGGAACGGAGTTTGCCCGGATCGTTCCCACCTCCGGGATCGTCACCTGCATTTCCGACAGCAGCTCCAGAAGAAACGCCTCGAATTCCTCGTCGGCTTTGTCGATCTCGTCGATCAGCAGCACCACGGGCTTCTCCGAGCGGATGGACTTGAGCAGCGGCCGTTCCAGCAGGTATTCGTCGCTGAACAGCGAGCGGGTCAGCGCTTCCCTGTCCTGGGCGTTCATATTCACCTGAATGGACAGCAGCTGCTTCTGGTAGTTCCACTCGTAGAGCGCCTTGCTTTCGTCCAGCCCCTCGTAGCATTGCAGCCGCACCAGTTCCCGGTCAAGAGCGGCGGCCATGACCTTCGCCACCTCTGTCTTGCCCACACCGGCTGCGCCCTCGATCAGCAGGGGCCTGCCCAGCTGCAAGGCCACATACAGCACCGTCGCCAGCGTATCGTCATAAATATAGTGCTCCTCGTCCATTTTCTTTTTCAGTTCTTCCAGGTTCATTGCAATCGCTCCTTTTTTATCGATTGTATCATATCGTTTTCATTTTGTAAAGGGGGTACTCTCGCACCCATATAACCATCATGCGCTTTGTACAGGAAAGCTCCCCCGGAATCCGGGAGAGCTTTTACGATTAAATTCAGGACTCCGCCGTGGGCAGGTCGGTGTCGCCCTCTCTCAAATACCAGCCGACGCTGTTGGGGATGATGTTGTCGTCCAGACGGAAAACCTTCCGGAGCATCCCGTAGTAGGGCAGGTATTTGTCGTGTTCGTCGTACCGCCAGCCGCGGCCATAGGGCTGATCGCCGGTGTACTGGGTCAGGCAGTCGGGATGAACCTCGGCAAACCGCTTCTGCTCCTCCGCCGAGATCCGCTTGGCGCTGTAGTTCTGGGCGAACAGGGTCTTGATGGGAAGATTGTCCAGCGGGGACAGATCCTTGACCTTGGTAAAGCTGATGTTCACCATTTCCAGCTTCTCGCACTGCGCCAGCGGGCTGAGGTCCTCGATATTGCCGCAGAAGGCCGCCTCGAAGAATTTCAGCTCCTTGCAGTTGGCGAAAGGCGTCAGGTCGGAGACATAGGCGCTGGAAATGATAATGGCTTCCAGCTTGGGCATTCCCCTCAGGAAGGAGAAGTCCGAAAGGAAGGTCACATCGTTGTGTCCCACGTCCATGAACCGCACGTCCTCGCAGTAGACCAGATTCTGGGCATTCTTGTCCGTCAGCTCGTAGGTGCAGCGGATGACCTCGCAATCGGTCATGCAGCTGCCGCCGCCGTAAGGCACGCGCCAGACCACCTTGGTCTTGTCCCGGTAGTCCTCACGGAGCTGCGCCATGCTTTCATTGGAGATCTTGCAGTTTTCCAGCACGAAGCGGCTGCAGTTCTCCATCAGATCCAGCGCCAGCCGGGCTTCCGGCAGTCCCTCCTCGCCAATGTTCACGTTCTTGATGTGAACCTCCGTGGTTTCGGTGGTGGAAAGGGTCTCGCCGTAGAAGTCGAAGACATAGTGGAAGGATGCCGCCGGAGCTGCTTCTTTCAGGGTCTTGACGTCCTCTTTTGTCAGGCCCGTGGTGCCGTCGGATTTCATCAGCTCCACGCTGGTCAGCCCGGAAAGCATACCCAGCTTTTCGCTCACGCCCGCCACATCCCCGGAACTGATTCCGGACAGGTTCAGCTCGGTGGTGTCCATGGTGTACTCCGTGCCGCCGATGTCCACCGTGCAGTCGATGGTGATGTTCCCAAAGGTCGTTTTCAGCTCGTCGATCTGTTCCAGGGACAGCTCCGGCTTTTTCAGCGTGATTTGCTGCACGTCGGGCAGATATTGGAGATTCTCCATCAGCGTATCGTAGTCATAGTCCCCGACCTCCAGCGTCAGCTCGGTGACGTCCGGCGCGAAGGACTTGCCTCCCAGATTGACTTCGTAAAGAATCTCGCACCCGGGCAGCTGCTGCTTGGCGGATTCCAGAACCGCGTAATCGCTGCAAGCGGTGGCGTCCAGGGTTTTCAGCTTGGGGAAATAGTTTAGAAGAATCCGGATATCCTTCTCGGTCAAATCCGCAACCGTCAGCTTCGTGGTATCATTGGGATATTTGCCGACCTGGAAGGGTACGTCCCAGTAAATTTCGCAGTTCGGCAGCTGGGAATGGACGGCGTCATAATGCTCAAAGGAAATGTCCTGCCCCCGCAGATCCAAGGTCTTCGCGTTGATGGGGTAGACCGCGTCCTCGACGAAAATGTGGTTGTTCTGATACCAGAAATACCCCGTGACACCGGCCACCGCCAGTGCCAGAACCAAAACCACGGCAAACAGAATCCACAGTACTTTTTTTGCCAAGCTTCTTACCTCCTGTTCGGGGTCTGCGACCAAAGCGGCCCCCTGTCTTCAAATTGCAATTTATAATACCATATTTCGCCCAAAAAAGCAACACTTCCCGAAGGAATTGTCGCTGGAAGATTATGAAGCTTCTCTTAAGCGGGTTGCATTTTCCCACATCCGATGATATACTGCGTTACATGGGGGAATTTTGCCGAACCGAAGCGGCTCCCCCCGGTTACTTTTCGCGGAGGAAGCAATATGAAGACGAAAACCAGCCGTATTTTAGCGGTTGTGCTGATTTTTCAGCTGCTCGCCTTTTCGGCCTGCGCCGGATGGCTGATATACGATGCCAAGGTCGATCGCAGCGGCTGGGCGGAAAAGGACGGCGTGCGCTTTTATCGGGACTTTCACGCCAAACCAGTTACCGGCTGGCTGGATATAGACGGGCAGCGGTATTTTTTCCTTGAGGGTGGCATTCCCGCCACCGGCTGGCTGGAACAGGACGGCATTACCCGGTACTTTGGCAGCGACGGCGTCATGCTGACCGGCTGGCAGGCCATTGACGACAAAACCTACTGCTTTGACGGCGACGGTGCCATGCTCACCGGCTGGCAGCAGCTGGACGGCGTGCCCTGCTACCTCCCCGATGGCGTTCTCGCCACGGGCTGGCAGGAGATCGATGGAAAGCGGTACTATTTCGGCGACGACGGCAAAATGCGGACCGGCTTCACAAACATCGGCGGGGACATTTACTACCTTGACGAAGGCGGTCAGCCTCTGACCGGCGACGCATTCATCGGTGAAAACCGCTACCATTTTTCCGATGAGGGCGTCATGCACACCGGCTGGCTCACCTCCGAGGACGGACTGCGCTACTATCAGGCCGACGGCACCATGGTGACGGCGTGGCAGGAGATCGGCGGAAAGCGGTATTATTTCGGCGAAAACGGTGCAGCCACCATCGGCTGGTATCAGGAGGGCGAGTACAACTATTACTTCCTGTCCGACGGCTCTGCCGCCGTCGGCCCCACGGAGATCGATGGGGAGACCCACTTTTTTACCCCCAAGGGCATGGAGGTCATCCTCGTCAACGCCGCCCACCCGATTCCAAGCTACTATACCGTCAACCCCGTGATCGTGGTGGACTGGCACCGGGTCGATCAACGTTGCTACGAGCCGCTGATGCAGATGCTCTCCGATTGCTCAGGCGCGGGGATCGAGTACATCTTCAACTGCGGCTACCGCACCATGCAGGAGCAGACGGACATTCTGGAAAAGCGGACGCAGGAACACATGAAGGAATTTGACCTTGACTTCGATGAAGCCCGGAAAAAGGCGCTGGAAACTGTAGCCGTCCCCGGCACCAGTGAGCATCAGATGGGTCTGGCCGTGGACATCTCGGGGGAGGCCGCCAATATCTGGCTGGCGGAGCATTGCTGGGAGTACGGCTTCATTCTCCGCTACACCGAGGAAAAAGCATCGATCACCGGCATCACCAACGAGCCGTGGCACTTCCGGTACGTAGGCAGGGAAATTTCCATGGACATGAAGGACTCCGGGCTGTGCCTGGAGGAATACCTGGGCGCAGCATAGACGTTGAAAATGGAACACATAAGTACAAATTGGGATTTTCGAGGTACAATATGAGCATAACGGTTAACATATACTATTCAGGGACAAACGGTTCCGCCCGGAAATTTGCGGAAGAAATGATGGCAACCGGTACTGTAGCTGCCATTCGAAGCGAAAAAGGGAATCTCCAATATGCGTATTTCTATCCTGCGGAGGATCCTGAAACAGTCCTGTTGATTGACAGTTGGGAAAGTCAGGCCGCTATTGACGAACACCACCATACCCCAATGATGCAAACAATCATTGCACTTCGGGACAAGTATGATTTGCACATGAAGGTTCTTCGCTTTCTTTCAGATGATGTACCGGAGGCAGATCATGGCTTTATTCGCAGTTAAGCGACCTGCCACATAGCTTCAAAGCAGCATTACGCCGCCGGTTCCCTTTTCGGGAACCGGCGGCGTCCATTTTAATCTCTGCGCAGTGCCTCGATGGGGTTCAGGTTTGCCGCCTTGTAGGCCGGGAGCATACCGAACACCACGCCGATGAAGGTGGAGAACACCACCGCCACGATGATGGCCGGCGCGCTGATGGACACGGGAATCTGCATCATGTTGGAGATCAGCTCCGCGAGGATCACGCCGCTGATGACGCCGATGATGCCGCCCAGACTCGTCAGCACCGCCGACTCCGTCAGGAACTGGAGCAGAATGCGCTTCTTTCTCGCGCCGATGGCCTTCTTCAGGCCGATCTCCGCCGTCCGCTCCGTCACGGACACCAGCATGATGTTCATAACACCGATGCCGCCTACCAGCAGGGAGATGCTGGCGATCCAGATCAGCTGGGTGTTGGTGGACTGGGACATTTTTTGCAGCTGCTGCGCCTGTTCCAGCATGTCCTGACTGCGGTAGTCGAAGTCGGAATTTTCCGAATCCACGATCTGCTTCTGGGTCAGCAGGTCAGCCGCTTCCTTGCCTGCTGTGGCCATGGTGTCGGTGTTTTTCACCTTGATGGCCACGTTCTGAGGTTCGTCAAACTGGAACGCCGTCGGCCAGACCGTGCTGGGGATGTACAGGCAGCCGGAGGAGGTGTCCGCATAGAGGAGATAGTCCTGCAATGTCTCAATGGTGGGGGTGAACTCCTTGGAAAGGGCAACCACGCCCACCACGGTGAATACGTCGCCCTTGACCTCCAGCGACTTGCCCACGGGGTCTTCCCCGCCGAACAGGGTGGAGACCGTGTTGGCGTCTACCAGCGCCACCTTGCGGAAATTGTCGTAATCCGCCTGGGTGAAGCCCCTGCCAGACTTGACCTGATAGCCGTAAACCGACAGATAGTGCATATCAATGCCGTAGGTCTCGCCGTTGAACCCCGTGTTCTGATAGTACACGGACTCGGAATTTCCCCGGGAGTTGTACAGCGACACTTCTTCCACGCCGGAGATGTTCTTTAACTCCTGCCGGGTCTCCTCGGTGATGACCCGCACGCCGTCGGGGATGGAATTCCAGCCCATATCATAGGAATACCCCGACTGATTCAGATTGACGGTGACCACGTTGTTGCCCGCGCCGATGAGGTTTTCCTTGATCTGCTCGTTGGTACCCTGAATGGTGGAAACGATGGTGATGATGGCCGCGATGCCGATGATAATGCCCAGCATGGTCAGCACGCTCCGCATCTTGTGTCCCCAGATACCCTGGAAGGCAAGCCGGATATTTTCTATCATAAATTTGCCCTCCTTAGTAACTGTACAGGTCGCTCACGTCGCTCTCCACCGTGGGCGCGCCCTCTTTCAGGTTCTTGCCGTAGGGGAATGCGATGAGATCGTCCACCGTCAGGCCGCTGCGGATTTCGGTATAGCTGCCCCAAAGCGCTTTGCCCGTGGTCACGAACCGCTTCTCCAGCTTACCGCCGGCACCCTGGACATAGACGTAGGACTGCCCGTTCTCGGTACGGATGAAGGGGTTCTCCAGGTAAATGCCGTTCTCGCTTTCCGCGGAGGAATACTGGATATTGACGTACATTCCCGCCTGCAAGTCCGCAGTTTCGTCCACGAAGACCGTGAAGGGGTAGTAGGATACATTGGGGTTGCCAGAACCGTTCCAGCCGTCGCTGTTGGTGGGAAAATCACCCATGGAGACGATCTTGCCGGTATAGGTCATGCCGGTGTTCCAGTCGTTGACCGTGACCTCCTGGCCGATCTGCATCTTGTCCTTTTCCAGCTCGCTGACGCTGCCCTGGATGTAGAATCCGCCGCCGCCGGAGACCTTGATGACAGGCTGATTCTGGGTTTTGGCCTCGTCCTCCGACAGAACGGAGACCACCTTGCCGTCAAATTCGGCATAGACGTTGCCGTCGCTCATTTCGGTCTGCATGATCTTGTAGTCCGCCTCGGCCATCTTGATCTTGAATTTCGTTTCCTTGATGGTCTTCTCCTGCTCGGCGCGCATCTGTGCCAGCTGCGCGGCGGTATAGCCGCTGCCGGGGTCAGGCATATCCGGGTCAGTGGGATCGGTGTTGTCCGGGTCGTCCGGGTCGGTAGCCATGTGGTCAGGGACGCCCGTAGCGTCAAAGAACTGGAAGGTGAAACCACTGCCTACTTTCCTAATGTACATTCCCTGCCAGACCACCCGGGCGCCCATGCGCTTGTTGCCCTCCGTGGCCTTGAAGACCATGTAGTAGGAATTCACGGTAATGGTAGGCTTCTCGTCAGGGTTTTCCGCAGCCGATGCGCTGGAATGCTCACCGCCTTCGCCCTCGGAGGTTTCCTCCGTGGAAGGTGTAGACGCTTCCGTACTTGGTTGTGTAGGCGGTTCCGTACTCGGCTGCGTAGGCGGCTCTGTACCCGGCTGCGTAGGAGGCTCCGTAGCCGGTTCCGTAGTCGGTTCAGTGGTTGGTTCCGTAGACGGTTCCGTTGGGTCGGGTTGGTTCTCATTCCGGAATTTCTCCGCCTGTTGCCGTGCCTCTTCCAAGAGGGCATCATCGACGGTGGGCGTCACGCGGTCACCATTGGCGTTAGTCGTCAGACGGAGCCAACAGATCAGCGCTTTACCCGACTCGCTGCCGTCGTAGGCATGGTCGTAGGATAATTCATAGTCTTTTTCCAGATCACCTTCGTCACCCGAATCCTCATCGCTGTTATCAAAATCGTCAGAACTCACGATGGACATGGGCTTCATGTTCCGAATGTCCTTCAGCTTCTTCTGGGCAGTTTCCAAGTCCAGCTTCAGCTTTTCCACTTCCAGCCGCTTGCGTTCCAGCTGGAGGTCGGACAGGGTGGTGTCGAAGGTCATCAGTACGTCGCCCTTTTTCACCGTGTCGCCCTGAGCGACTTTCATTTCCGTCACCGTCTGGGTGGAGGAAAGAAACACGGTCTGGATTTTATCCGTGGAGACGGGGCCGTAGCTCTCCTGAGAATCGCCCCAATATTCCGTCATGCCTACGCTGTTAAAGGCAAACACCTTCACCGGCTCCGATCTGCCCCGGCTCACGCCGAACCACACGCCAAGGCCGATGGCCACGACCAGCACCACGGCGGTCACCGTTATGATGATCTTTTTCTTATTCTGCTTTTTCATTCCCGGCACCTCCCTCCTGCTGCTCGTCGTAAGTACGGAGCTGCCCGTCCAGAATGTGGTAGATCTTGTCGGCACACTGGGCAATGGCAAGCTCGTGGGTGATCATGAGGATGGTCATTCCCTCGTCGCTGAGCCGCCGGAAAATATCCATGATCTGGTTGCCCGCCTTGGTATCCAACGCGCCGGTCGGCTCGTCTGCCAGCAAAAGATCCGGCTTTCCCACCATCGCCCGGGCGATGGCAACACGCTGGCACTGGCCGCCGGACAGCTGGTTGGGAAAAAAGTCCATCCGCTCTTCCAGTCCCACGGCCTTCAGCGCTTCCGCAGCCCGCTCCCGCCGTTCCTTCAGGCTCACCCCGGCGTACAGCAGGGGCAGCGCCACGTTGTCCAGCGCGGTGAGCTTGGGCATCAGGTAAAAGCTCTGGAACACGAAGCCCAAGTGCTTGTTCCGGATATCCGCCAGTTCATCGTCGTCCATGTCCTTCAAATTCTGGCCGTCCAGCTCGTATGTGCCGGAAGTGGGAACGTCCAGACAGCCGATAATGTTCATCAGGGTGGTCTTGCCGGAACCGGAAGGCCCCATGATGGCGAGGTAGTCGCCCCGCTCCATGGTCAGGTTGACATTTTTCAGCACCCGCACAGGCTCCTTGCCCTGCACATAGTCCTTGCAGATGTCCGTCAGTTTCAGGATGGCCACTTAGCCCACCCCGCCTTCCGTGGATACGGTCTCGGCTGCCGCCGTATCCTCACCGGGCATCTCACCGGTTTCTCCGGAGATGCTTTCCTCGGGCATCATATCCATGCCCTCAGCGGGCATATCCTCCATGGGCATGTCCTCCATGGGCATATCCATGCCGCCTTCGCCCATATTGTCCGTGGGCATGTCCGCATTCTCCGACGCCGTCATTTCATGGGTGGTCGGCGCGCCGTTGTGGCACAGCTGCTCGTCGGGGAAGGCAATGTAATCCTCCAGCGTCAGGCCGTCCAGCACGTCGTAGGTGTCCGTCGCCTCATCGTGCTCGCCCAACGTGATGCTGCGTTTTTCCAGCTTGCCCTTCTTCTCCGCCCACACGTAGGCAGAGCCGTCGTCCTCAAAACAGATAAAGGCGCTGCTGAGGGGCAGACCGGAGGACGTGCCGTCCCCTTCCGTCAGCATTTCCAGGTAAACATGCTGTCCCAGAATCAGGCCGTCGGTGCTGTCCAGCTCCACATAGAACGGGTACTTGCTGGACGCGGACATGGAATCGGTAGCCATACCGGAATACCGGTCGGTGTCGCTCCCCTGAGAGGGGCTTTCATAATCCACCAGCTTGACCGTGCCCGTCCAGGCAGCGGACGGATCCGTCCGGGAGGTGATCTTGATGCGGGTGCCTTCAATAATGCTGCCCCGCTGCAATTCGCCGATGGTACCCTTGACCCGGTAAGAGCCGACCTCCTGAATGGTGATGTACGCCGCGGGATTGCCGTTTCTGTCGGTGCCGCTTTCGTTGATGGACTGAATGCGGCCCTTGATGGGCGACACCACGGTGGCGTTTTTCAGCAGATTCTCCGCCTGGGTGACCTCGGTCTGCTTCGCCTTGGCGTTCAGCTCCGCTTCCTTCATGTCCACCTGAGCGGTCTGGATCTGGATGGTATATTGCAGCTTGTCCGAACCGGACGCCCAGCCGCGCTCCTTTTCCAGCTCCTTGATCTGCTGCTGGTAATTTTCGATGGAAGCGTTCAGCTGCTCCAGCTCCAGCTGCTTCTTTTCCAGACTCAGCTGCAGCTCATCGGTGTCGTACTCGAACAGCTTGTCGCCCTTGTTGACGTCGTCGCCTTCCTTGACCAGTACTTCCTTGACGGTCTTTTCCGAATCCTTCTTGATCTCCGTCACGTTTTCGGAAACGACCATGCCGGGGAACCGATCGCCGGCCGCAATGCCGCCCATTCCCGTCAGATTGGAAACCGACTGCACATACACCGCCGTATCGTTGCTGCCGCAGGCCGCCAGAGAAACGGTCAGGCACAGGATCAGTGCCAGAGCCAGCCATGCTCGAACTTTCATAATTCTGTCCTCCACATGTAAATGTTTCATTTTGTAAACCATATTATAGCGAAAATGCCTGCGGAAATCAACTATCTTGCCATTAAGGATTCATTAAGGGAGGATGGGAATTTCTGTCGGAAAAGGAAACGCCCCGCGCCTGAATGGCGCGGGGCAAGGGGATTATTCCTTAGTCAGCCTATACAGGGGGATTAGCCCATGTAAGCAGCCAGCTGCTCCTGAGCAGCACCGACAAAGTCGTTGATGCCAGCGTCTTCCAGCTTGGACAGGAAGGTGGGCAGAACATCATCGGGGTTGACAGCACCGGACATCAGGTTGAAGGCGTACTCGGCGTAGACGTTGGACAGAGCAGCAGCTTCGGTGCTCAGCTCGGAGGAGTCGAAGATGAAGCCGCCCATGGGCAGAGCCTCAGCCGCGTCGTAGTAAGCGGAGAAGCGATCCCAGAAGTCAACACCCTGCGCATCGGTGGGAGGCAGGATACGGACGTTGCCCATACCATTGGTCCAGGGGGAGTAGTTAGCGCGGTTCTCAGCGATGAAGGTGATGGTGCCGTCGCTGTTCTTGTTGTAGGTGAAGCCCTCAGTACCATAGTTCATCATGGTCATCAGCTCGGGATCGGTGTTCAGCAGGTTCAGGAACATCAGAGCCCGCTCGGGGTTAGCGGAGGTAGCGGAGATGGCGATCATAGCGCCCTGGCCGGAGGTGCAGTCCATGTAGGCAGCAGTCTCGGGAACCATGCGGACGTCGATACCACGGGCCTTGGAGAAGTCCAGTTCGCAGCCGAAGGCGTAGGACTGGGTGCCGAACAGGTAGTCGCCAGTGGACTGGGTAGCGGTACGGTAGTCGTTAGCGGTAGCGGTGGACTGGCAGCTGGGGGAGATGAAGCCCTTCTGAGCGTACTCATAGGTCTTCGCAGCGAACTTGGCAAACGCATCGGTAGCAAACTTGTTCACGATGGTGCTGCCGATGTCCTTGGAGGGATGCTCGGCGTCGTAGTAGTAGGACAGGACACTGCCGGAGGACAGGTCGCCAGTGATGATGGAGGAATGCGTGACCATTCTCTCAAGAACGACAGGCTCGATCAGCAGGGGGTAGAAATCCTTGCCCTTCAGATCCTTAGCCTTCTGCAGCATTTCCTCGAACTCGGGGGAGTAGTAGTCCAGGTGGCCGGCGCAGACAGCGTCAACGTCGTAGCCCAGCTCAGCCAGCAGGGTGCCGTTGACATCCCAGCAGTTCTGAGTAGCAGTGTCCTTCAGGCCGGGAACGGCATAGATGCCCAGGCCGTCGTAGCCGTTGGTCTCGGCGCAGTCCCAGATGCCCTGAGGAATGGCGGCCTTCAGCTCGGGAGCGTAGGTGTCCAGCATGTCGTCCAGCTTGACCCAGTAGCCGTCCTTGGCGTACTTGTTGTACTCGTCAGCGGACCAGTTGCAGGTGAAGTACATATCGACCTTGTCGCCGCCAGCCAGAGCGGTAACGGTGGCCTGATCGAAGTCGCCCCAAGTGCCCCAGATGGGCTCGATGGTGGCATTGATCTTATCCTTCAGATAAGCGTTGACGGACTCCATGACCTTCTCGGAAGCGTCAGGAGTGACGGTGCTGCCGTGGAACCAGATCTTCAGGGTGACGGGCTCCAGCTCAGCTGCGGTAGGAGCAGCAGTCTCGGCGTTGTCAGCAGCGGGAGTGGTTTCGGGGGCGGCGGTGGGAGTGGTAGTGCTGGTGCCGCAAGCGGCCAGACCAAGTACCATTACCAGAGCCAGCAACAGGGCCAGTAACTTTTTCATGTGTCTTCCTCCAAATAAAATTTGTTTTTACTAAACAGCCAGACGTGGCTGCATTAGCCATGGATTGCGCCGATACGTGATATCGGCGGACTTGGGTACTGCCTTCTTTGGAATCAGCCCTTCACGGAGCCGACCGTCAGGCCGGAAACGATGTAGCGCTGGAAGAAGGGGTAGGCGCAGGCAATGGGAACGACGATGAACACGACCAGAACCATTCGCAGAGCCTGTGACGGCATCTTCGCCGCCTCGGCGATGGCGTCCGGGCCGAGCATACCGGCCATACGGTTTAAGTATTCCGTGTTGTTCTGCAGTTCCATCAGCAGCGCCTGCAGGGGCTGCAGGACCTTCTTCTGCTGAATGTACAGCAGGGAGTTGAACCAGTCGTTCCAGTAAGCCAGAGCGTTCAGCAGAGCGATGGTGGCAATGCCGGGCTTGGCAATGGGGACGACCACACGGAACAATGTGGAATATTCGCCGCTGCCGTCAATGGTGGCTGCTTCGATCAGCTCCAGAGGGACACTGCTCTTAAAGAAGGAGCGCATCACGATGATGTTGAAGGGGCTGACCAGCAGGGGGACGATCAAAGCCGCATAGTTCTCGCTCAGTCCCAGTAGCTGCTTGCTGACGATGTAGGTCGGCACCAGGCCGCCGCCAAAGATCATGGTGAAGAAGCTGAGGAAATTGAAGAAGCTGCGGAACTTGAAGTCCGGACGGTACAGAACGTAAGCGTACATGGCACACATGGTAGTGCTCAGCACCGTGCCGATGACCGTGATGTAGATGGAGTTAAAGTAGGAGCGCCAGATCTGGGGCAGCTTATTGAACGCATACTGGTAAGCGTCCATGCTCCAGCTGGTGGGGATGAAGGAATAGCCGATAGTGGTGATGGATTCCTTCGACGAGAAGGAAATAATGATAACGAAGATGAAAGGGATGATGCAGCAGACGGAGAACAGACCGATCAGCACATGAAAGACCGCTTCGGTTCCCACGCTGACGCAATTCAGACGGAGGTTCTTCTTTTCAGCCATTTGGAATCCCCCCTTAGAACAGACTGCTTTCGGAATCGATCTTCTTTACGATTCCGTTGGCCGTCAGGATGCAGACGAAGCCAAGCACATTTTGCAGCAATCCGGCCGCGGAAGACTGCCCCGGGTCACCGGTCGCCATGTAGGCGCGGTAGACGTAGGTATCAATGGTCTGGGTCACGGAGAACAGCGCGCCGTTCTGCATGGGAACATTGTAAAAGAGGCCAAAGTCAGAAGCGAAGATCTTACCAACGTTCATGATGAACAGAATGGCGATCATCGTGCGCAGATGAGGAATGGTCACGTGCAGCACCTGCTGCCATTTGGTAGCGCCGTCAATGGCGGCGGCTTCATACTGGTTTGTGTCGATGCCGGTGATAGCCGCGAGGTAAAGGACTGTGGAGTAGCCCACATTCTTCCAGAGGTTCGCGAACGTCAGGATGAACGGCCAGGGGCCGGGGGTCGTATACCACGAGGTGCGGGCATGTCCCGCGGCTTCCTGCATGGCGGGGATCATGCCGTACTGGGCGTCCAGAAATGCGTTGAGGAAGTAGCTGACCACAACCCAACTCAGGAAGTAGGGGAAGAACATCATGGTCTGGTAAGCCTTCTTGAAGAACTTTCTGGTAATCTCGTTCATCATGATGGCGAAGGCCACGGGAATGATGACGCCCAGAATGATGAACACGATGTTGTAGGCCAGCGTATTGCGGATCATGACCCACGCGGAGTCAGTCTTGAACAGGAACTCGAAATTCTTGAATCCCACCCATTTACTGCTGATCAGATTGCTGATAAAGGAGGGATTGCGGGGGTTGACCTTGTAACTCTTGAACGCCAGCACGATACCGCCCATGGGCAGGTAACGCAGCAGCAGCAGCCAGATCGCCACGGGAGCAACCATGGTCAGAAGTACCAGAGTTTTCTTGTTCTTCTCAAACCAGCTCGGGGACGTGGTTCTTGGCTCCAGACGTTCGGTGGTTTTTGCAGCCATTCACTTTTCACCCATCTTTCATAGGATTCACAGTTTTGCCGTTCCGGCAGTCGTTTCATTTATCTATATTTTACAGGCATTGCCTGAAATTGTCATGAGATGGCCTTGTTGTTTTTTGTTTTTGCTTGTGGGATTCCACAATTCGGTACAAACAGAAAAGGCGGCGCTCGACATTTTGCACAAATTCGATCGCCGCCTATTGGTCACAATGACCTTATCTCTATTCTCTTTATTTTAGTGTGTTGCGGTACTCGTTGGCGCTCATCCCCTCCTGCTTTTTGAAGGTTCTGGCAAAATGCGCCGTGTCCGCGTAGCCCACCCGCTCACCGATCTCGCCGATCTTCAGTCTCGGGTCAAGCAGCAGTTCTTTTGCCTTCCGGATGCGCACGGTGTTGAGGATGTCGTAAAAGCTCTGGCCCGTGTGCCGGTTCAACAGCTTCGACAGGTGCCACTGGGAAACGTAGCAGCAGTCCGCCACCGCCTGTAGTGTCAGCTTTTCCGCGTAATGCTCCTCGATGTAGGCCATCGCCTGATTGACGATGAAGCTTCCCGCGCCGTGCTGCTCCTCCTCCGGTTCTTCCTCCTGATGCCGCAGCTGAGACTGGGCATCCAGGCGTGTGGTCATGGTCACAAGCGCTTCCTTGATCTCATCCATTTTGGAGGGCTTCAGCAAAAACCGGGTGACACCCAGACGAATTGCCTGCTGGGCATAGGAAAAGTCCTGGTAGCCGGTCAGCACCGTCACCTGCATGTCCGGGAACTCACTGCGCAGCGCCGCCAGCATGGTCAGGCCGTCGGCTCCGGGCATGCGGATGTCGGTGAACAGGATATGGGGCTGCAATTTCCGGATCAGCGCCGCGCCTTCCTCGGCGCCGCTGGCCGTTCCCACGACCTCGCAGCCGTAGTCCGCCCACTTGATGACCCGCCGCAGGCCTTCCACAATGATATTTTCATCGTCAATGAGAACTACCCGATACATCGTATCCGCTCCTTTTTCTTTCTTCCGGGGCACGCTGCGCCCGCCTGAGTCCGGTTAGAAGCCCATCATCCCGTAACTGTATCAACAGTTACGGGATTTTTTACATGTAAAAAACCTATTCGTTTCTCTGGATAGCCAGAGCTACCGCCTTTTCGGCGGTCATCTGGCCGGTGACCACCTTCTGAATATTGGTAAAGAGGGTGCTCTTGGCCTCCGCGCTGATGGCGTCCTGCACCGCGGGGCTGACCTCGGTCAGCTGGGCGTTGGTCTCCGCCGCGGACTGCTCCAGACTGTTCAGGCCGACGGGACTTGCGCCCTCGATCAGCGCCGTGACCTCGGTCTTGATAAAGGTGCTTAATATCTCATTGGACGTCAGCATTTCCACAAACTGCACCGCCGCGTCCCGTTTTTCCGGGTCTTTCCATGCCTTGCGGGTGATGAAATAACCCATGGAGATGCCGCCGATGCCTTCGGTCGCCTTCCGCTCACCCTTAGCCGGCACGAAGCGCACCGCCATGTCCTCGATCTTGTCGCCGTACAGCTCCCCCAGATGTCCCACCTGCCAGGAGCCGTCCACCAGAAACGCCGCCTTTCCGTTGCCGAACAGGGAGACGGTCTCCTCGTCGGTGGCCGTCAGGGTGTTGGGCGGGAAATAACCCAGATCGTACAGCTCTTTAATATCATTCAGCGCCGCGACCCATTTCCGGGACACCTCGTCGTCCTGCAGATTGCCGTTTTCGTCCAGCGTGGGAACCTCCAGATGGTTTTCCACCGTCCCGTTGTTCATAACGGCAAACTCAAACAGATAATGCGGCACCTCCACCAGCGAACAGGCAATGGGGATGTAGCCGCTGCCTTTGATGGTCTCGCAGTCGGAAAGGAACTGCTCCCACGTGTAATCCGCCCCCGGCACCGAAACGCCGCAGGCTTCCAGCACCGACTTATTGACAAAAAGATTTTCCCAATACCCGGCGGCAGGAACGGCGTAATGCTTTCCGTCCGCAGCCTCCGCGAGCATGGACTGCTTCATATTGGAAGCGTAGTCGGGGTAAACCTCCCGGATGTCCTCAATGGAGATCACCCGCCCGGCGTTGATGATGGGATCGGCATCGGCGTTGGTGAAGAAAAACAGCACGTCCGGCTCGGAGCCGGTCTCGAAATCCGCCAGCACCTTGGCCTTCCAGCCCTCGTTGGAGGTAGCCGAACCGTCTTTTACTTTGTTCCCGGTGGCCGCTTCATAGGCGGCTACCGCCGCTTCAAAGGTGCCGCGGCTGCCGTCGTCGCCGCCGTAGGAGGTGACGACTTCCAGT
>OHJC01000741.1_pt1 | contig 16736 bp, 16 predicted proteins | sample 1568461 | NCBI WGS metagenome assembly OHJC01 (sample SAMEA3879535, study PRJEB24766) | human gut metagenome | biome: human-associated habitat; feature: feces | place: USA | collected 1985/1987 | reverse complement strand
GGAAGCGAGGTATTCCGCGCTGTCTGCGTAGAACCAGCCGTCCACGTCCTCGCCGCCGATCTGCCGCACAAAATCGTAATAGGGGAACAGGGTGCACACCACGCGCAGCCGGCCGCTGTCCGTCTCCGCTCTGGGTGTGCAGGCGCAGAGCGACACCGCCAGCGCGACAGCCGCCGCCAGCGCGGTAAAACGCTTCATGCTCCCCACCTCCTATCATAAATCACAGTGAAGTATCATACCGTGACGCTCTGCGCTGCGGTATGCTCCGCCGGCTTTCCGGCGAGAAAAACGGCGATACAGTATAATAGTCGCCTTGCGGCTATTATATCACGTCTTCCGCAAAAAGGGAAGTGTCACCGCCGCGCCGTTCGTTCCGGCGCATAACGACCTATCGACAAACGACATCTTAACGCGAGACGAAATTTTTCTTATAAAGAAAAGACTGGAAAAATGACAGAAAACACGCCAAAAATCCGGGAAAACCTTGAAAATAAACGGGTCAAAAAGTGAGAAAATACAGCAAAACACACATTGTTAACGCTAAGATAATGTTAAAATTATATAAATATGCGTTAATTTTTCATTAAAAATGCTAATTGAACCCCCCAAGGATTTACGGTCTACTTTTTCTTAGTCCGCAGGAATACTTGCGGACGTCTCCACAGGAGAAAAAATTAAAGGAGAGAAATCATGGAAGAAAGAAAAGGCTTTGGAACCAATTTTGGTTTCCTGATGGCGTCTGTCGGCTCGGCAGTCGGCCTGGGCAACATCTGGGGCTTCCCTAATAAAATGGGTGCCTCCGGTGGCTTCACGTTCCTTATCGTCTATCTGATCCTGGCAGTGCTCTGCGGCTTCATCATCATGGATACGCTGGTGGCTCTGATGGCCGGTCTGTGCGTGATCCCCGGCCGTTTTGCCCTGGACCCCACCGGCACTCTGGGCGGCCCCAAGCTGCTGTTCATCACCATGCAGAACGTGTTCAGCCGCATGGGCTCCATCGGCCCCATTTTCGGCATCCTGTTCTATCTGCTGGTGGTGTTCGCCGCCATCTCCTCCTCTATTTCTCTGCTGGAGGCAGTCGTGGCGCACTTCGTGGACAAGGCGCGTGACGCCGGTAAGGGCGACAAGCGCAAAAGCCCACCGCCCCTCGGGGCGGCGGGTTTTTTCCTTTCTCCTATGCGCCGCGCCGCACCGGTATGACTGTTAAGAAAATGGCAAATTTGTTTCCTTCGGAGAAATTACTACCCGAACCATTCGGGAAAATTGGCGAACGCCTGCCGTTGTATCGGGAGTTTGTGTTAAAAATTGATAAAACACCCGTAAAATTTACCGTGCTCCGTGTTCATAAAATGTTAAAAGTGTACAATACAACGCTTGATTTTTATAAAAACTGCTAATTGCGGGTGGAATAATAATCCTGTATACTTTTTTCAGGTACTCTTAACGGGAAAAATATCTCGCTGGGCGGCACCTGCGGAGCATGGCGGTGCTCCGGGTCGTTTCCTGTCAATAGACAAGCGGCGGCGAAGTAAGTGGCCTTCCCGGAAACGTGAGGGCGAAAATCTGTTAAGGAGAGAAAAAATGGAAGAAAGAAAAGGCTTTGGAACCAATTTTGGTTTCCTGATGGCAGCCGTCGGCTCCGCAGTGGGTCTCGGCAACATCTGGGGCTTCCCCAATAAGATGGGAGCCTCCGGCGGTTTCCTGTTCCTCATCATCTATCTGCTTTTGGCGGTGTTCTGCGGCTTCATCGTCATGGTGGGCGAGCTGGCACTGGGTCGTAAGACCCACCACGGTGCCGTGGGTGCGTACAAGGCACTGTCCAAGAAGTTCAAATGGATGGGCTGGCTGGGCATCCTGTCCGCGTTCTTCATCCTGTTCTTCTACTGCGCGCTGGGCGGCTACTGCATCAAGTACGTGGTGCTGAACGTGGGTGACCTGTTCCACGCCGGCTTCGGTGCCAACGCCATGGCGGAGGCAGCGGCAGCCAACGGCACCTCCGTCGGTCACGAGGTATTCTGGGGCTTCATGGCGAATCAGGGCGAGGCGATCCTCTACGGTCTGATCTTCGTCGCCATCACCATGCTCATCGTCCTCGGCGGTGTCGGCGGCGGTATCGAGAAGGTCTGCTCCATCGGTATGCCCGCGCTGTTCGTCATGCTGCTCATCTGCATCGTCCGCGCCTGCACGCTTGAGGGTGCTGTGGACGGCCTGAAGTATATGTTCGTTCCCGGCTGGGCGGTCGCCAACGGCGTCATCGACAAGGCACCCTCCTTCTTCGAGGTGCTCTCCACCGCCGGCGGTCAGATGTTCTTCTCCCTGTCCCTGGGCATGGGTGCCATGATCACCTACGGCTCCTATCTGGATAAGAAGGAGAACCTGCAGAAGAACGCCATCCTCATCATCGTCATGGATACACTGGTGGCTCTGATGGCCGGTCTGTGCGTTATCCCCGGCCGCTTCGCCCTGGATCCCTCCGGCTCTTTGGGCGGCCCGACCCTGCTGTTCGTCACCATGCAGAACGTGTTCAACCGCATGGGCCCTGTGGGTCCCATCTTCGGCATCCTGTTCTATCTGCTGGTGGTGTTCGCCGCCGTCTCCTCCTCCATCTCCTTGCTGGAGGTCATCGTGGCGCACTTTGTGGATAAGGCTCGTATCGCCGGTAAGGGCGACAAGCGTAAGCCCTACACTCTCATCGCCGCGGCTTGCGTGGGCGTGGGTTGCATCCTCGTCTGCGCCGACGCGCTGGGCACCTCCGGTATCGCACCGGCAAACCTCTTGGGCATGACCGGCGACCTACCCGGGTGGTCGGCTGACTGGCTGGACTTCTGGGATATGCTGTCCGAGGGTATTATGATGCCCCTTGGCGCAATGCTGATGTCCCTGATGATCGGCTGGGAGATCGGCCCCGACGTGGTCAAGGAAGAGTGCGAGGCGTCCGGTCACGCCATGGGCGGCTACGGCTTCTTCAAGGTCTGCGTGAAGTTCATCACCCCGCTGATCATGGTGCTCGTCCTCTACGGACAGATCAAATCGTTCTTCTAACGAAAAGCATAAGAAAACACCGGAGCTTTTGCTCCGGTGTTTTTTTATGCGACGGTGATGTGCCGGGCATCGCAGTCCCGCAGAGCCACCACCGTGTCCAGCACGCCGTAAGCGGCGATACCGCCCCACGGCCCCCGGTGCAGCGCGGTGACGGTGCTGCCGACGGTCAGTCCCAGCTCCTGCATACGCCGCTGCTTGTGGGGCGGGAGCTGCAGCGAGGTCACCCGGCAGCTGTCCCCCGGCACCAGCGCGTCCAACGTCTCCGCCATGGGCGACGCCCCCTTTCCTTCGTGCCTATGTCAGTCTATGCGCCCGGTCACTTCAGGGTGATGCTGTTGTGCAGCACCGTGGTGCTGTACAAAAACAGCACGTCCGCCTCCTGGGGGAACGACACCACCCGCTGCAGCGCGTCCGACGCGATATACCGTATGTCCACGGCGTAGACCGTGCCGTAGCCCTCCGCCAGCAGGGGGATAAGGCTGCTGCCGAAGGAATCCCGGAACACCACAAGGACGCGCTCCCTGTCCACCGCCGGATTCTCGATCCGCAGCAGCGATCGGCTCCCGCTGAGGAACAGGTCATAGGGCGCGTCCTGCGCCGCCGCGTAGTCGTACACGCCGCCCGTGCTGTCCGTCTCATAATTGTAGACGGTGCAGCCCTCCAGTCCGTGGGAGGTCAGATAGGACAGCACGTCCGGCTGCAACGATTCCTCCGTTTTCCCCCAGTAGCTGCCGCGGAACTCCCTCTCCAGCGCGCACAGCGTCTCGTCCGCTGTCTCCGGTGCCGCCGCGCCCATAGCGCGCAGCAGCGTCTCCGCCACGGGGCGCAGCTGCTCCTGCCGCCAGTGGGGGTCGGTGCGGTAGTAGTCCTCCAGCGTCAGCAGCGGCGCGATGTCCACCGCCTCCGCGTCCAGCCGCTCTGTCAGATAGGCGGACGTCTCCTGCGCCCCGGCGGGGACGTAGCCCTCCGGCGGCACGGTGAACTCCGCCTTGTCGGGCACCACCGCCAGATAGACACTGTGCCCCTCCGGGAAGTATTTCTCCAGCAGATGGCGGAACCGGTGCACGGCGAAATCCAGCGATTTCCCGTCCCACGGCGCGTCCGTGGCGGCACCGTAGCCCCTGTATACGTACACCGCCGTTTTCTCCGTCTCCGTGTCCTGGGGCGGCTTTCGGGAGGAGGGCAGCAAGGCAGCGGCTATGAGCATAGCCGCTGCCAGGAGCAGAAACGCGGTGCGCTGTACCGCACGCATCACAGAATAGCCTCGTCGTAGGCGGGCTGCACGCCGCACATACCGTTGAGCACGCTGACGAACTGATCCACCAGATCCTCGGCGCCGAACACGGACACCACGTACTCACCCACCACGATCACCGCCACCTTGTCGGGGAAGCCGCACATCCACTGCCGCTGCTGGATGTTGTCCCGCAGCTGGGTCGCCAGCGCGGCGGGGTCATCGGTGCAGTGATAGGCGGCGGCGGTAAAGGTATTGGCGTTCATCATGTGCACGAGGGACGCCGCCTGATCCACCTTCGCCGTCTCCGGCAGACCGAGGGCACTGTCCACGGCGGCGCGGTCGCTCAGATCGTACACGCCGGGGGCGTCCTCCTTGCTGTTCGCCTCGGAGTAGTCGCCGCCGGAGGCGGGGAACTTCTCCTCGTCGGTATAGCTGTTCCACACCTTCTCCAGCAGCTCTAGCGCGCTGGTGGGGGCGTAGGGCTGGTCGCCGCTGCCGCCGTTGTTCTTATTGCCGCAGGCGGCGAGGCTCAGTGCCAGCACGGCGGCAAGCACAAGGGAAATGATTTTTTTCATAGTGTAGTTTCCTCCTGAAATGGGTTTCTGTCCATTGAGACGGAGCGCGGCGTGATTTGGTTCCATGAAAATCCTTCCGCGTTTACAGACAGCTCTGGTCGAAGCCGTAGGGCAGCAGCTCCCGCAGCGCGAATTTCCGGCTCTCGCCCTTCCTGTTCAGGCAGATGACCGTCAACTCCGGCGCGAACTCCATCATCACCTGCCGGCACGTGCCGCAGGGCACGCAGTAGCCGTCGCTGCGCCCGGCGATCACAAGGGTATCGAATTCCCGATGCCCCTCGCTGACCGCCTTGAATATGGCGGTCCGCTCCGCGCATACCGTCGCGCCGTAGGCGGCGTTCTCAATGTTGCAGCCGGTGAACACCGTACCGTCCTTACACAGCAGTGCCGCGCCCACCGGGAAGTGGGAATAGGGCACGTATGCCCGCTCCAGCATGGCAACCGCCAGTTCGCAAAGCTGATTTTCCGTCATGGTGCGTCCTCCTTATGGTTTCCGTTTTTTGGTAGCTTTATACGTCAGCTCAACTCCGCCTTACCGGTGTAAAGCTGATAATACTTGCCCTTCTGCGCCAGCAGCTCCTCGTGGTCGCCCCGTTCAATGATCCGCCCGTGCTCCAGCACGAGGATCGCCTTGCTGTTGCGAACGGTGGACAGCCGGTGGGCGATCACGAACACCGTCCGCCCTTCCATCAGGAGTCCATGCCCTTTTCGATAAGGTTCTCCGTCCGCGTGTCGATGGAGCTGGTGGCTTCGTCCAAAATCAGCACCGGCGGGTCGGACACGGCGGCGCGTGCGATGGCGAGCAGCTGCCGCTCCCCTTGGCTGAGACTGCCGCCGTCGCCGGTGATGACCGTGTCATACCCTTGGGGCAGATGGCGGATGAAGCCGTCGGCGTTGGCGAGCTTGGCGGCGGCGCGCACCTCCTCGTCCGTGGCGTCCAGACGCCCGTAGCGGATGTTGTCGGCGATGGTGCCGGTGAACAGATGGGTGTCCTGCAAAACCATACCCAGCGAGCGGCGGAGGGAGTCCTTCTCGATGTCCTTCACGTCGATGCCGTCGTAGGTGATGGTGCCCTCCTGCACGTCGTAAAACCGGTTGATAAGGTTGGTGATGGTGGTCTTGCCCGCGCCGGTGGAGCCTACAAAAGCGATCTTCTGCCCCGGCTTGGCGAACAGGGACACATCGTTCAGCACCGTCTTTTCCCCGTCGTAGGAGAACGTCACGTGGTCGAACCGCACGTCGCCCCGCAGCTCCACCAGCGTGCCGTCGGGCTTTTTCCACGCCCAGCAGCCGGTGCGCTGCGTCGTCTCGGTGAGGGTATCGCCGTTCTTCTCCACCCGGACGATGACGGTCTTGCCCTCGTCCACCTCCGGCTGGGCTTCCATGACGGCGAAGATACGCTCCGCGCCGGCGATGGCGGCCAGCAGCACGTTCACCTGCTGGCTCACCTGCGTGATGGGCTGGCTCACCTGCTTTACATACAGCAGATACGCGCCCAGCGACCCCACGTCGAACATACCGCCGATGGCGAGGAGCCCGCCCACGCAGCACGTCACGGCGTAGTCGATACGGGACAGGTTCGCCATGGCGGGCATCATGGCACCGGAATAGGTCTGCGCCGCCGTGGCGGCGTCCCGGTATGCGCCGTTCAGCCCGGAGAACTGGGAGATCGCCTTGCTCTCGTGGTTAAAGACCTTGATGACCTTCTGCCCCTCCACCATCTCCTCGATATAGCCGTTCATGGCACCCAGTGCCCGCTGCTGGTTCTGGAAGCTGACGCGGCTCTTGCCGCCCACGCCCTTGACCACCAGCAGCATCAGCACCAAAAAGGCAAAGGTGATCAGCGTCAGCACCCAGTTCATATACAGCATCATAGCAACAATGCCGATAAACGTCAAGGCGCAGGACACTACGCTGGCGAAGCTGGAGTTGATCATCTCCGACACGGTGTCCATGTCGTTGGTGAACCGGCTCATCAGATCGCCGGACTGGTGCGTGTCGAAGTACCGCAGGGGCAGCGACTGCAATTTGTCGAACAGATCCTGCCGCAGCTGCGCCACCGTCCGCTGGGAGATATGCACCATAATGCGGGCATAGGCATAGGAGCACACGCCTGACAGCAAAAACGCGCCCAGCAGCAGTGCCAGCATCCTGGCAAGCCCCGGAAAATCGCCGGGGATAATATAATCGTTGATAATGGGCTTGAGCAGATAGCTGCTCATCACGGAGGCGGCGGAGCTGACCACAAGGCACACGAACACCAGCACCAACGCCGCCTTGTAGCGGCCGATATAGCGCAGCAGCTTCTGCACCGTGCCCTTAAAGTCCTTGGGCCGCTGGAAGCCGTGGCCCTGAGGCCCCGGACAGTGCCCGCGCTGGGGACGTCTGGATTCAGCCATCAATGCTCACTCCTTCCTGCTGGGAGCGGTAGACCTCCCGGTAAATGTCGCTCTTTTCCATCAATTCCTCGTGGGTGCCCATGGCGGTCACGCGCCCGTCGTCCATCACCAGAATCAACTCGGCGTCCATGACGGACGTGACCCGCTGGGCGATAATGAGCTTCGTGGTGCCGGGCAGTGCCGTTTTCAGCGCACTGCGTATCTTGGCGTCCGTGGCGGTGTCCACCGCGCTGGTGGAATCGTCCAGAATCAGAATTTTCGGCTTACGCAGCACCGCCCGCGCAATGCACAGCCGCTGCTTCTGCCCGCCGGAGACGTTGGTGCCGCCCTGCTCGATATACGTGTCGTAGCCGTCGGGCATCTTCTCAATGAACTCGTCGGCGCAGGCGAGACGGCAGGCGTCCTCGATCTCCGCGTCGGTGGCGTTCTCGTCGCCCCAGCGCAGGTTCTCCCGAATGGCGCCGGAGAACAGCGTATTTTTCTGCAGCACCATGGCGCAGCCCCTCCGGAGGGCTTCCATGGTGTACTCCTTGACGTTGTGCCCGCCCACATAGACGCCGCCGCTGTCCACGTCGTACAGCCGCGGTATCATGCTCACCAGCGTGGTTTTGGCACTGCCGGTGCCGCCTAAAATACCCACCGTGGCACCGCTGGGCACCGTGAAGCTCACGTCTTCCAGATTCCATGCCTCCGCCGTATCGTGGTACTTGAAGTACACATGGTCGAACCGCACGGAGCCGTCCTCCACCGTCAGCGCGGCGTCGGCGTCCTTATCGGTAATGCGCGGCTCCTCGTCCAGCACCTCCACAATGCGCTTGCCGCAGGCGATGGCGCGTGTCAGCAGCATCAGCACCATGGACACCATCATCAGCGACATCAAGATCTCGCTGACGTAGGTAAAGAACGCGATCAGATCGCCGGACAGCAGGGAGCCCTCCCACACATAATGGCCGCCGATCCACATGACCGCCGTGATGGTGCCGCCCATGAGCACCATTATCACCGGCATGAACAGCACCACGAAGCCGAAGGCGCGCTCCGCCATGCTCCGCAGCTTCTCACTGCGCCGGCGGAACTTCTCCTGCTCCTGCTCCTCCCGGACGAAGGACTTCACCACGCGGATGGCGTTCAGATCCTCCTGCACCACAAGGTTCACATCATCGGTGGCACCCTGCAGGGAGGTGAAGAACGGTCCCACCTGCTTGATCACGATGAGCACCGCCGCGACCAGCAGGGGGATGACCACCAAAAACACCTGACTGAGCCGTGCGCTGATGAGCAGAGCCATCACCAACGCCGTCACCAGCATGGTGGGGGCGCGCACCAGCATACGCATCCCCATGAACGTGGTCATCTGCACCGCCGCCACATCGTTGGTCAGCCGCGTCACAAGGCTGGCGGTGGAAAAATGCTCAATGTTGGCGAAGGAAAACCGCTGCACCTGCTCATACTCCGCCTGACGGAGCGACGCGCCGAAGCCCATGGCGGCTTTGGCGGCCAACGCCGCCGCGCCCACGCCGCAGGCGAGAGCCAGCAGAGCCATAATGACCATCTTCAACCCGGCACTCAGGATGTATGCCCGGTCACCTCCGGCGATGCCCACGTCCACAATGTCGCTCATCACCTGGGGCAGCATCAGCTCCAGCACCGCCTCCCCGGCGGAGCAGGCGACGGCGAACAGCATCAGCAGCCGGTAGCCCTTCGTATAGGGAGATAGTTTTCTCAGCATATTTCCTCGTCCTCCTTGTCCGTAAGATTCCGCGCCGCGCGCAGAAGAAAGCCCGTGAACAGCTCCTTCTCCTCCGCACTGAAGCCCCGCTCCAGCCGCTCATTCACCTGCTGTACCACGGCTTGAAATTCATCGTGGAACCGCCGTCCCTCCTCGGTCAGCTCCAAAATGCGGCACCTGCCGTCCTCGGCACTGACGGTGCGGCGCACCAGCTCCTTTTCCTCCAGCCGATCCACAATGCCGTTGACCGTGCTGGGCTTCACCATCAGAAACCGCTCCAGCGTTTTCTGGTTGACCTCGCCCTCCGCGATGTGGAGGAACATCAGCGTCCGGCACTGCACGGGGGACACATCGTACCGCCGCAGCAGCTTTCCCGTCAGCTTGTGCACCTGATGGTCGCAGTAGCCGAACAGCATCCCGAAATGGGCGGGTCGTTCCTCAAAGCAGAATTTCAACTGTTTCCGCCTCCCTTTTATATGATTCTTAGCATACGAATTATTAGCGTGCTAAATGATAACATCGTGCTTTTTCAATGTCAATAGCTTTTCCCACCGGTCACTGTAAACGATTTGTGAACGGAGGGAGACGCTTGTGAACAATTTGTTAATGATTTATCAAACCTGTTGACTTTTTAACGCATCCTGTGTATGATACACTCATCCGAAAGGATACCCACCCATTGTATTTCTCTCTCCTTTTACTGAAAAAACAGGCGGCGCACCGTGCGCCGCCTGTTTTTCGTTCTGCACCCCGCCTGCGGGGCTGTCATAGGATACCCTGTGAAATAACGCAGGGAGGGACGGCATATGAAGGAGTACACGGTGGCATTGGCGGGCAACCCCAACGTGGGCAAGTCCACGGTTTTCAACGCGCTGACGGGGCTGCGGCAGCACACCGGCAACTGGTGCGGCAAGACGGTGGCGGCAGCCGAGGGGCGGTACGTCTGGGAGGGGGACACGTTCTGCCTGGTGGATCTTCCGGGCACCTACTCCCTTCATCCGGACTCGCCGGAGGAGGTGGTCACCCGCGACTGTCTGGACGGCGGCGCGGATGTGATCGTGGCGGTGCTGGACGCCTGCTGCCTGCGGCGGAACCTGCGCCTTGCGGTGCAGCTGCGCTGCCGCACGGGGCGCATGGTGGTCTGCCTGAACATGATGGACGAAGCCCGCCGCCGCGGAGCCGCGCCGGACGGCAGCGCGCTGGCGGAGGCACTGGGCGTGCCGGTGGTGATGACTTCCGCCCGTGACCGCTCCGGACTGGAGGCACTGCGGAACGCGGCGGCGCAGGCGGCGCGCAGCCCCGCGTCCCCGCCGCCGTGGGAGGGCGCGGCGGACGACCCGCTCTGGGTGGCGGAGCGGGCGGACGCGCTGGCGCGCGTCTGCCTTGGGGGCACCGCCGCCCTCCACGAGCGCGACCGGCGCATTGACCGCATCCTGATGGGAAAATACACCGCCCTCCCGGTGCTTCTGGTGCTGCTTGGCGTGGTGTTCTCCCTGACTATGTGGGGCGCGAACCTGCCCTCCGCCCTGTTGAGCCGCTGGCTCATGGCGTTGCAGGAGCCGCTGCGCCGCCTGCTGTCCTTCGCCCCGTGGTGGGCGCAGGGCGCGCTGGTGGACGGCGTCTACCGCACCGCCGCATGGGTGGTGGCGGTGATGTTGCCGCCCATGGCGATCTTTTTCCCGCTGTTCGCGCTGCTGGAGGACGCGGGGCTGCTGCCCCGTCTGGCATTCAACTGCGACGTGCTGTTCCGCCGCGCCGGAGGCAGTGGCAGGCAGTGCCTTACTATGTGCATGGGGATGGGCTGCAACGCCTGCGGCGTCATGGGCTGCCGCATTATGGACAGTCCGCGGGAGCGGCTGGCGGCGATATTGACCAACGCCTTCATGCCCTGCAACGGGCGGCTGCCCACCCTGTTGGTGCTGGTCACGCTCCTGTGGCAAGGACGCCCGTGGGCGGCGTCCGCGTCCTTTCTGGGCTGCATCCTGCTGGCGGTGGCGGTGACGCTGCTGACCACCCGTTTACTGACCGCCACCGTCCTGCGGGGTGCGCCCTCCGCCTTCACGCTGGAGCTGCCGCCCTACCGTATGCCGCGGGTGGGGCAGGTGCTGGTGCGCTCCCTGCTGGATAAGACGCTGTTCGTGCTGGGGCGGGCGGTGACGGTGTCCGTCCCGGCGGGGCTGGTGCTGTGGCTGCTGGCGAATCTCGCCCCCGGCGGCGTGCCGCTTTTGCAGCGGGCGGCGGCGTTTTTCCAGCCACTGGGACGGCTGATGGGGCTGGACGGCATGACGCTGACGGCGTATCTGGTGGGCTTTCCCGCCAATGAGATCGTGCTGCCCACGCTGGCGATGGGCTACACCCAGGCGGGCAGCCTGACGGACTGCTCCACCGCCGCCCTCCACAGCCTGCTGACGTCGCGGGGCTGGACGGCGGAGACGTGCGTGTGTATGCTTCTCTTCTGCCTGTGCCACTTCCCCTGCGGCACCACCTGCCTGACCATCCGCCGGGAGACGGGCAGCGTCAGGTGGACGGCACTTTCCATGCTCCTGCCCACCGCCGTGGGGGTGGTGCTGTGCGTGCTCTGCCACGGCGTATTTACTCTGTTGGCGTGATGCAGAAAAAAACAGTTGCGAAACGCGAACGCTTGTAGTACAATAAACTGTACGAACTTGTTCTCCGCTGTGCGCTGCGGAGCCGGTCTCGCGCAATGGATACCCACGAATCATGTCAGGCGGGGAACCGAGCAGCATTAAGAGGGATCATCCATGTGCCGCGAGGGTGCCGGCTCTGTGGCCCAGAGCGGAGAACAGGTTCATTTCTTTTGCCGGGGAGGTGTGCCCGTGTATCAGGCATTGTACCGCAAATACCGTCCCAAGACCTTTTCCGAGGTGGTGGGACAGCAGCATATCACCGATACGCTCCAGCGGCAGGTGGCGGACGGTCAGGTGGGGCACGCCTATCTTTTCACCGGCACCCGCGGCACCGGAAAGACCACCTGCGCCCGTATCCTCGCCAAAGCGGTCAACTGCGAAAGCCCCATTGACGGCGCGCCCTGCAACCGCTGCGCCGCCTGCCGGGGCATTGACGATGGCTCGCTGCTGGACGTGACGGAGCTGGACGCCGCCTCCAACGGCAGCGTCAACGACGCCCGCACACTGCGGGAGGAGGCGATCTACCCGCCCTCCGTGCTGAAAAAGCGCGTGTACATCATCGACGAGGTACACATGCTCTCCAAGGACGCGTTCAACGCGCTGCTGAAGATCATGGAGGAGCCGCCGGAGCACCTGCTGTTCATTCTGGCGACCACGGAATTGCAGAAGGTACTGCCCACCATTCTCTCCCGCTGTCAGCGGTTCACCTTCAAGCGTATCTTACCCCGCGACATGGAGCGGCACCTGCTCCGCGTGGCGGAGAAGGAGGGCATCGACCTGACCGCCGACGGCGCGGAGCTGCTGGCGCGGATGGCGAACGGCGCACTGCGGGACGCGCTGAGCCTGCTGGATCAGTGCCGTGCCGCCGCCGGAACGGTGGACGCCAAAACGGTGCTGGACACGCTGGGACTGGCGGGCAGCACACAGACGCTGCAGCTGATGCGCCTGCTGCTGGCGCGGCAGGGCGGCGACGCCTTGGGGCTGCTGGATCAGCTGTACCGGGGCGGCAAGGACATCTCGGCACTGCTGGGAGAGCTGAGCGATCTGTGCCGCGATATGACGGTGATGAAGGCTGCGCCGGAGGGCGGCGCGGCACTGGTCAGCGGCGTGTATGACCGGAAAACGCTGACGGATATGACGGCGGAGGTGCCCATGCGGCGGCTGCTGTTTATGACCGATACCATCCAGCGGACGGCTGCCGCGCTGGGCGACAGCATCCGGCAGCGGACGGACGCGGAGCTGTGTCTGCTGCGGCTGTGTGACGAGAGCCTTTCCGGGGACACGGCGGCGTTGGACGGACGCGTGTCCGCCATTGAGGAAATGCTGCAAAAGGGCGTTGTTCCCGCGCAAAAAGCGGCTGTTTCCCGGGAAAACCGGCGCGCTGCCGAGGTGCGGGCCGCGCCGCTTCCGGCGGCTGTGGAAGCTCCCGCCCCGGAGCGGGCGTCGCCGCCCGCGCCACCGGCAGAGGCTGCGCCGCAGCCGGTGACGGAGACGGCGACACAGGAGCCGACGGAGACGAAGAAGCCGGAGAAGCCTTGTGCCGCAACGATTTCCGATGGTGACAGCGGCGTGTGGAATGTGCTGCTGAACCACTACAAGGCACCGCTGGCGGCAAGCTATCGGGCGATGCTGGATCACGTGAGGGGCACGCTGAACGGCGATATTTTGAAGGTCACCTGCGAAAGCGAAATGTTCAAATCGCTGCTGGACTGCAAGGCTGTGCGGGACGTGCTGGAGGGCGTGACCTCCCAGCACACGGGGCAGAGGGTTCAGGTGCGGTTTGCAGTCGGAGAGGTGGGAAAAAAGTCCCCGGCGACAAAATCCGCGGCGGCGCGCCGTCCGAGGCCTGCACCGCCGGTCAGCGACGATTACGAAAGACCGCCCATGCCGGAGGAGGCTCCCCCCGCGCCGGAGGAGGCCGCTCACGGGGGAGACATCCCACCGTGGGAGGACGCACCGGCGACAGGGGACAAGCTGGACGAATTAACGCGTAACGGACGAAAATTAGACGGATTCCAGATCAAATAAAAGGGTGGTGTACAGGGTGTTTTCGCCTGTTTTAAGGTTGTACACACCTTGAACATCACGTTGTACACAGGGATAAAGTACAGGTTTGGCGCGGAAAGCGCGATTTCACCGAATCATTGACAAAAAGGAGAACAAGTATGGCGAAGGGTTACAGTGCCCGCAGGGGCTTTACCGGCGGAGCTGGGATGATGCAGCAGCAGGCGCAGATGCAGCAGAAGCTGCTGAAGATGCAGCAGGAGATGGCAAAGGCGCAGGAGGAGGTGGAGCAGTCCGCGTTCACCGCTTCGGCAGGCGGCGGCGTGGTGACGGCGGTGGTCAGCGGCAAGAAGGAGCTGACGGCACTGACCATCCAGCCCGACGCAGTGGATCCGGAGGATGTGGAGATGCTGCAGGATCTGGTGATCTCCGCGGTGAACGAGGCGTTGCGGCAGGCGGAGGACGCCATGAGCAGCTCCATGAACGCGCTGACCGGCGGGCTGAATATCCCCGGACTGTGAGAAGAAAAAAGAAAGCCCGGAGGGGCTTTCTTTTTTGCGAAGAATGAATAGTTATTCATTCTATATCGATCGCTATTCACTATTCGCTGAAGCCCCGCCAAGAAATTGGCGGGGGTTCAATAAATGGTGAAGAATTTAGGGAACGGATTGCCACGCCAGTGACATCGGTCACTGGTTCACAATGACGTAAATATTGGGGGCGGTTCCAATGACAACAGTGGGGCAGTCCACAATGACAACATTATGCCCGTCCGAGGCGGGGGGGTCAGAAGGAGACGATCTCGGGGTCGGGCTTGGCGGTGGCGGCGATGGAGGTGACGTAGAGGACGGGACCTACCCCCTGGTAGGCGTCGCACTCCTCCACCTTGACGGTGGCGTGGAGCAGCACCCAGTCCTTGTCCTTATAGCTCTCCAGACCCTCGCCGCGGCAGACCAGCGCAAGGAACTGCATATCCTTGTCACAGCAGACCATGGCGAAGCGTCCGGGGCAGTGGACGCCCTTGAACTTCTTGGAGTGGCACATGATCGCCTTGAAGGTGACCTCTATATCCTCGTAGCGTCCGGGGTTGTCCATGATGTCCACGTACCAGACGCCGTAGTCCTCATCGGGCACCACCAGCTCGCCGGAGGAGAGGTCGAAGGGGGACATCTCCGGGGTGACGTACTCCTCGCTGGTGCCGTCCTCGTTCTCCAGATAGATGTCGGCGCGGCGGTTGACCATCCGCAGGTTGCGGCTGCGAAGCTGGGCACGGAGCTGGTCGTTGCAGTGAGCGAAGATCAGCAGGTCGGCGTTGGTGATCTTCTCCATCATCAGCTGCCCCATGTTCTTGACGTACATCTCGAAGGTGCGGGCGTCCACAAGGCACATGATCTGGTAGAGGATCCAGTTGGCGGGGAGCACCTCGCGGTAGAGCGTCTCCATGCTCCACATACCGTTGTACTCCACGATGACCTGCTTGGGGCGGTACTGCTTTTCCAGCTTTTTCAGAAGCGCGGGGGTCAGTTCGTCCTCGTCCTCCACGGTGTAGGTGAACACGTTGCCCAGCACCTTGGGGTCGTAGGACAGCTCGCCCTCCTCGCAGCACAGGAGCAGGGTGCGATCCTCGGCGGCGAAGCCGTCCCGAAGGATGCCGTTGATGAACGTGGTCTTGCCGGCGTCCAGAAAACCGGCGATAAGGTAAACAGGAATATCCATAGCGCGCACCTCCGCTTACAGACCGAACAGCGCGGACAGCTTCGCCTCGTCCAGATGGGAGCCGATGACGCACAGGCGGCCGGTGTAGTCGGCACTGCCGCGGCGGAGCTGGTGCTCCTCCGGCACGAAGTCGAAATGCAGCCACTGGCCGCCGTCGGCGGCGGGGACGATGCCCTTGGCGCGGAGAATGGCTCCGCAGTCGCCGCTGTCCAGCGCGGTGAGGATGCGTTCCAGATCGGCTTCGGTGTAGGGCTTCACCGTCTCCACGCCCCAGCTGGTGAACACCTCGTCGGCGTGGTGATGGTGATGGTGGCAGGCGCAGTGGGGGTCGTGGCACTCCTCACCGTCGTGGTGGTGATGGTGATGGTCATGGTCATGGTCATGGTCATGGTCGTGGTCATCATCGTGGTGATGATGGTGGTCATGCTCATGCTCATGCTCGTGCTCATGCTCGTGCTCATGCTCGTGCTCGTGCTCGTCCGCCTCGTGCTCGGCGCGCATTTTCGCCAGCAGCTCCTCCGCCAGAGAGACCTTCTCAATGGCGGAGAGGATGGTGGCACCGTCCAGCGCGTCCCAAGGGGTGGTGAGGATGGCGGCGGTGGGGTTCTTCTCCCGCAGGAGGGCCACAGCCGCCTCCAGCTTCTCCTGACTGAGACGCTGGGTGCGGGAGAGGATAACGGTGCCGGCGGATTCGATCTGGTTGTTGTAGAACTCGCCGAAGTTCTTCATGTAGACCTTTACCTTGGTGGCGTCCGCCACGGTGACGAAGCTGTTGAGCTTCATGTCGGGGACGTCCTTGACGGTGTTCTCCACCGCCACGATCACGTCGCTGAGCTTGCCCACGCCGGAGGGCTCGATGAGGATGCGGTCGGGGTGGAACTGGTCGTGCACGTCCTTCAGGGCGCGGTTGAAGTCGCCCACCAGAGAGCAGCAGATGCAGCCGGAGGACATCTCGCTGATCTGGACGCCGGAATCCTTCAGGAAGCCGCCGTCAATGCTGATCTCGCCGAACTCGTTTTCGATGAGCACCAGCTTTTCGCCGGGGAACGCCTCCGCCAGCAGCTTTTTGATGAGGGTGGTCTTGCCCGCACCGAGGAAACCGGAAACAATGTCGATCTTTGTCATAGTAAAACCTTCTTTTCTCCGCCGCCGGAGCGGCGTTCAAATTTTATCACCTTATATAATAGACCATTTTTCCGAAAATGCAAGAGGGGGCGCAAGGGTTATGCCGGCGGCGGTGCCGCCGGCATAGGGGCGGTTACTCGCCCATGCGGTCAAGGAATGCTCTGCCGTCGGTCATGCGGCCGTCGGGCGTGGTATCGGGGGCGGTGCCGTTGGTGTCGGGCTGGGTGGTGATGCTGCCGTTGGGTGTGGTGTCGGGGCGGG
>OHJC01000711.1_pt1 | contig 17195 bp, 16 predicted proteins | sample 1568461 | NCBI WGS metagenome assembly OHJC01 (sample SAMEA3879535, study PRJEB24766) | human gut metagenome | biome: human-associated habitat; feature: feces | place: USA | collected 1985/1987 | reverse complement strand
ATTCCTTGACTGGCAATTGCACAGGCCAGTATATTGCTTTGCGTCACGGTACAGATTATGAGAAGCTACACATAACGTGTTTCAGGATGTAGAAGTCGCTTTCCCAGTCGGGATCTCCATCGGAGTAGTCTTTCCGGAGCTTGTGGCCGGGGAGCCAGAGCGCAGCGGCCTGGTACAGGCAATCGGCAAGCTGGTCACCGGCCGTCTGCCATTTACTTGTGTAGCAGGTCCAGCCGCGGACGTTCATCCACTGCTTGCCATTGCCGGCAGCATTGGTGTGGATGGAGACCAGGCAGACATTGCGTTTGCCCAGCTGCCGGCACCAGGCGTTGACGCGCTCAGTGCGTGCCCGGAGGGAGACATCGTATTCATCCGGAGTGACCAGGGCGAAGCGTATTGCATCTGCAAGGGTGAGGATGCTGTCATCGTACGCATTACTAGCCTTGCGCATCCTCTCCCCGTCATCATCTTCCCAGAACTGGTCAATATTCTCCATCATCTTATCGGTCGCCAACCGATATTATAGAGCGGCGGACTCATAGATATCCAGCACCTCTTTCAATGCGTTCCTGCAGGATTTCTTTATCATAACCGTCCCTCCTTTTCCATAGTCAGGAAGCCTGAACGGTTTTCCATACGATACGAAGTCCCTGTCTTATGGAAAGCTACTCATAACCAAGGAGAGTCGATGAGAAAGAAAAAGTAATATCTTTGCAATTATGCTGCTGCCTGTTTGCAAGCAAACAGAGACTGCTCTTTGAAAGCCCTGCCCTCTTCGAGGGGGTCAACATCATAAGAATGGGGGTCAATATCGTAAGAATGCACGCTTACAAAGTAAACACTTACATCTTTCATTTTGTTCCATCATAGTTTCAGAGCACGAGGAGGGTTCTCAAATTAGCCAAGGATCTTCTTTGCTAGGGCGTTGACGGCGTCCACGTCGATTGGTTCGAGGACGATTTTTTCTGGCTCCAGGTCCAGGAGGAACTGCATGTAGTTGGGGAGTGTTAGCAACTGACCTTCCCGGCCGACATTGTAGTCGCCGAATTTGATGATGTGTTTCACATGGTATTTGTCCGCATGCTTCAAGACAGTCTGGACGCTCTTGGCCTGGGCCGTTTTGGCCTTCACTTCAAGTGGCACACATTCGCCTTTCATCCGGACGAGGAAGTCCAGCTCAAGGCCAGAGTCCTTCAGGAAGTAGTACAGGCTTTGCTGCTTCTTGTGAAGAGTGTCTGCCATCAGATTCTCGAAGATGGCGCCTTTGAATCCTCCCAGGTTGCCCTGCAGGATATCCGCCCTGGTCCCAGGGCCCAGCATCTCGATGAGCAAACCGATATCTGCCGTGTAAACCTTGAACACATTGTCTTTGGCATTGCCTTCCATCGGGAGACCGGTGATATCGGTATTGTAGCAGCGGCAGATAATGCCGGCGTCTTCCAGCCACTGAAGAGAGCCAAGATAGGTTTCACCTCGTCCGCCGGGCTTAACCTTGCAGTATTGGAATTTCTTGTTCTCCTTGGCCAGCTGCTTGGGGATGGAATTGAAGCACTCGCGGATATGGGGCTTGTCTTTGTCCGGAGCATACTTAACCATATCGTCGCGGTACTCCTTCAAGATACCCTTGTATTCCTCACTGACGGCGTTCATATTATTGGTGGTCAGGAATGCGTTGATGGGGGCGGGGAGACCACCGATAGCGATATAGAGGTTCAGATACTGCCTCATGGCCACGTGGATTCCTTCCGGAACCGGCGTTTCCTCCGTGTAGAACTTCCGGAGAGCCTCGATGACATCCGGATTCATACCGTTGGCCCAGAGGAACTCCTCGAAGTCCAGCGGGTACATCTCGATGATGTCTTCGCTGCCTACAGGAACAGAGTTGATTCCCAGATCTTTCTTCTGAACCATCTTGCGACGCCGTTTCTTGAGCTCATCGCCGTAGCCCTGGACGCCCAGCAGGGAGCCAGTGGCAATCACGTCAAAGCGGCCGTCCTCTTTGAAGAACTTGAGCGAAGTCCTGGCCTCGGGGCATTCCTGGATTTCATCAAAGATCAGGCAGGTTTCTCCGGGGATGAACTTAACCCCTTTGATTTGCGCGGATAGGTTGAGCAGAATGCTGTCCACATCCTTTGATCCGACGAAGGCATTGATCCTCTCTGGCTGTTTGATGAAGTTCATGTAGACGACATTCTTGTAGTTCTGCTCAGCGAAGTGCCGTGAGATATATGTTTTACCGCATTGGCGGATGCCCATTATTACCAGAGGCTTGTGCCCAGGCTTGTTTTTCCACGCAATGAGATCGTCTTCAATTTTCCTTTTCAGCATAGTATGACACTTTATCTGGAAGCAAAAATACACTTTTTTCAACGACTTTTCAAATACCATCGTAATTTTTCTAACGACTTTTCGGCAGTTCGCCGTAATTTTTCCAACGAGTTTTGCCGGAGCGGGGGAGTTTCGAGAAAAGTTTTAGTTTTTCCGGTTAATCAAGCTGACTACGACCTTTACCATCGTGTCCATCTCGTCCGTATGGCTCTCGGCAATCATCAGTGTCAGGGCCACGAGGGAGGCGTCGGAGATGCGCTTTGATCCGTCGGGGCGATACAGGATGCCGTTGTTCTGCATGAACCAAAGGAAGAGCGTGGCTGCGATTCGTTTGTTGCCGTCCACGAAGGAGTGGTTCTTGACAACAAGATATAGCAACATTGCAGCCTTCTCCTCAATGCTGGGGTAGAGGTCTTTCCCTTCCCAGGTCTGGTATATCTGGCCGATGCTACTATGGAATAATGCGTCTTTTTCGACACCGAACAAGTTGCTTCCTCCGAACTTCTCCTTGAGGCTCTGGATGGCTTCAATGGCATTTTCGTATGTGGCGTGAAAGCGTTCCGGGGTTGTCGTATCAGCTATTTTGAGACTCTGATAATCATAGGCGTCCAACGTATCGAGAGCGTAGGTGTAATCTCGGATTACATCGAATAGATCCGTGGCCTGGTCGGACGTGAGGAGCAGTTCTTTACTGAAAACGTTCTCAAGAAGACTAACTGCCTTTTTCAAGTCCTCGTATTTCTGTTCGGATACTGCGTTCCGATTGATGGCGAATCCTTTGAGCATATACTGCTTGAGGACTTGAGTCGCCCAGATGCGGAATTTCGTAGCCCTGAATGAATTTACCCTGTAGCCGATGGATATGATGGCATCAATTGACTTTCTCGTCAGATGTGCCCCTGGCGCCACTCTGTGCGGTAATTAAAAAATCTTTAACTACCGTTATAGAGGAATGTCGTTATTCTCTTCCTTTTCTTAACTGATTCATTTGACTATTTCAAGTTCAAGAATTATCGAATCATATAATGATCTTACTGAAAAATATTTGTAACTTTACGCCATAAAGGGTATTATCGCCCTTAATTATGGATATGTCGGATTTGGTCAAACAGAGATTAACTGCAATCGACTTCTTCTGTGGAGGGGGCGGTATGACTTGCGGCCTCCGTCAGGCAGGGATTAAAGTCGTTGCCGGTGTTGATTTTGATCCTGCAGTCGGTCTGACATATGAATATAACAATCCTGGGAGCAAGTTCATTCACTCCGATATCAATCTCCTACCTGAGGACTATTTTGAAAAGAATCTCGGTATAAAGAGAAATGATGATAATCTCATTATGGTCGGATGCAGTCCCTGCCAGTTTTACAGTATCATCAATACCGATAGGACAAAGTCTTTAAAAACCAAAGACTTACTGATGAGTTTTGCGAAATTCATTGATTATTATAAACCTGGATTCGTTTTGGTGGAAAACGTTCCTGGAATTGTGACAAATAAGGACTCGATACTCCCCGAATTTTTAAATAAGCTTGTATCTCTTGGTTATGGCGCCTCAATAGATGATATTGTCCGCGACGTCATTGATCTCAGTTACTATGGAGTTCCACAGAGTCGACGCCGCTTTTCTCTTGTTGCAACAAGATTGCCCGGTGTTAAGGTAAAACTTCCAGAACCGGAGAAGACTCAAAGAAGATTGAGTTCATGCATTGGCACTGCACATGGCTTCCCTTCAATTGAGGCTGGTCATAAAGATGATACCGATTTCAATCATTCTTGCGCGGGATTGAGCGAGATTGGCATGCTCAGGATGGCCAAGACCAAGAAAAACGGAGGCAGTAGATTAGACTGGGCAAATGACCATAAGCTGCAACTTCCTTGCTATGAGGGGAAAGATGAAAGCTTCACCGATAATTATGGAAGAATGTCTTGGGATAAGCCGGCTCCAACGATAACGACCAAGTTTCTCAGTATTTCGAACGGACGTTTCGGTCATCCAGATGAAGACCGCGCAATTTCTGTCCGAGAAGGAGCTGCTATTCAAACATTCCCAAACACTTATGTATTCAAGACCACAAGTTTGGGGAATGCGGCCAAAATTATTGGGAATGCCGTTCCTTGTGAGTATGCTCGCAGATTAGGTGAGACAATTAAAGATATTATTAGCTGATTATATGAATCCCGACAACAAATTGACAATGAGTTTTGATCCCCACACTATTGAACACTTGGGGATTCAGATGTATTCAGTTTTGCCAAATGCTATTGCGGAACTGGTAGCCAATGCATATGACGCAGAAGCCTCAATAGTTAATATAAAATTGACTGATATAGATGGAATTAAGAGCATTTCTGTCATTGACGACGGCCTGGGGATGACGTTTGATGAAATTAACAATGCATTTCTGAGAATCGGGCGTAAAAGAAGGGCTGATGACAATGGCATGAGTCAGAATAACAAACGCAAAGTAACGGGCAGGAAAGGACTCGGTAAATTGGCTTTTTTTGGAATAGGCGATATCATCAAGGTTTCAACAAAAAAAGAAGGTCATGCTGTTTCTTTCACTTTGAGTTGGCCTGAAATCATGTCTTGCGAAACTTCTAATTATGAGCCGAAATATGAAATTCAGGATTGTGGACCTGATGAACACGGAACATCCATAGAGCTTAGGGACCTTAAACGAAAATCTGATTTTAATACAAATGATTTAGCTGTTAGTTTATCGAAACTGTTCAATTTCTTCGATGATAAGTTCAAGGTCTACATTACACTCAATGATGGTGATCCAATACATATTGACAATAAACTCAAGTACGAAAATCTTGACAAGCAGATTGAATGGCTATTCCCAGAAGGGCAGGACGTTAAGTCGGATTATTTTTCGGATAAAAAAATAACCGGCAAGATTATTTCATCAGAAAAGCCGCTTAAACCTGGTTTGCGGGGAATTACATTGTATGCGCACGGGAGGTTGGTCAATGCTCCAGAGTTCTTTGGCGTTGGAGAATCTAGTCACGGGTATTCTTATATTACCGGATGGCTTGACGTGGATTTCGTTGATGAGCTTGCCGATGACGTTATTTCTACGGACAGGCAGTCTCTTAATTGGGATTTGGAAGTTACAACTCAACTGCGAAATGAACTACAGATTGTTTTGAGATCCATAGAACGTAACTGGAGAGAAAAACGAAAAGGAGAAAATCAAAAGAAAGTCTCCGAGAAAACTAAAATCAATGTCAAAGATTGGTATGACAAGCTCCCCAATGATGTCAGGCCGGAGGTTGAAAAAATAGTTACATCTGTGATCGAAGATTCTGAGATGGTTGACGAAAAGCAAAGTGAACTCGTATCTTCTCTTCATTCGCTTATCCCCGAATATGCAAAATACCATTGGAGACACATTCACGAATCGGTACGTGATGCCTCTTTTAATGACTATCAGAATGCTGATTACTATCGTTCCGTGGTCGAATCCATAAAAAGATATGAGTCAAATGTGCAGAGTAAATCTGGACGAACAGATGATGGTCAAACTCTAATGAATAACGCCTTCGGTACTGGCCACCCACTTTTAGTCGCTGAAAACTATAAAAAAACCGATGGGGGAGAGTTTTCTGATCCCACCAAAGATAATATTGAAGAAGGACAAAAGTTCCTTTCTGCCGGACTTATGAGAGGTGTTAGGAATCCACTGGCTCATGAAGAAATCACTCAATTAAAAGAAACGGGTTTATTTTCGGAAGATGATTGTTTGGATGTCTTAAGTCTATTGTCTCATTTGTTCCGTAGACTTGACAACGCAGTCAAAGTCAAATGAAACCTCTTTTCATCCTCGGCAACGGCTTTGACCGCGCACACGATCTAAAGACGTCCTATTGGCATTTCAAAAAATGGCTCATGACTCATGGGCGCTTGGATGTTATTGCAGAGCTGCAATCACTTTTCCCGGCGCAGCAGGATGGCGAGTTCTTACTATGGTCCCAATTTGAGAAGGCATTGACTCTGTATGATAAGGCTGCTGTTGAAGGGTGGGCTTGGGACAGTTTGTATCTCGCAATTGAAGAAGAAGAAGACGGAAAAGAAACCGTAACGTCAGGGGGCATCCTTGACACGTCCATCTCTGATATTGTCAGGAATTGTTTTTCTGCTTGGGAAAATGATATCGAGATCAATGGAATGCGCATATTTGATCTCTACTGTTCTGCAAAATTCATTACATTCAACTATACGGAAACTCTAGAGCGCCTGTATTCCATCCCGGCAGACAGGATTCTGCATATTCACGGAAAAGCACACTCAGACTCTAGAATTATAGTAGGGCACCGAACGACGGTTGACCCTCTTTCGGGCTCTTTTGTTAACAACAATTTCAAGGAGAACAATAACGTTATACAAACCTTGTTGATTTAGATGATCTGTACAAGCCCTCCGGAGCAATTATAGAGCAGAACTCAGTGTTTTTCAATTCATTGAAAGGCATTGATTCCGTAATTGTTATAGGCCACTCTTGTAGTGATGTTGATAAACTGTATTTCGAAGCAATTGCTGCAAATGTGCGGCCTGATGCTAAGTGGTAATTCAACAACCGGCCACAGGTCAAAGTCCAAGAAGTTAGATACCAGAGCTCAAATGATGAGCATTGAGCTCAGGACACCGAGTGGCACACTGATGCGTATCCAGGGAGAGTTTGATGCTTCCTTTCTAGGTTCAATCATCCAGGGAGCCTGAATATGTTCAGTTTGAACGACAACATGCGGTATATGCTGTACAACCAGCCACCGACATGCGAAAGAGTTATCACACCCTCAGCGACATCGTGTCCAATGTACTTGGATGTGATCCTTGCAACGGAGATGTCTATATCTTCATGAACCGTTCCCGGAATCGAATCAAACTGCTTCACTGGGAGCCGGGGAGGCGGCGGTCATTGAGCCGGTACCGGTAGCCCTTGTTCCACAGTGCGTGCCTGACGGCCCGCTCCGGGGTGGTGTTCCTGGAACGGATGCGGGACATGTTGTAAGACCGCTGGGCTGGGGTCATAGTGTCAGACATCTCCTTTGTCCTTTTTCTAAAGGGTTGTCACTTTGAAGCCTTCGGCTTTTGCGAGCTTGATGATACCGGGCATTCCGTCGATGGACCACTGAGTGTTGACGTAGAACTTGATTTCGTCGGCGGAGGTAAGTGTGCCGTCGGGTTGACCGATGCTATAGCGCTTGTCCTTATACTTATTGTCCCAGGCGGCGTGTTTTTCCTCCGAGCAGAGAAGGCCCAAGAACTTGTATCCTTTAGAACAGAGACTGATAGGGAAGACTCTCTCGAGTTCCTCAAAGGTTTTCTCCGGATGTTTGGCAACATAAGCTTTCACAACATCGAGGACAAACTGGCTCTTTGAGGTTGCAGGGTTGCCATTGAGGGAATATTGTGTGCGGTCCTGGTTGTTGTTCCTGCCAGTCTTTGTCGTGGCATTTCCACCATCGGCGGCAGCATTCGGATCTTCGTCTTCTTTGGGAAGGTATGAAGGCCAAATTCCGATAGCCTTTCCGGCAATCCAGTCAGCACGCTCAGAAATAGTGGCCTCGTTCCATTCCGGCTTTATTACCACATCGGCGAGGGTCTCGATGTCGGAAGCGTAGAAGACAATGCCTTGGTTGCGGCCGTTACCTGCCTTCTTGGTAGCCCATGAGGCGTTGCTGATGGATGTGTTGAGTTTCTGCGGGAGCATGGTAAGGTTGCCGAGGCAGAATACTGCCTCTTGGCGCTGGTCTTCAGTTACGCCTGCAGGAAGTGGCCAATTGTCTTTCCATACCTTCGGCATGAGGTGCTCGAGACTATATCTGTCGAAAGGATAGAGTTTTGTAGCGTGAGGCTTACCTTCTCTGATAGCGGTTTCAAGCAGGTATAGGATTGCAAGAGCCTTCTTGTTGGCATACCACTGATGGTGGCAGGCGTTGGTGACTTTCTTGTCGCGAGGGAGTGCAAGTGCCTGATCGTCATCCTTATTCTCGATGTAATCCTTCAATGCCTCCAGCGTCGTGACCTGGTTGAGAATCAGGTTCTCGGCGAAGAGGTCGCTGAAATTCTTGTTGTCGCTCTTGCAGATTTGACGGCGGAGGATATAGGATTCAATGTAACCGAACATCGCATTGCGCTCGGCAACATCGGGGACATTCTTAAGCAGATATAGGACGTAAGGAACGATGGTCGTATATTCGAGAACGAAGATCAGGAAGTTCATCCGCTCAATGCCCGGCGTCCCCGGTATCTCTCCTGCAGCAATATCCGGATTGATATTGTCGTGATATAACAACGCATACTCAAGTATGTCGTAAATCATCGTCTTCTTGTCCAAATTATAGGTGCTGATGAGGTCCTTATAATTGTTGAACAGACCTTCGGAACGGCGGTAGCGCATTTTGTGATCTGCACTGACCTTGATGGCTGGATCTTGAATTTTAATGTTGAGATAGGCGGCGAAGAAGAAGTCTATGTTGGGGCGCTTGAGGCGACCGGAAACAACTTCTGCATCCCAGTAGTTGGCCATCTCGCGGTCTTTCTCAAAGATGGGAGCCCAGAGTTCTTCGTACTCCTCGCGTGTGCTTTCCGTAAAGAAGTAGTTCTTCAGCAGTTCGCCGGTGGTGAGCCGGACACCGAGAGAGTTGATGGTGTCGAAAATGACTTGCTCGTCTTCGCCCTGCTGCAGAGAAATGCCGATGAAGATGACGTGGTTCAGCAGGATGTCGACATCAATCTTGTCGGGATTGATATTCTCCTGGAAATAGTTGTATGCGCGGGTTATGTTGCTTTCAACGGAGGGGGTGTATGGTGCGTCTTCCTGCAGAGCTATGATAGCCTCGAAGTCCTTTCGGTCATTGATACTATGGCGTATGGCAATCTTATGCTTCTTCTCCTTGCGGTCCCAAACCATGAATTTGTCTTCGAACGTTTTGGGGTCGTCCGTCTTCAGGCAAAGAGCCTTGAAGAAAAGAGCGAATGTGGTGAAACGCTGCTGGCCGTCAATGATGCTTTGGATGTCGAAAGGGGAGATGCCGGTCGGCTGCTGCTTGAGGATAATCGAGCCGAGGAAATAATCCTTGTTTGTGCTCGTGATGTACTCCATGTCGGAGATGAAGCGTGCCCACTGCTCTTCCTTCCAGACGTAACTGCGCTGGTAATAAGGTACTTCAAGTACGCGGTTGCCATTCAGAATATCTGCGAGTTGCTTTTTGCCTGCATCCATGGTATTATGGTTAAATAATTCAGTATTATCGAGTTGCTACGGTTCTATATCAAATTTCTGCATTTCGCCTACGATGTCGTCCTTGATGCTGGCTTCGACGGCGACTTTGTGGGCGCGGCCTTCGTCGGTGTTCTCGAAGGCGAGGATCATGTCGTTGGCGAAGAGTTCGGTGCGGTAGGCTTTGCCGATGATTTCGTGAAAGTGTACACAAACGAAAGGGACGGGGTTCTCCTTGGGAAAAATCCGGTAGAAGGAGTATTTGCGATTGAGGTTGGCAATGAGGTCGTCGCGGATGATCTTGTGGAGTTCGTCGGACCAGTCTTCGTCGGTGGCGTAGGCTCGCATCACGAAGAAGAGGTTGATGTAGTATTCGCGGAGGAGGAGGGTGTCGCGGTCGAAGAGGCGGTCTTCAAACTGCTTCTGGATGTCCTCCTTGAGGTTGTCGTTGGCCTTTAGCTGGGGGTCGGCATAATTGATGCTGCCGTCGGGGACGCCGTTGCGGATGAAGAAGTTGGGCGTGACGTTGTAGCCTTCCGTGAGGGAGTCGCGGAAGCGCTGCAGTTCTTCGCCGGTGAAGTTCATGTCGAGCGGGATGGAATCCCGGTAGCGGAGTGTTTTGAGCCTTCCCTCTCCAATAGCTTTCTTGAGGTAAAGCTGCTCGACGTTGTACTGGATGGCGTTGCGGGCGTAGGTGAACTGCTTGTAGAGCGGGACACCGGTAATATCATTGGCGTCTTTGTAATACTTGCTATCGCCGATAAAGTAGATGGTGGAGTCGCTGCCGGTGAGGGAGCGGTCCAGATAGATGTGGTCAACGATCTTGGCGTCGTTCTGGTATTTGAGGTCGTGGGGAATATCGTTGTCGCTGAGGAGCTTGTCAATCATAGCCTCAAAGACGATGTGGAAGTTACCCACGACAAGGAGATCCTTGCGCTGCTCGTCGTTGTTGCGGTTGTATCTGAAGAACGCGTCGAGAAGTTTCCAGAGTTCGCGCAGATCCTCCCGGAAGTAGCAGTTATTGTTGCCTTTGATTTCCTTCGGGGTGATGCCGCAGCTGACCATTACGCCCACTTTCGCTGCAGGCAGAATGGGGTAGATAAGGTCGCCCAGGTCGATTTTGAGGTGGTATTCCCGTTTCAGGTAATTCAGAACCGAATAGAAGAGGATGATAAGTTTCTCGTTGGTGTCGAGTTCCTTTTTCTTATTGATGGTCTGAACGTACATCGGGTCTCCGGAGACCTGGTCGATGTACGGCTGGGTGCGGGAGATGGTGCGCTGCCAGGAGGTGTTGTTGTTGCCGCTATGGTTCTCCTTCGTTATGGTGGTGAAGATGGTTTCGTGCTCCTTGAAGAAGTCCACGAGCTGCATAGCGGCACTGAGCAGGTCTTTCTTTCCAGAGCTGGCGCTGGCGCTACTACGCTTAAGGTCTGCCTCCTTGATGATGGAGGACCGCTTGTTCTCGTCGTAGAAGCGCCTGATGACCTGATGCACCCAGATGGAAAAGCCGGAGATTTCACCGATGATGTCCGTACCATAGAGAGGATTTTCCGGGGATTCCAGGTCTATGATCTTCTCGGGAACGGCGTTCTGTATGCCGAGGAATGTCAGCTTGCCGCCCCTTTTCAAAAGTAGGGCCTTCGGCAGGATAAAAATCGGGCCGTCGTATTTATCCCGGTTGTAGATGTAGCCGACGAAGCGCGTCCTGACTTTGTCATCGCACACCTCACGCATCCCCTTGAAGTAGTCTTCAAGAAGATAGGGAGAGTATAGGTAATCTTCAAAGTAGATTCGCATCGGTGCCGGAGGTCAGGGGAGTAAATTATTCTGCGGTCTGCTCGCCTTCGTCTTCGGATTCTTCGACTGGCTGCTCAGTAATTGCCTCGGTCTTGGGGGCCTTCTTCTTGCCGTTCTTCACGTAATAGAGGAAGCCTTCCAGAAGGAGGTCGCCGTTCTTGCGCGGGTCTTTCTTGTCTTCGTCCGGTGCGTTATCGGGGACTTCATTGAAAAGTTCGGTGAACTTGAACGGGTTGCCGTAGAGGTCGCGGAAGAAGAAGGACTGCGGGCTGTTCTTCCCGGAATAAAGGTCCTTGCAGACGTCGTTCCAAAGGTAGAACATCACCTTGTTCTTAAACTCCGTGGCAGTCATGTTCGAACGGATGAAGAACTCTCCCATCTGCTTGTCCTCGCTGTCAGTGGCAAGGGTGATCTTGTCGTTGATGCAGGGCAGATATTCCAGCCAATGGTAATCAGCACCGTTGACCTTGAACGTGTAATCTGCGTCCTTGTTGTCATAATCGATCTTGATGTACTTCATCTCCCAGCGACGCTTGAAAGCAGAGTCCATAGGAAAGAGGCTCTGGTCAGAGGTGTTCATCGTAGCGTAGATGTTGAAGTTGTTAGGAAGGGCTATCTTGATATAGTCCTCCAGCTCGGCATCGTCACGAAGGTAATTCATCAGTTCCTCCTCAGCGTTGATGGGGAACTTGGACACACCGTTCTCGCGGTCAAGGAGCTGGAAGAGGTCTCCGAAAATCTGGGCGCAGTTACCACGGTTGATTTCCTCGATGATGAGATAGATAGGCGTGTCGGGATGTTTCTTCGCTGCAACGTAGGCGTTGGTGAAAACCTGCGGCACGAACTTGTAGTCCAGTACGCCATCCTCCTTTACCGGCTTATAGCATCCGACAAAAGTAGCATAGTCATAGTCCGGGTGGAACGTCGTGCGGAAAACATTGGTCGTACCATCTTCGAACTTGATGGTCTTTGTCCCGTCCAATCCCTCGGTCTTATCCTTGACCTCATGCGATTTGCCAGTGCCCGGACAACCGTAATAGATGGTTTGGATGGTGGTTTCTCCAGTCGAACCTGCAGAAACGGGTTGCGAAGAGGGTGCTTCGTCTACGAATCTTGGCGTATTACTATTGACTATAGTCAGTTTGATGATTTCGGAACCATCTTCTTTGACAAGCTTTATAGTGGAATAGCCACCGAGAAGATAATCCCGGATAGTGAACTTGAATCTTACGATGTTGCCATCTTTGTCGGTGTACTCATGATCAGAAAGCAGGTCATTAAGATATAGTCGCTCATCGATTTCTCCATTCTTCTTAACAACATCTTTTCTTATTGACCATGTGAAATCCCTATAAGGGTTGTCACCGAATACGGCATTAACTTTCCGAAGTCCGGTGTCAACGAACTCATCAGAGTAATACCTTTTTTCATGAACTGAGCTGCTGTCGAATTTCTTCGGCAGCATTGACGCAATAAAGAGGAAGGCTTGACTAATATTCTTCTTGTCCAGACGCACGGTGATAGTTTCGGCGTCACCAAAAAAATCCCTGTGCTCTCTGTCGAAGAACAGATCTGTGTTCTTCGCATCACCAGCCGTCAGTTCCCTGTAGCTGGTGTTGGTCTTGTTCATCAATTTTGATATCTCTGACATGGCTGTAAGTTTTATTCGTGTAATACGTTGGTGTCAATCAAATATTGAACGACTGCATATATTGTGTTGACGCTGACTGCATTACCGGCCTGCTTGTACAAAGCACCGTCGGGTACTCCAGCGTTGTGAGCAATAGTTGCAAAATCCTGCGGAAATCCTTGAAGGGCAAATGCCTCCTGGGGCGTGAGCTTGCGGATAGGTATCTGGGCAAGCTGCTCCTTCGTCATGTGCTCAACAGGATTTACTGCTCCACGACTTTCAATATAGTCCTGGCTATAGTAGTTGTCTTGACATGCTCTGTGCATTTTGTGCATGGAAGCAGTCAGAGGCCTCGCTGTTACTTGATTGATATCGGATCTTGAGCGGAAGTTTGCCGTTCCGTTCGATAAGATAGTAGGTTTGATCCTTTCAGAGAGGAAGTACTTCTGGTCAACATGCTCGGCAAGAAGGTCAACAGTCCGGTCATAGCGCAAAACGGATGTCTGCTCAAGTATCTGGTTGAAATGCTCACTGACAAGCTCAAGTGTGAAACGATCTTGATAATGAGCCGGGAGTCTTTCCTGCGAGGCGAATATCAGTACGCGATTTCTTTTCTGCGGGAGATGGAAGTCGGCAGTATTGAATATGTTCGTGACCACATGATAGCCGAGTGCAGTCAATTCGCGATAGATACGGCGGTATGTCCGTCCTTTGTCGTGAGTGCACAGATTCTTTACGTTCTCGAGAAGCACGAAAGGCGGGCGTTTGACATCCAGAATATCCTTGATTCTGAAGAACATTTGGCCACGGTCTTCTCCAAAGCCCTGCTGGTCGCCCATCATACTGAATGGCTGACAAGGAAAACCCGCAGTGAGCATCTGGAAATCGGGGAGATTGGCAATATTCTGCTCATCTGCAGTGAACTGAACAATGTCACCGAGTGCAATCTCGTTTGGCGCAATGTTGTATATCGCACGGTAAGTATCCAGCGCTCTGCGGTCTATCTCGGAATAGCCGATGCTCTCAAAATTCATAAACTCGTCTTGGGTCAATAGATCGAGGGCGCGTCGGAATCCGCCAATACCGGAGAACAATTCGAGATGGTTCATAGCTTTACCGTGTCTAAGATTCCTTTCCCGATTGCTTCGGCAAGTTTGACGGGGACAGCATTCCCAATCTGGGCATACCACCCATTCTGGGCGCCAAGGAACACGTAATCATCAGGGAATGTTTGTACTCGTGCCGCCTCTCTCGGGCTCAGTCCACGTGCCTCCCACGGATGTATGTACATATTGCAGTCATACTTCATGTGCGAGGTGATGGTTTTGCTGATTTGAGTTTCGTCCAGCTTGAAGTATTTATCCTTGAAGATGCCCAGCCTACGCTTGTAGGGCATAATATCTTGGATAGATTCATGAAGGGAATTTGCACCTTGAGGAAGTCGGCGGTATATCTCAATGTCCCGCTCGTTGTTGTAGCGGTTTTTGTGGTTATACAGCTTCGTGATCTCACGGTCTCCGTTTATGAACGTATAGAAGTCATTCCTCTCATACGTGAACTGCATTTCCGTAAGACCGGTTGCGATTTCCTCGACATCGGAAGCATTCTTCACCTTCCGGGCTTCAAGATGGGGGAGGCCTCTCAGTGCATCACCAAGTGTGAACGGCTGCCTCCGGTATGCGTTTATTGCCGTGAAAATATCCGCAGGATTGACACCAATCCTGTTCCCAATGAAGATGAGACGCTCACGATTCTGCGGAACGCCAAAGTCTTGGGCCTTAAGAATCCTCGCTTCGAACCTGTAATCCACGCCGAGATACTCCTTGAAATTGTCCTTTATTTCATCGATGCGTTGGGCCATTCCCTTGACATTCTCCATGATGAAGACTTTGGGACGGACAGCACTCAAGAACTTCAGATAAGCTTTATACAGGCCATTCCTGGGGTCATCGATGACACGTTGGCGATTGGCGCTTGAAAAGCCCTGGCAGGGCGGTCCACCGCAAACCAAATCCACACCGCCGTTGATGTTTTCCCAAATATGCTTGTATTTATCAAGCTCCTCATTGAGCTTGTTGATATCTCCCACGTAGTAATGTCCCTTCTTGACTTTTCGGTTGGCCATATAAGTCGAAGCATATACTGGCATAATCTCATTGAAGAAAATGGATTGAAAACCAGCTTGCTCCAAACCAAGGCTCAAACCGCCGCTTCCGGCAAAAAGGTCTATGAATGTTGGTTTTGAAACGCTACCTTTTTTATTGCTCATATATATGTGCCTGCTTTCTTGGGGATAAAAATCCTAATAAACTAACAAATATACGCATTTTATCCCGATTATAAAATTATATGTACTTGGTTGAATCGTAACTACCGATAAATCAAGCCAAAAGGCTTGTCCCGAACTGCGGCTCGGGGCGCCTTCCAGCTATAACTCTTTGTATTCTCCGAGCTTCACCTGCTGTATCTCGCCGGCCTGGATCGCTCTCGCCACCTGCCACCGTACCGTCCGGAGACTTTTCCCGACATTCTTCGCCACCATCTTCATATCGTCGGTCTTGAACATCAGCAGATTCCCGTTCTCGGCCACTGCCTGCTGGAACGAGGTGGCGCTGCTGTTGGCCGGGACGCGAAGCAGCTGGAATATCTTCGAATTGCAGTCTCTTTTCGCTGTTGTCTGCATGGTTTTTAGATGTTTTGACGTCGTATTAGTAACCTTATCTCAATTCCTTGAACTCCATAATATCGAGCATAGAGAAGAGGATGCTGTCGATTTCTGCATTCCAGCTTTGATGGAAATGTCCGTAGTACCAGTGCTTGATGGGGTGGCCTGAAGACTTAAGATGCGACAGAATCTTATCTATGGTCTGTCTCTCTGTTTCACAGTCTGCAAGAAGCTTTGAGTCTTGTGACGCCCATTGGGCCAATCCGTTTTTTGAAATGAGTTCGCAGAATGACGGAGCAGTGTGGGAGATAACTGTATCAATTTTAAGTGATGCACCTATCTCATCCAGACGGGCATCTCATCAGTCCAGTAGGATGACTTTCCGCTCTTTACATGAGCTTTGTCATAATCTATACGATGAGAACGGTCTATGCTAACGGCACCTCCGATGCAGAGGATACTGTGCCCGCATGCTTGAATGACGCTGTAGTCTGGGATGGTACAGAAGCGCTCATGACTAATCTTTATTTCCTGGAAATATGACGGATCGTCGTGATTGCCTCGCAGCATCACCACCCAGTTATTTGCTTTGCTCAGTCTTACTGAGTTTCTTTTGAACACATTTTCATAGTATCCCAACTTCTCAAAACCGAATCCGCAGTCTCCGGCAATAACCAACACAGTGTCAGTCATCTGATACTGCACACACAACTTATGTACCACGGAATTGAAGTCACCGTGAATGTCGCCGCAGACCACGATGCTCTTGGCGCCAGGGAATGAATATGTGTTATTCAGATCCATGTTCTATTTCTTTAGACCTTCCCAGTAAGGTTTCAACTTAGTCTGTAGATACGTCACTCTTTGCCACATTCAGCAGTCTGCTTCGGATAGATTTTCCGAAATCCTTGCTAATTTCCTTACTCATAGTTTAACCTCCAGATACTTTTCAATGATCGATGCTACTCTCAGCGCACGTGCATAGTCCATTAGTTTGCTGATGTTTCGTTCCGGACGCTCCAGATAATTGTTGATGATTTCAGAGCATACATCCATGCCGACTTTATTGCGGAATTTTACAGCATCACAGACGCAGCGCTCAATGTCGTAAATGTTGATTCTGAATCCATCTATGACCATTTCTGATATGCCAACCTCAAGAACTTTGGGTGTGTAGTGATGAACCTCTATTGGCAGGAACGATGGGGTAGTGACCTTCCTATCCCTTTTTATGGCTATGTGAAATGCCTGAGGGAGTGATGTCGTAAGTCCATGTATTCTCCATGCCGACCAAAGGCAAAGAATTCCCCCGGGAACGATGCTCTCTATGTCTATCATATTGCCGCCTATCTGTTCAGATGTGGCGTAGACACCCCTGCGAACCTGAATAAGTTCGCCATCCTTTACCCTGTTTAGCATCTTGTAATACTCAGTTCTACCTTTCTCCTTGGTTTCTGAAGAAGATATAAATTGCCTGGTGTCCATCATTAAATAACGTGAGTTCGATGAAAATTAACTAATTGATTATTAGGAAAATAGCGA
>OHJC01000698.1_pt1 | contig 17390 bp, 18 predicted proteins | sample 1568461 | NCBI WGS metagenome assembly OHJC01 (sample SAMEA3879535, study PRJEB24766) | human gut metagenome | biome: human-associated habitat; feature: feces | place: USA | collected 1985/1987 | reverse complement strand
TTGAAGAATTGTATGATTTCAGCAATCCAGACGAACCCGTAAAAGTTGCGGAACACAAAGACATTGAGGACGACGGACAGACGGTACTTATCACAGAGCGTATCATCAAAATTCATACGACTGCTACCGATAAGGACGGCAACAAAGAGCTTGAAGCTGGAAAAGAGGTAACAATCATTGATACCGTAACCTTAGAGGGCTTAGAAGTCGGTACACAGTACAAACTGGTGGGCTGGCAGATGTTGAAAAAAGAAAATGCCGAGCTTCTTATCAATGGGAAACGTGTGGAAAGTGATTACACTTTTACTGCTGACAGCGAAACTATGAAAGTGGAAGTTGCCTTTACCCTTGACGCTACTTCCCTTGACGGCAAACAGCTTGTAACTTTTGAAGAATTGTACGATTTAAGCAATCCAGACGATCCGAAGAAAGTTACCGAGCATAAGGATATTGAGGATAAGGGACAGACGATTACCTTTAAGGAAAAGCCAAAAGAACCAGAGAAACCCGAAACACCACCGACACCAGAAAAGCCAAACAGACCGAGCGACAGTCCCAAAACGGGCGATAACACAAACCTTTACGGACTGCTTGCACTTCTTTTGACCTCTGGTGCTGGACTGGCAGGTATCTTCTTCTACAAACGCCGTAAAATGAAAAAATCATAAGGCGGTAACGGTATGAGAAAAGAAAAATCACGCTCTCCGCCGAAGTTGTCAAACGGCAGACTTCCGCTTATTCTGGCTTGTCTGCCAACAACCTGCAAGAACACGGATAGTCAAGGGTGCGTAAGCATTGATTTTACCCTTTACTATCTGTGGGATTGCTGGTACTTCCCAAACCGCCAGAATAAGAAATCACAATCAATTTATCAAAAATAGAAAGAAACGAGGTAAAACAATATGGAAATGAAATATGTCGTGCCAGATATGGCACAGTCTTTTGGAACTCTTGAATTTGCAGGCGAAAGTGAGCCAGTCTTTGAAAGAGATAAAAATAACCGCAGGGTCTTAGCAAGACGAAGCTATAACCTTTATTCTGACGTACAGAAAGGCGAAAATGTTGTGGTGGAAATTCCCGTTCAGGCTGGCGAAAAGAAGTTCAAGTATGAGCAGAAAGTAAAACTTGTCAATCCGAAGTTATACGGCAGAGGTTACGCAATCGGGGATATGGGACATACCGATTATGTGTTAGTTGCTGATGATATTGTAGCAGTTGAAGAAAAGTAAAGGAGTGAAGAATTTATGAGATTATCAAACGGGTTTGTTATTGACAAAGAGAAAACATTTGGAGAATTAAAATTTACAGCGGTGCGTGATGTGTTCTTGCAGAATGAGGACGGGACACCGAGTACCCAGCTTAAAAAGCGTATCTATGATTTGAAGTGCAGTCTGCATGGTGGAATTATCCCCGTGTCTGTACCGCCAGAAGTACCGTTAAGGGAATTTCCGTACAATGCAGTTGTGGAGCTTGTCAATCCAGTAGCCGATACGGTATCAAGAAAGACCTATACGGGTGCAGATGTGGACTGGTATGTAAAGGCAGAGAATATTGTGTTGAAAAATAAAGGCAATCAGAACGCAGGCAGTCCACAGAACCATACACCGCAGGGACAGCCGAAAAAATAGGCTTGCTGAATAGATTTTCGTTGTAGCGGATATATAAAACTGTTATAATATGGGTATGAAAAATTTAATTATAAGGAGTGCTGTTTATGATAAGAGCTATTATATTTGCTGTATTCGTTGTCCCTATTATATCTCTCGTATTAGATAAGACACAAAAAGCAACTAAAAAAGAAAAATTCACAAATACTGTTTTTGTATCACACGCCTATCAAACAGTATGTCATATTTGTTCATTGATAATGGTATGAATTGCAATAGCTTTAGGATTGTTCATGGGATTTGATAATACGGTGGGACACTCTGTTGTTTTTGCTATTTTTGTTCTATTGATTGAATTTTGTGCGTGGGCATTAAAAAGACATAAGGTAGTAATTGACGGAAATAATTTGCGTATTACTCCTGCTGTTGGAAGAACAAGAGAAATTTCATTTAATGATATTTCCCGTTGCACAGAAAAAGAGCAAATAGGATTGAAAATATTTGTAGGAAACAAAAAAATTTGTACAGTTTCTTGCGACTGTGTTGGATATAAAGAATTTCTTGAAATGTTAAAAGAGAAAAATTTACTCTAATACGTTTCGCCCAAATAAACAGTTATATTATTTTAGCAGTTAGTCTTAGGATTGACTGCTTTTTTCATACCCAGAAAGGAGTGATTGATTTATGCAAAAGATTTTTAACAAAGGACACCGTATCAGAGCCAGCGACAAGCACCTTGTCTACCACTTTTCCATAGGGATGCTTCTGGTGGTATTCGTGGCGGTTCTTTTGCTACTCAATATCAAACAGCTTATGCGTACTGATTGGGAGCATTTCAGCTTGTTAGAAAACGGCTTGACGCTCTCCCCTTACAACTTCATAACCATATTGATAGCGACGGGTGTTTGTGCATTGGTCGCTTTTCTATATTACCGCTTCTGTTACGACAGTTTCAAGAAGCTCCTGCACCGTCAAAAGCTGGCAAGAATGGTACTGGAAAATAAGTGGTATGAAGCCGATACCGTACAAGACAGCGGTTTTTTTACTGACCTGCAAAGCAGATCAAGGGAAAAAATCGTCTGGTTTCCAAAGATTTATTATCAAATGGAAAAGGGACTGCTTCATATCCGCTGTGAAATTACGCTGGGGAAATATCAAGACCAGCTTTTACGGTTAGAGGATAAATTGGAAAGTGGCTTGTATTGTGAACTGACCGACAAGACCCTGCATGACGGCTATATCGAATATACCCTGCTTTATGATATGATAGCGAACCGCATTACCATTGATGAAGTACGGGCAGAAAACGGCTGTCTGAAACTGATGAAAAATCTTGTCTGGGAATATGACGCACTCCCTCACGCTCTGATTGCTGGTGGAACGGGTGGCGGTAAAACTTATTTTCTGCTGACGCTCATTGAAGCCCTACTGCATACCAACGCTGTCCTTTACATCTTAGACCCGAAGAACGCTGACCTTGCAGACTTAGGGACAGTTATGGGAAATGTGTATCACACCAAAGAAGAAATGATTGATTGCGTCAATGCCTTTTATGAGGGCATGGTACAGCGAAGCGAGGAAATGAAGCGACACCCGAACTATAAGACGGGCGAAAACTACGCCTATTTGGGACTGCCACCCTGCTTTCTTATCTTTGATGAATATGTGGCATTTTTTGAAATGCTGGGGACAAAGGAAAGCGTGGGCTTGCTTAGCCAGTTAAAGAAAATCGTTATGTTAGGACGACAAGCAGGTTATTTCCTTATCGTTGCCTGCCAGCGTCCAGACGCAAAGTATTTCTCTGACGGTATCAGAGATAACTTCAATTTCCGTGTGGGACTTGGGCGTATCAGCGAATTAGGTTACGGTATGCTGTTCGGTTCAGATGTGAAAAAGCAGTTTTTCCAGAAGCGTATCAAGGGGCGTGGCTATTGTGATATGGGAACAAGCGTGATAAGCGAATTTTACACGCCTTTAGTCCCCAAAGGACATGATTTTTTACAAACAATCGGCAGGCTTGCACAAGAAAGACAAGTCATGCCAGAACAACAAGGAAAGGAAGATGTGATTGAATAAGGACACATTAAATGTTTATCACGCACCCACAGAGAAAAACTACCTCTGTTTGTGCTTGAATACAGATATTTTTACAACGGATTGCAGGAAATATATGTTAGATTGTTTTTTAGATTATTCTGTCAATCCAAATCTGCGATTTCATTCAAGGATAGATAAAATCATTGATGATGTTATTCGTGAAAAAATCAACATTCCTCATAAGTTTAGAATGAGGTTGGAAAGTAGACATTGCGTTGAAAGCAGGATAATCTATTTTCGATTTCGAGTTTTAGATAAGGCTTGTCTGCAACTATGAAAAAGATGCAGGAAAAAACGTGATATCGGAAAAACCGGTGACATTATCTTCCGCTGACCTGCTGGAAATGGAAAAGGTAGCCAAAGAGACAGGAAAACTTTTCACCGTGCACCAGAATAGACGTTGGGATGATGATTTCCTGATCATCAAAAAACTGGTAGAGGAGCAGAAACTGGGGCATGTTTTCCGGATCGAGAGCCGTGTCCATGGTTCAAGAGGAATCCCTGGGGACTGGAGAAAAGAAAAGGTACATGGGGGCGGAATGGTCCTGGACTGGGGTGTACACCTGCTGGATCAGATTTTATATATGTACGGAGATAGAAAGATCGAGACGGTATACGCGTCACTTACCAATATCACAAACCAGGAAGTGGACGATGGGTTCACTGCTATTCTGACCTTTGAAGGCGGAACAGAAGTCCTGGTGGAAGTCGGCACCAACAATTATATATCACTGCCAAGATGGTATGTACTGGGTAAAGACGGTACCGCAGTAATCAGGGACTGGCAGTTAACCGGTGAGATTATACGTAAGACCGGTAAGACAGAAGAGACGGTAATACCGGTTAAGACAGCAGCTGGCCTGACAAAGACCATGGCACCGAGACGGGAAGATACTATTGTAAAAGAGGATTTACCAAAGGTGTCCGGAGATATCGCTGATTTCCACAGAAATGTGGTTGCAGTAATCCGAGATGGAGCAGAGCCGGAGATCAAGCTGTTCCAGGTGATGCGTGTCATGAAGTTGATGGAGGCAATCTTCCAGGCGGCAGAGACAAAACAGGTAATCGAATTTCAGGACCAGGTGTAACAGGAAAGGCATTGAGTAGTTATAACATAAAAATAAAAGACAGTTGTACATGTTCTTTGAGAGTGCATGTAACAGAACAGGAGGAAATAAGTATGAAACAGATCAAAATCGGAACCTGCGTACCAGGCCCCGTAGCAGAAGAATGGTTGAAAGGATTTGTTGGAAAAGGTTTCGAAACATTTTCCCTCAATTTCCATATGTCACTGGAAGGAACAGATCTTGATAAACTGGCCCTGAGCACAGAACAGATTCTTGCCGGTACAGATTCAAAGATCACTACACTCGGATACTACTGTAATCCAATCCAGTATCCAGAGCACAGAAAGACATTGGAAAAGGTAATTTGCACTGCTGAAAAATTCGGAGCTACCCATGTAAGCACCTTTGCAGGAGCCTGGGAAGGAAAACCGGTAGAATCCGCATACGAAGAGTTCGGAAAAGTGTTCCGTGAACTGGCAGAACTTGCAGAAGAAAAGGGCGTAAAGCTGGGTATCGAAAACTGTCTTATGGATGGAACCTGGGAACATGCCACCTGCAACATCGGTTTCAACCCGAAAGCCTGGGAAGTCATGTTTGAGGAAGTAAAGAATGATAACTTCGGACTTGAATGGGAGCCGACCCACCAGATGGTACAGTTGATCGATCCTGTGACAGAGCTGAGAAAATGGTGCAAAAAGATAGTCCATGTACATGGAAAAGATGCGACCATTGACTGGGATGCAGTAAGGCACGGCGGTATCTCCGGAGCAGTTCCTTTTGTATGGCATCGTATGCCGGGATTTGGTGACACAAACTGGAGAGATATCATTTCTATCTTAAGAAGCAACGGATATGAGGACGATATCTGTATCGAAGGATATCACGATCCGGTATACCGGGGAGAACTGGAGATGACAGGACAGCTTCACGCACTGAACTATCTGAAATGGTGCAGAGGCGGAGAGTTCACACCAACTCCATGGGAGAAATAACAAAGATATAACAGAGACAGAAGAAACAGGAGGGTATTTCTATGAAACTTGGGTTTATCACATCCATCCTTGACAGCTGGACCTATGAAGAAATGATGGACTTTGCATCCGGACAGGGATTTGAATGTGTGGAAGTGGCATGCTGGCCACAGGAAAAAGCAGAAAGAAGATATGCAGGGGTAAGCCATATTGATGCAGAACGGGTTAACCAGGATGACGCATATGCAGAGCATATTGTAGAATATGCTAAAAAATCAGGAGTGGAGATATCGGCACTGGCCTATTATCCAAACGTGATGGTGGCAGATAAAGAGAAAAGCGCAACCGCTGTGGAACACCTGAAACAGGTGATTCTTGCAAGTAAAAAATTAGGTGTGGGCATGGTCACGACATTTATCGGAAGGGACCAGACCAAAAATATACAGGAAAATCTGGAACTGGTAAAAGAGATATGGCCACCTATCATAAAACTGGCAGAGGAATGTGACGTGAAGATCGCCATCGAGAACTGTCCGATGCTTTTTGGCAAGGAACAGTGGCCGGGAGGACAGAACCTGATGACAACACCGCCAATCTGGAGAGAAGTATTCCGGATCCTGGACAGTGACCATCTGGGCATCAACTATGATCCATCCCACTTTATCTGGCAGATGATCGATTATATCCGCCCGCTTTACGAATTCAAGGATAAGATCTTCCATGTCCATTACAAGGATATAAAGATATATAAAGACAAGCTGGAATCCTGCGGCATCATGGCATATCCTCTGGAATATATGTCACCGAAAATCCCTGGACTTGGAGATGTGGACTGGGGAAAATATGTGTCAGCGCTTACAGACATCGGATATGATGGCTATACCTGTATCGAGATCGAGGATAAGGCTTTTGAGGATTCCAAGGAGAAGGTTGAGAATTCCTTGATCATCAGCAAGAGATATCTGGAACAGTACGTGATTTAGTAAAGGAGATAATACCATGAGAAAATTAAAAGCAGGAATCGTAGGATGCGGAGGAATCGCCAACGGAAAACACCTTCCAGCTATGAAAAAAAGTGGTCTTTATGAGATTGTAGCTTTCTGTGACATCGTCAGGGAACGTGCAGAGAAAGCAAAGGAAGAATATGGCACAGAAGATGCAAAAGTATTCGAAGACTATAAGGTGCTTATCAAAGAGGACCTGGATGTTGTATATGTAACTACACCGAACCGCTCCCATGCAGAAATCTCTATCGCAGCCATGGAAGCAGGAAAAGATGTTATGTGTGAAAAGCCAATGGCAAAGAATTATGCTGAGGCACAGAAAATGGTGGAGACTGCAGAGAAAACAGGTAGAGTCCTGAACATCGGATATCAGAACCGTTATCGTTCAGATTCCCTGTACCTGAAAGAAATGTGCAAGGCGGATGAACTGGGAGAAATCTATTTTGCGAAAGCTCACGCACTCAGAAGAAGAGCAGTTCCTACCTGGGGTGTATTCTTAAATGAGGAAGAACAGGGAGGCGGTCCACTGATCGATATCGGAACCCATGCATTGGATCTGACATTATGGATGATGGACAATTATGAAGTAGAGTCTGTAACAGGACAAACATTCCGCAAACTGGCTGATCAGACCAACCAGGGAAATGCTTTTGGCAACTGGGATCCTGAGGAGTTTTGCGTAGAAGATTCCGCTTTCGGATTCATCCGTATGAAAAACGGTGCAGTGATTGAACTCGAAGCTGCCTGGGCACTGAACACACTGGAGGTTGATGAGGCCAAGACAAGTCTGTGCGGAACAAAAGCCGGAGCAGATATGAAAGATGGCCTGCGAATCAACTACATCCATCACAATAAACAGGTAGTAGAGAAGCCAGCATTATCCGGTGAAGGAGTAGCATTCTTCTCAGGAGAAGAAAAACCAGCAGGGGATTATGAACAGGAACTGTTCTACCATATCGTTGCTGACGGAGCTGAGCAGATAGTAAAACCTGCACAGGCTGCAGTTGTTACCCGTGTACTGGAAGCAATCTATGAGTCTGCAAAAAGTGGTAAGACAATTTATTTTGATTAAAAGGCGATTTGACCTATACAGTTACAACAGTTCAAACATAAGGAGTAATCATGGAAATAAATAAATTACAGCAATTGCTGTCAGAAATGTCTTTGCAGGAAAAAATAGGACAGATGGTACAGCTTACCGGTGTATATTTTGACAAAGAGGCAGTGCTTACAGGTGTTGTTGACGAACAATTACCGCCGGAATGGATCATTCAGTATTCAGGTTCCGTGCTGGGAGTGATTGGTAAAGAAAAAATATGTGATATTCAGAGTAAATATATGGAACAGCATCCTCATCATATCCCACTACTCTTTATGGCAGATGTGATCCATGGATGTAGGACAATTTTTCCAATTCCACTGGGACAGGCTTGTTCATTTAATCCGGAACTGGTGTCTGAGGCAGCGTCAATAGCTGCCTCAGAGGCCTCATCCGAAGGACTTAAGGCAACATTTTCTCCTATGATTGATGTTTCAAGGGATCCCCGGTGGGGCAGGATAATGGAGTCTTTTGGCGAAGACCCATATGTGAATGGAGTCATGGGGGAGGCCATGGTAGATGGCTATCAGCAGAAAAACGATGAAGGAATCGCAGCATGTCTGAAACATTTTGCAGGTTACGGGGCGGTCAATGCAGGCAGGGAATACAACGATGTTGAAATATCTCAACGGACATTTCTGGAACAGTATGTAAAACCTTTCCGCATGGCGTTGAAGGCAAAGCCTGCTATGGTTATGACCGCATTTAATGCAATAGACCGAAAACCAATCAGCGGAAATAAAGAACTTCTCAGAGATCTATTGCGGGATAAAGAAGGCTTTGATGGTACAGTGATCTCAGATTGGGGCTCTATTGGGCAGCTGAAGGAACAGGGTGTGGCAGCCAATATGGATGAAGCGGCGTCTCAGGCGATAGAAGCGGGAGTGGACATAGATATGATGAGTCCTGCTTATATGTTTCGTTTAGAAGAACTGGTGAAAAACGGGCAGATTCCGGAGTCTTTTATCGATGAAAGTGCATTCAGGGTTTTGATGATGAAGAATCAGCTGGGGCTTTTTGAAAATCCTTTTGCAGGAATTGGAAAGAGTGGAAACCTCACTCAGTATAACCGGACAAAGGCATATCAGATGGCCAGCGAAAGCTACGTCCTTTTGAAAAATGAAAAAATTCTGCCTTTGAGCCAGAAACAGAAAGTTATCTGGGCAGGACCTTATGTGACATCAAAGGAATTCCTGAGCCGTTGGGCAATCTTTGGTGAGCATGAGCCTGTTGAGACAATCGAAGATATTCTTCAAGATAAGAAGATTAATGGGGTATGTATTCCTGGATGCAGAATGCTTTCTGAGGAAGAATGCAGGATCTGGCAAGTGAAACCGGTTGATTCGGATGAAGAAATAGATGAGCAGTGGCTGGAAACGATAAACCGGGAAGATACGGTTGTATGTGTACTTGGAGAACATGAATCTCAGTCCGGAGAGGCTGCCAGCAGAGCATTTCTGACTTTACCGGAAGAGCAGCAGAGGCTTTTTGAAAAAATAGTAAAACGCACGGATAATATCGTGACAGTGATAATCTCAGGAAGACCACTGGATCTGCGAAGAATCTCAGAAAAATCCAAAGCCGTCATCATGGCATGGAGACCCGGAACCATGGGGGCAGAGGGAATAGTAGATCTTGTATATGGCATGATCAATCCTTCCGGAAAGCTGGCTGTAAGTATTCCATGGTGCGTTGGACAGGTGCCGATAAGTTACTGGGATATAAAAACCGGACATGTGCTTACAGAGGATAATCTAGAGAACCGTTTCACAAGCAGATATATGGATATTCCTAATTCACCATTATATCCTTTTGGTTTTGGATTGTCCTATACAGAATTTGATATTTCGGATGTTGAAGTCAAGATAGGACAGGACAAAAGAGTGCATGTCCATTGTAATGTAAGTAACACAGGTAAAGTTACAGGGGCAGAGGTTGTTCAGTGCTATTATGAAACATTACAAACATCTGTGGTACGACCGAAGAAGGAACTTGTCCGTTTTCAGAAGGTTTTTCTGGATCCGGGAGAAGCTAAGAGTGTGGATTTCTCTATTGATTCAGAAGAGTTTTCTTACTTTGATAAAAATATGGAAATCGTTAGTAGCGGAATGCAACTTCGAATCAGTGTAGGAAACAGTAGTGACCATGAATGCGGAAGTAGTGAGATATATATTTAGGCATAAGTAGAAATAGATTTCTATTGAAGGATAATTATTACACTAAAGCAAGCGGGCTGCTTCGTCAGTCCGCTTGTGTTATTCTTTATGTTAATCGAGGTTATTAATACTTTCAATTATACATGTATGCTTTTTATTATCAGATGTGTTGCTGTAGTTAATTCCGACAAGTAAGATCTGATTGCTGTATCCTGATAAGGCTCCGTGATATCTGCGGTTTTTAATCTGTGATATGGCAGAATCAGCGGAAGCATTGTACTTAAGTTCAATTACTATTGCAGGTCTGCCACAGGCATTCGCTCTTGGAATAAAAACAAGATCAGCAAAACCTTTGCCGGCTGGAAATTCTCTGACAATATTGTAATATGCATTTGCAGTAAAATATGCCATTGTGAGAGCACAGCTTAAAGAATTTTCGTCGTTGTATTTAAGAACGGATGTATATGTTTCATGTGCAATTTCTACCAATTCAGCGACTTTATCAGCATCTTCATTTAGGGTAGCATCTAATAATTCATCACATTTTGAAATGGAGTTGGCTACTTCACTCCATGAACCGGTCTGTAATGCAAGATCATATGCAGCAGCAACTTCATAATTAGGTATATATGCCATTTTCCTATTGGCATCATAAGCCAGATAACCTAAATGAATTAAAGCTGTAAGTGCATCATCCTTTGAAGCAACTGTAGTAAGGTCATTTTGGAAGGTATTTACATTAACTCTGATTTTATCGCCGGAAAGCATGGCGAGCACATCATCCTTTAAACCGGCGTAGTTCATGGTGATAAATGTGTTGATTGATTCAAACGAGGATGTATTTTTCCAGTAAAAATCATAGTCATGATCTAGCATAGCCTGAACAACGGAATTAGGGTTATACATATGAAGCCCGTCTATCAGATATCCGTTATACCATGCTTTTATTGATTCAAAATCCATATCATATGTGATGCACAGCTTTTTAACTTCATCCTCTGTAAAACCAAAATATCTGGTCAATTGTTTCGATTTCAACATTGTAAACTCACGGAAGTTGTTCAGAGCTGATTCATCTTTAATTTTTTTGATTGGCAGAATACCGGTGATATATGCCAAAGCTAAAAAAGTTTTTGACTCTTCGCTCTTAAATAACAAATGAAGAAACTGAAGATAGCTGTGAACCAGTGTTTTATTTCCACCATTTCGGATTACACAATCCCATTCATCAATTATTATAACAAATGGAATACCGGAAATGTTGTAGACGGACATGAGTACAGCACTGATCATCTTGGTATAATCTATCTGATTGCCATATACCTGTTTAAGTTCGTCATAAATATATTCCTGAATTTTTTCTATCACATTATCTTTGTAAGCGTCCCAAAATGATGATACATCAATGTGTATGACATTGTATTTATTTAAATGTACAGCATAGCTGTCCTTAGCTGCAATTTCAGAATCTGCAAAAAGCTCTGATGAATCGCAGCCTCTGCTGTAGTATGCATCAATCATTCCTGCAGCGTGGGATTTACCGAACCTTCTGGCATGGCTGACACTTATGCAGTTGGCATTTGTACAGATAACTCTATTTAAATATTCAATCAGACCGGTTTTGTCAATATATAGCTGACTGTTTTTGTCTTTTGTAAAGCTGCCATTTCCCGGATTAAAATAAATACCCATTGTCCCATCTCCAATTCATTTTTATATAATCAGTATAACAGATTTGGAGGAGTGATGGAAGTGGGCAACATGAGATTATGTGTACTGTCTACGGACAGTGTTTTTTAATTTTTTTAATTTTTGAAAATAAAATTCAATGTTGGAAAAATGTACGGAATTATGTTACAAATACAGCAAAAAATATCAAGAATAATGTTACAACGGGGATATATCTTGAAAAAATAGCTAATTAACGTTATAATATAATTAGCTAAAAAAGAAATGGATAGGAGGAAGGCATATGAATACAGCAACAGCAACTGCAACTGCAACAGAAATGCAGAACAATTTTGGGAGATATTTGAATCTTGTTATGTCAGGACATGAAATCATTGTTACAAAGAATGGTCATGAAGTGGGAAGATTTATTCCTAAGGATGCCGCAGTATCATATTTGACGGATTCTCTAACAGGAATACTTCAGGATAATGGTAATTTAGATGAGATAAAAACCGAAAGTATGAGGGAAAAATATGGTTTTGTTGATTGATACTAACATTATACTTGATGTTTTACTAAGTCGCTCAGATTTTGTGAAGGAATCATCTATAATTTGGAAACTTTGTGAAACTGAACAGGCAAAGGGATATATATCTACATTAACTTATGCAAATATTATGTATATCATGAGAAAACAAATGACTTCAGAGCAGATAGAAGATGTATTCCGCAAGTTAAAACTTATTTTTGAGTTTGCTGATTTTAGTTCAGTTGTGCTTGAGATGGCTGTAAATATGAAGTGGAAAGATTTTGAAGATGCCATACAAAGTGCAACTGCTGAATATGTTCATGCAGACTATATTATTACGCGCAACATTAAAGACTTCACGCAAAGTGAGGTTATGGCACTTACACCTGCGGAACTTTTGGCAAGAATTTAATTGCAATGAATCTAATTATTAAAAGTGTAATATTATTGGTAAAACAGATAGGAGGAATATATGTTAAACGGTGTGGGAACAAATATTTCAATGGCATATACTTCAAATTATAATAAGAAGTCAACAGGCGATAAAATGGATATAGAGTTCGAAATAGGAAATAGTGAGCAAAACTCCATAAATAAATGTGGGGAGAGGCAGAGTGAACTTGCTGAAATATACATGAATATGTTGTCGGAAAATAACAGTTCTCTTTACAATAAATTGGTAAATAATAAAAATGCAGTTGAACAGGTGTCACCGGATAAGGAAATTCCAAATGATAAGCTGAAAAATATCGGAATGACAAGTTTTGGGCTGTCTGATACAGAAAGTCAGATAGTTTTAGCTTCATATGTGAAAACATCAAAGGAGGATGATCCTGTTGTTCAAGTAGCATATGGACATGGTGATAACAGAAAAGTATATCATGTGCATGTAAATGATGTTGATACATCGAATGCATCGGATCTGGAAATGTTCGCGTTTATGTCATATGAGGGTTATAAAGGAAGAACTGCGCCTAATTCGATAAATAATTATTCTGCCTATAAAACAATGAAAGCAGATGCCGGTTATGGAATGGCTTCTACTGATGAAAATAGCTTTGTAAACAAAAAAGTGAATGCTGATTATTTATTGGAGCAAATATATGATTCATTAAAGAAGCGGGAAACAGAACAAGAAGCAAAGAGCTTTGATGTCTGTGAATATTTGCTCCAGATGATAAAAAATCGTTAAAAGAAACAGCTTTCAGTGCCGAAGCATAATAATCGTATGGAATGTCTTGGTAGGATCATCAAAGTAAAAAGTCATTTCACCATTATACTTCTTAACAATATTTTCTATACTACGCATACCGAATCCATGAAACTGTGGATTCGGTTTTTTAGTTGGTAAAAGGTTGCCATTTTTATCAATAGGATTTACGCGGCAGGAATCAATGAGCGTGATAATGGTCATGTTATTGTTCTCTTTATGAAAAACATTGAGTTCTATAAAAGGATTAACTGTTTTTTCGGCTGATTCTACAGCATTATCCATGAGATTACCGAAAAGTACACTGAGATCATCATATGTCACGAAATCAATACACTTACTTCTTATATCAATATGCAGCGCAATCTTTTTCGTAAGACATATTTTCTGGTAACGGCAGAGCAGTGCGTTTAAAAGGTCATTATCGCATACCCGCACGGAGTGCTTTAACTCAGAAGAACCGAGTACGTGGGTAAGGTATGCTGCGATTTTTTCAGAATCGTGCTGTTCGTTCAGTGAGGCTATGGCATTGAGATGCTTTTTGATGTCATGAATGAGAACTTTTTGTTTCTCATCCTGTGACACGAGGGCTTTGTAGTATTCTACAGAGTCGGCATCACGCTGGTTCTGAAGTGTGAGCTCTGCTATTTCGGAATTTTTTTGCTTAATATGTTCAAAAAGTCCAAAAATGAGAATATTAATAAGTAGAATAAAAAGCATGCTTATACTTATCATTGCATCAAGTTTGTTTTTCAATGGAGTTGTAAGACACAAATGTATAAAAGTAAAAGATATCCATAATGATAATATTGGAATTATACATAAGAGAAAACATTCTCTAGAAGAAAATGGTATGGTATTGTTGCTATTTTTTAACAAGGTATGTGATATAAAAAATGTGATGATAAAATATAGTAATTTGCTGATTATAGCCATTACGAGAGTAATGTGATGTATATAAATTTCGGTATAAAAATGCACACTTATATTTGAATAAATAGTAAGAACAATGAGTTCTGTAAAGATCATTGTAATGGTAAGGATAAGTGAGTGAAAAACAGCATTTAACTTTGTGGTTTGAAATAAGCAGCAGAAAATGAATATATGAAAAATAAAAAAAACTATGACATTAATATATGGATTTTGTAAAAGTGAAATTATGAATAATGTTGAGTATAAAATAAAAATTGCGATAAAAGTTTTAAAATGGGAAAAGCGATCTGAAAATATATTAGAAGTATATTGAATACAAATCAGAGCTTCTGCAATATAAATTAAAAAATAATAAATTGTAGTATTCATAATACTTACCTCTTACTTTCCATAAACATCAAATATGCTTTCTTAAATTCGGTGAATTTTCTTCTTGTTAAATATGCGGTGAACTGACCATCACAAAGGTATATCAGCTCGTGATCAAAGCTTGTTACCATAGCCATATTAACAATATAGCTGCGGTGAGACTGAAAAAAGGTAGCCTGTGGCAGATGATCTATCCAAAATTGAAGTGTCTGAGTGGAATCCAAATCAGCCGTAGCAGTATGTACTATAACCTTTCTCCCCTTTGCCTCCACATATACGATATCGCAAGTCAAAACAGACGTAACACCATATTTTGTTTCAACTGCGATTTTTTGATTGATAGAATAGTATAGCTCAAGTGCATCATCTAAATTTTGGAATAACCGTTGTTTATCTATTGGCTTAGATAAGTATCTGAATACATGGAATCTCATGGCGGCATCCAGATATTCGAGGTAAGATGTCACTATAAAAATAATAACGGAGTCATTCTGCTTTTTTAGTTCATTTCCCACATAGATGCCGTCAAAACCGGGCATTTCCACATCTAAAAAAACGATATCTTTTTGGGATTTATCAGAAAGAAGGCTGTCCCCATCATTAAAGGTTACAATATCGAGATTATTTACTTTCTTTTTGTTGAAATATGTTTTGATTATTTGGGATAGTGACTGCGTGATAGATAGATCATCGTCACAAATAAGTATTCTCATTAAAAATCTCCTCTAAAAACATGGTTGTTGATATCATTATAGAAGAGTATGAGAATTAAGACAAGAAGAGCGTACGAAAAAACATAAATAAGTTATTTTTGGTTTGATTTATTCGGATAAAGCTCAACCAACAGCTCAGTAAATCTGCGTGTAAGTTCAACGGAAGTATCATCACAAAGAGTAAGATTATCCATCACTTGAAGTGGAGTGTTAGAGAGATGTGTACATCCGTTTATTAAATAATCAGGATTTATAGATAATGTATTACATATAGAAACAAAAAGCTCAAAGCTTAGATGCTGAGAGCCACATTCAATCGCAGAAATGTGATTTTGAGAGATATCCAATTTTTCTGCAAAATCTGCTTGTGTCATATTTAATTCTTTACGACGCTGCTTAATGCGTTGTCCCATAGTAATGTAATCAAAATCCAAGATCATTAATTCCTTTCATATTTTATGTTAATGGTAGCAGTTATTTAAATAATAATGAACAAAGTAATACAGATATATTCTGCAATATAGATAATTTATAATTGCATGAATGAAAAAATCTGCGGGACAGTGTAAAAATGACAAATATTAGCCATATTACTACAATTTTAAGAGAAAAATGCTGTTTAGAGTAAACAATATAGATTTATTATAAAAAAAGCTTTATCATCATTAATAAGAAGATGATGGCAAGTAGAAGTTGATGAATATTTACAAAAGGAGGCAACTAATGAAGATTGCGACAGACAGAAGAAAAAACATTATTTCACATGTCAAAGGTACACTTGATACGATGCTTAGAGTAGAAGCAAACTCAGCATCCTGTGGTGTGATGTATGAACCTGAAAGCCCAAAAGAATTATCAAAATTTAAAAGGAAAACTAAATAATATGAGTGAGAAAATAGCAGATTGGTTAATAGAACAGAAAGCTATTTCCACTGGCGAACGTGAACTGTATGCATATGCAGTTCATTGTTTGTTCTCGCTCCTATATCCGATTGCTTTTGCTTCGGTTATAGGAGCTTTTTTGGGAATGCCGATAGAGGCAGTAGTTATGATTATGTCATTTATAGCAGTTAGGAAATTTTCCGGTGGGTATCATGCGGATAGTTTCTATAAATGTCTTATCATATCCAGTATAGTAATTATGACTATGCTACAGATATCAAATTATATAAATAATAATTTGCTCTTTAATGTTATATATATTGCCTCAAGTATCTTATTGATGATTTTTAGTCCAATAGATTCTGCAAACAAACGGCTTGATAATGATGATAAAAGATTTTGTAAAAAAATAACGATTTTAATAGTAGTGGTTTTGTTTATTATTGTGGAATTGCAATGGATAGCGGGATATAGATATTATACAAAGTTTATTGAATCTGGAGTAATGTTGGCAGAGATATTACAGCTACTTGCTATATTTAACTTAAAGTATGATAGAAAGTAAAGGAGAGGATTGTATGCATATTAGGTATTCTACAGATGATTATGAAAAATTAGACGGACAGCATAATATTATGGTTTTAGTTGGAAATGGGTTTGATATTGCCGTTTTGAACAAATATGGTGATAAAAAGATGAATGGAAAATCCACGAAATATTCTGATTTTTTTGAGTATGTTACATATTTTAGATTATGTGATGACAATAACTTAATATATAAGAAGATGAAAGAGGATCATGAGCAGAATAAAGAGAACTGGTGTGATTTTGAAAGCTCTGTTGATGAATTACTGGGGGAGATGATAAATGATGGACGACAAGGCGAAATTCCAAAATTAGAAACGGATCTTGACGCTATACAAAATTCATTTTCTCGATTCTTGAATGATATTGTGACTACTGATGTGGTGTTAAAATTAAACGATAAGTCAAAGGCGAATAAGTGGGCAGATACAAGCTTGAGCAAGTTTATGGGAGATATTAACCCTAAAGATGATATGATGTTTGTGAAAAATACATAC
>OHJC01000661.1_pt1 | contig 17995 bp, 23 predicted proteins | sample 1568461 | NCBI WGS metagenome assembly OHJC01 (sample SAMEA3879535, study PRJEB24766) | human gut metagenome | biome: human-associated habitat; feature: feces | place: USA | collected 1985/1987 | reverse complement strand
CCCGTAAATACGGCATTTTCACTACTTCTTATATGCTTGTAAGTACATAATTTTTGCAGTCATGACACAGTGAGGGAGCTTTGTCTACAGTCTGAAGCGGACGCATCAGCGTCCGCCTTGGTACTTGCTATTTAATTTCCGAACGACACTTCCACATCAGGGTTCTGCTCCTGCCACTTCTTCAAGCCGTCTTCCTGCGTGGGCGGGGTCATAGACCAGCCTACGTTCGAGGATGACGTGTCAGTGTTCTCGTCGGCAGTCTTAGGGGCTGCTGCGACGGTGTTTTCCGTCACGACAGGTTCTGTGCAGGATGCAACAGAAGAGTCTGCGTTCGTGAATACTTCGTATGCTACGATGTTGTCATTCATATCCAGTCCACCTATGTTCAGCGGGATTCTTTTTATTGCTACAGCACCAGCTACATGTCTGCTGTCCATGTAGTTGTTATAATGTCCCTGGCTGTCATGCCATTTCTGGTGGATGAAGGATGCGCTCACTTCGCCAGGCTGTCCTGCCTGATAGTTTTCTGCTGTGGTGGCACCTGCATGTTCATCATCTGCATTACATCTTTCTACTGCAAGATTGTACAGGTCTTCTGACCATGTCAATTCGGGGATACCTGCTGCACTACGTTCGGCATTGACCATTGCAAATACCTGTTCTGCCATGGCTCTGTCGAAGTATGCGTCTTTGCTTGTTGTGGTGGTTGTATTTCCAGTAGCACCGTCACCGTGAGTCTTCATGAAGTTCTCAATCTGCTCTTCAGTAATACCAAAGGTATCGTCTACTGTGTTACTTGCATACTGGTTTCCAGCAGTATTGTTGTTACCAGTTGCCGCTACGTTGCTTACAGGCTTTTCAGATACGATGTACTTATCACTTACATAACCAGTGGTGTTATTTAATTCAAAGCGATACCATCCAGTCTGGTCGCATTTACCCGTAATGGTGATTTCCTGGCTGGCTTTCAGGCTGCCAATCTTCTTACCATCCGTGCTGGGCAGGTCTCTGACATTTACTGCAGACTTTGCATACATGGTCTGGTTAAGTTCCGAATAAGTATACCCTGTGCTTACATCAGTAGATTCTACGGGTGCTGCTGTGGGTTCTACAGCGGGTGCAGGAGATTCCGCAGGAGTAGTTTCTGTGGGAGCTTCGGTCGGCTCTACAGTGGGTTCTGCTACGGTTGCTTCTGTGGATGTCATTTCAGTGGACTCTACAGAAGTGGCTTCTGTAGCTGTTACAGAGGTTGTCTCTGTGTTGGCAGTTTCTTTACTGCCACATGCGGTCAGCATCAGTGCTGCGCAAAGGATTGTCGCTACGGCTTTCGCAGCAAGCTTGTGTGTTCTGTGTTTCATAGTTGGTTTTCCTCGCTTTCGTTGAGAGAATTTATTTCGAGCGATTAACTTTTTTTCACGTGATCGTTCTCTATCGTTCTTACATTATAGTCAATATATTAGGTATAGTCAAGAAATTAAGTATGATACTCTTTTTATAATATTTGATAGGAGGTTCAATCTAACAACATGATATCATACAAGCCTTTCTTTGACACCTTACTTCGTAAGAACATGACAGAATACGAGCTGATTTTTAAGCACGGTGTTTCCGCCAATACCATTCATCGCATGAAAAAGGGGGAAGCAATCACTACAAAGACACTCGATGTGCTCTGCTACATCCTCGATTGTCCTGTTTCTGACATTATTGAACATGATAAGACAAAGTAAAATCGACAGGAGCTAACGCCCCTGCCGTTTTTTTGTTTTATGAAAATCATTCGAAAACTACATCTTCATCTACGGAAATGCCATCTGCACCGATCTCATCAAATGCAAACGCCATGTCACCCTTCATTCTCATCAAGTAATATTTTCCATCATTTGCCATAAATCCGCTATAATGTGAATCATAGACATCGCCCGATTTAATCTTATTGGTGCTGGAAATCTCTATCCAGTTTTCCCTCTCTAAAGCCAATGTTTCCTTATCCACATTGTTTCCCGATGCATCTGTATAAACAGAAAAACCGTAGCGAGGTTTTGCAATACCGCCCTGCTCTGCCAATTTCGTATTTATTTCATTTATAATGTAATCCTTTGCAGCATTTACCTGATCCTGCACACTATTTAGGTAATCTGGGTCTAATTCCTCTCCACCTTCTGATGTAGTTCCACTAATTTCCCTATATGCATCATCAAGTGCTATCATTGCAATTGTATCACTATCTGTTGAATCGGATATGGAATTCTCTGCATCTTGTCTAAGTTCATCTTTATGTTGATGATAATACATCAAAACTTCATTTCTGTTGTTCCAATCCTCCTCTACCCATGAAATGATCTCTTCGTCGGTCATTTTCGATAACTCTGCAAATGTCTTGCTCTTTCTCGTGTCCAAATTAAGGTAAGTTCCATCCCCATACATCACATAAATGCTCGGCGTTTCTTCCTTGTCAATTGCCTCACAGGAATACCAGACACCTACTTCATTGTTTGTAAACAACTGGCTAAATGTGCCAACGTTTTCATTCTTTGTGTCAGCTTCTTTTTCTGTGTTTGTTCTTGCGCTGCCATTACTGCTGCTTGTAGTATCTTTGCTGCCGCAGGCAAACAAACTCAGAGAGAGAATCGCCATCATACTTACCATCATTAGTTTTCTTTTCATTATTATTTCTCCTCATAAATAAGATTTTTTGTAGCTTTCTATATTATAGTCAATCTATTGAGTATAGTCAAGAAATTAAGTATATAAAACAACCACCTACAGCAATCAATCACTGTAGGTGGTCTTTATTACTCTGCTTCTACAAACGCATTCAGGGTGTTTTTCTCACGATTATAGTAATACACGTTGTCTGTCAGGAAATCATCCGCACTTACTTCTGTGCGGTTGACCTCACAAACCATCTGGTACAGTTCTTCTGCACTTGTGCTTCTGCTTTCGGGAACTATCAAAACTTCATGGACAGAACTGGGAAGGATGTAGAGGTTCGCATTTAATTTTTCTGCTACGATTTTCAGTACATCCTGATAGAGCATATTTACCGCACCGTAGTAATTCTGCTTATTGGTCATTATATACATCTGCCAGTCTGGATCCTGTACAATCTCCATCATCAGTTCCTCTGTACTCGCTGCCCGCCGTCTTGCATCCCTGTCTTCTTTCGTCTCAAATAAGATTCTTTGCAAAGGTGTCACGGTAACATGAAGCAGGCTTTTCGTGTTATGTCTGGCATATCTGTTTAATTCCTCTTCATCTACGCCCCACAAAGCCACAAGCTCATTCGTAATCTTTACGACTGCCGTTCTCTGTGCATCCCTGCCCAGAAGAATATAGTAGATAACAGCCATATCATGTACTATGCGGTGGGGGAGCTTTTCTAACAGCTCTCTGTTCTTTTCTGCATTTACAAGCTGCATACAGATTTTCCCACAGATTTTCGAGAAATCTTCAAAGTCCGGTTTCGGCATATCTTTCATCCCGTTCTCTTCATAGATTTCCGTGACTTCATCGCATATCTGTTCTACGCTGTAGCCATTCTGAATGTATCCATCAATATAGATGGTCGGTGCCATGGTGCTTCCCGGAGCATATATAGAAATACCGTGAAGTAACAGCCCGTTGTTCTTTCTCACCTCTGCCAACTGTATTCTACAGTTCGGGTATCGCCTTTCCATTTCTTCCTTTACCGCTTCTTTCATATCTACTGCTTCTGCTAACATACTTCTCTACCTCCATCTTTTTTCCTGCTTTCCTCACGCTTCACGTAAAGTTCTGCGTGCTTTTCTCTGAAACTGTAATAATCGTCTCCTGCTACAATAATGTGATCAAACATATGAATCCCCATAATTTCACAGGCTCGCATCAATCCCTGCGTCACATCAATGTCCTGCGTTGATGGATTTGCCGTACTTCCAAATCCGGGATGGTTGTGTGCCAAAATGATTCCTGCCGCATTGGTCAAAAACGCTCTTTGCTGTAGCCGCTCAAAATTTTTGTCAAAACTTCTCAAAACTTTTGACAAAACTTTTCGGGAAATATTTCCGGTATTTATAAGCACGAAACGGAGGGAAAAACCCTCCGCTTTTTTTGACAATAATTTTGTGAATAACGCCTACTTTTCAGAAGCGGCTTCATCCTCATCTTCACACTTGGCAAGTTCCTCTTCCAAGGCTCCAATCTCATCACGGATGACCTGTCTCTGTTTGTGGAGTTCCTGAAGGTCATAAGGTGACTCCATCCCAAGGGTAGAATACTCAATACACTTGGCAATCTTCCAGTCCCCAATATCAGACTCCTGACATGAGAGCTTGGTCTTCAGGTCTCTTATTTTCTGTTCTATCTCATTTTTGCTCATTGTTGTTTTGCTCATCTCTGTGTCCTCCTCCAATAAATGGATGGATAAAAAGCTCATCAAAGAGCTTATCCATACTCTTAACTACATTGTATGAGTCATAGTGGCTCACACCGCCCTTCCATGAGGCATAGGCACATCTCACATCATCAAAGGACATCTCCCCGGCATCCATGAGCTTCCGGAACTTCTTCAGCTTTCTCCGCATCCTTGTGACGGAGTCCTTGCTGATACGTTCCTGTACCTTTCCTGTCTCTGTTAGGTTATATTTGATTTTAAGGAATGTGAAGCCATGTGACAGCTTTACTATCTGTGTTTTCTTTGGATTGATAAAGAGTCCAAGCTCATCACATATCCCTTGTATGTCATTCAGGAGCCCCTTCAGGTACTCCTTGTCTTCATGGATGATGTAGATGTCATCCATGTACCGCCCATAGTATTTCATGCCTTTTACAATCTTGCAGTAGTTGTCTATCCTTGTGGGATAGTATACTCCGGATATTTGAGATATTTGGCTTCCAATACCCACGGACTTTCTCATGTACTTTTCGCCTGTCAGCTTTGCCTTATCAATTTGAGCATGTTCCAAGGCGTTATACAGCGTTTTCATACAGTTAGCATATTCTTCATCAGTCATGTAGGAAACATCCACCCTGAAGGTATCTATGAGCTTCTCAATAAAGCTCATTGTCTCCTTATCACCAATCTTTTTCCGCATTTCCTTTATCAGACCATCATGGACTATATTGTCAAAGAATTTGCTAAAATCAATCAGTAATACATACCCTTCATTGCTCTTGTGTTTCCTGTAGAACTTGTGAAGATGTGTGCTCAACCGTTTCCTTGCAAAATGGATACCCTTGCCCTCCATGGAAGCACCATTGTCATAGGTCAGGTACTTGGAGAGCTCCGGGACAAGCACATTGTCACAGACTGACCTCTGTACCACACGGTCAGAGATGTGCATTGACTTAATATGCCTTGTTTTTCCCCTCTCATGCAGCTTGAACTCATAGAAGTCCTTCTGCTCATAGGTTCCATCCTTCATCTCCTTTTGAGTTTGGTTGATATTCCTCAAAAGGTTCATTTCATACCGCTGTACTGACTCTTTCCACGCTGTTCCCTTCTTTGACTTGTTAAAGGCATCAAGTAGGGAGTTGGCATCATATACAGACTCCATATCATTCATAGAGCTTCACCTCGTTTCTAGCACCAACTGACGTATCAGGGTGCATCAAGATGTTCCCCCATCCTCCCTCTATCAGAAGATGGGCTTCTTTACCTTTCGGAAGGACAAGCTTTCCTTTCCTGTATCGTATATCGGCACATAGCCTACACTTAGTATACATACACGAAATCGGGCGGACTCCACCATCCCCGGCGGCGTTGTTATTATTACTATTACCATTATTGTTACAATTAGCAAACGCCGCCGCCGACACCACAGCACTCAACGGTGGAAAAGTCTCTTGATACAAAGCTTGCCCCGGATAATTATACTTGTTTTTCAGCCTTTTGGGAAGCACCTTCTTTCTGTGCTTTGGCTGCTTCATTCTCCCTGATTTTCTTCAGGATTTTGTTGTCACTCTTTCTCCATCCCTTCAGGAGGGCTATCTCCTTCTCAATCATTTCCACATATCGGATATACTTCTGTGCATCCACCGGGATGATGGATATAATGTATTGCATCTCCTGAAGGAGCTGCTCACAGTTTCCTATGGCATGATTTTGGAAGTTTCTCCGGTCATAGAACTCACTCTCACATACTGGATATATCGTATTTGCCTGTGTGATGTTCATTATCATGTTGTGGAGGATATTCATTATGTTATTCCTCATCTTGTCTATGAGCCATGCCGGATATTCCTCTATTATCGTGGCTTTCATTTCATACTTCTCCACTATTTCCCGAAACTTCTGCTCATCCTCCGGCTCCATTCCCGGCACCCCATACAATGACTTGACACTCCTCACCTTGTCCTTGATGCCAAAGTCCCGGAGGAGCAGCATTGTGATTTCTCTCCGGAGCATTATGGCATTATGATAGAACTCCAAACTGGATACACTTCTTTTGTTCTTCAGAACGCTCAACCTATTTCCTCCTTCCGGTCATCTGCCCCCATACAGGGGGCAGATTAAAGATTAACCGATACAGAAATACGGGCGGACTCCACCATCCCCGGCGGCGTCGCGACTAAGACTACCATGAACGGCACAATCAGCAAACGCCGCCGCCGACACCACAGCACTCAACCAATACCACCATCTACTTCCGTTATGTCCAAGTCCTGCTACCTTCAGGTTAGGAGCTAACCGGAACAACGGGAACTGAATATTATCACATCCTGTATCATAGAATGATGAACTAAGCACTGTGGAACCATATACCTGTATCTCACTCATAAGTTTAACTAAGCAATCCTTCCACTCCCAGTTGCTTGCATATCCTGTGATGCCTGCTCCTGCGTTTGAATTGCCTGTTGTAGATACTGCTGTTGTCAGCAATTCTCTGTGACTAAGTATATGATTATTTAATGCTGTTTGCAAGGCTGCTGCATATACAGGAAGAACCGTTTTATACATCTTAGAGCCTACATACCCACCTGTTGTCACATTTGTATCATTCATAACTGATTTTGTCTTGAAGCAGTCCTTCGGTACAATCACAGCATGATGTTTTGTGAAGGCTGTATCTCCATTATTCCAAAATACATCAAAGCCTGCCAAGATACATCTGACTGTCTCGGCACCACCCAAGTCTGTAGTGATGCTTATGTCAAAATAATCACCCACATACAAGTCCTTAAAGGTTCCTGCACTGATACGCTGACATATTTCATCCACCGTATACACATTTGTCAGGTTCTTCCCTCTGTAGATGGAATTATGAGCTGCTGCACTGTCAGAAAAGACATTGATGAACTGCTCATTGAGGTATTTGTCATTGTCAAGGAGCTGCTGATGTCTCACATTCCACTCATCATAGTGTGCCGGAGTTGTCCTCTCCATTGCTGTCATCTCAAGGACAAGTTTCGGATGCTCTGCTGCTGTTATATTTGCCATTTTCTTCTTCCTCCTTAATAGTTGTCTTCAATGGTGAATGTCACCTCTGTCTCATCCTTACCTTTTGCAAGGAAATTAGAGAACGCCACCACATCTCCATCCTCATCAATGAGTGCCATCTCACTGATGAATGTACCAACAAGCTCATCTTCCTCAAGCTTGATGGTATACTCATAGGATGTATCTGAAGTCTTGGTTGATGAAGTATAAGGCTTTCTGACCACCTCTTTCTTCAATGCTACATTCTCCGCAAGTGGTACTATCACGGTACCATCTCCATTGACACCGCCGGAACCAAGTGCAATGTGTGTTATCTTTGCAACCGTTCCGGTTGTATGGCTTGCTTCAGCCATCTTTTTTCTTCTGATTTTGGTTATCACGCTTTTTGTTGCCATTCTACAATACCTCCGTTTTTTGCCAAGCATCTATTATCTTGGAACCATCAAGGCTCCATGTTCCATCAAGGAAGATGAGGTTGTGCTCTTCATGCCATATCACCCTGAACTCCCTTGTATGTTCTACACCAAAGCTGTATGCCTGCTTGGTGGTGTATTCTGTCCTCTGTGCATCCATGAGCCGGGAGCCTGTCAGCTTCCAAAGCCCGTTGAGCTTCAGATAATCAAAATAGTCAATGACCATCCGGTACTGCTCCAATGTCTTCCTGATACTGTATGCCTCCTCACAAGGCTGCATCCTGTACCGCTGCTTCATTAGCAGCTTCTCTTCATGCTGATGGCGGAATGTTGTGCTCCATCTCATTTCTCTTGGAGACATCTGTGCATCCACCACATAACTTCCATCTGTTGTCCATGAGCCATCTGTCTTCAGGTATTCAAAATAGTACATCCTGAAGCTGTATGCCGCCTTCAGGATGGCACTCTCTACCATCCGGCAGGCATAATTGTATGCCATAACTGCAAGCCCGGCTTCATGGAGCTCATAAAGGCTCTCATATCGGTATCCTATCCGGGTACCAACGGGAGTCATCTCTGCATCAAGCATATAGCTCCCATCCAGTTTCCACATTCCATCAAGCTTCCTGTAGTCATAATAGAATAGATGCTTCTTATACAGTACCTCAAGGAAGTTTCCTGTGTGTGGCTGCCTGATGCTCAAGTTATACTTGAAGAAGTAGTTGTCCTTTGCACCCACCTCTTTCCACTTCCTGACGGTCTTCCGCATAATGTCAAAACTGATAGGATGCTCCTCATCCGCATCCATCACAATTACTATGTAGAACTCCGCCCATCTGTTTTCAATGGTATCAGACTCCAATGTCCGGCTCCCATCAAGGAGCCAACTTCCATCAAGTGTGAAATGGGAAAAGCCTGTCAGGTCATTTGCTCTCACAAGAACCGGGGAAGTATATCCAAGAGTCCTCACCGCAAGCAGCACTCCCTCATTGGTACCTCCAAGCTTGCATATCTCCTCATACATGGCTATCCTTGAGCGGAAGTTCTCTGGATGTTCTCCTTCATACCGGGTGAGCCTTCTATCAGCTCCATGTACCGGGAGCATTTCATGGCTGCATGTAGCAACCATTCCCTCATCCCTTGCCCGGAGTATGTCTTCCTTTGCTTCATCAAACCTCTTGCCGAACACCCGGCAAAGGATGTACCACTTATTCAGTGCTTTCTTCAGCTTCTTCAGAGGAGTAGTGAGCAGATACCACATGTATTCAATAAAGTTCTCTATCATGGCGGCATCACTCCTTCCCCCTTGCACTCTGTACTACGTTCCGGACAGTCACATTGATGTCTCCTGCCATGATGACCTTGTCCTGTTCAAGAACCATGTCATCAGACGGTTGCAAGATGTCTGTCTTCCTGTAGTTATCAATCTTTGTACTAAGCACTTGGATGATGCTGTCCCTGTATAGGGTATTCATTTCTCCCCTTGTCAGAGCCATCATGTCCTCAATGAGTTTTGTTGCCTGTGCATCCACTCCATCCGTTGCCGCATCTTCAGCAAGGTATATCACAAGCTCAAAGTCCTGTCTCACTACTTCACTGGACTTCACAAGATAGTCCTCATAGTTTCCCTTCAGCGGCTCAATGGCTTCACCCACCTTTCTTATCAGCTCCGGAGAAGCTTCTCCTGCTGCACCTGTGACAATCACATCCACTGTGCCCTGACCTCTTGGATGCTGTGCATCAATCCGGGCATCCAGTACACCGGGTACAGCCTTTGCAGCGTTCCGGAGCTTCTCTTCTATGGTTCGTGTTGCAAGCTCCGCCCATGAGCTCATACATCTGTCACGGAGGTCTTCAAGGTCTTCCTCTTCAGCTCCTTCCTCAAAGAGCCAGTCATCCTCATTTGTCACATAGTCCACACCATCAAGGTGTATCATGGATATGGTTATTCTTCCCGGTGCTATATTGTAATAGGTTCCGGTAGCTTCAGCCTCCACAAGCACTCTTCCTACAGGTTCCCCGGCATCAATGACCGTATTCTCACAGCAATAGAACTTCAGCTCATTGCCTCCGGCATCCGGTTCTGTTTTGAAACAATGTCCTTTTGTTACCTGAAGAGCATTGTTGTATTCACTCCTGTATATGCTCACATAACCTCTTGCTGCCTTTGCCTCCTTCTGCTGTTTGGAATAGTCGGCAGCCTTAATCTTCAGCCAGTCTCCTTCAGCATGTTTGATGAAGCATCCATTCACGATAGTACGGGCAAGCTCTTTCAGCTCTATGTATATGGTCACAAGCATCCGGCAAAGGTGATAGAAGATGCCGCCCTTTTTGAAGTTCGTTATAGGAAAGCCTTCACCCTCAAGCTCTCCCTGTACCTTTTCCATCTCCTCATCTTCATCCGGGAGAGGGATAATCTTCTCCATAATGCTCTCATCTATCATTCCACAATCACCTCCACGCCATTGCTCTCAATGTCAATGTTATATTCACTATTGCTATCTGTCCTCCGGAAGGCTATCCTGATATGGTATATATGACCGTCAAAGTTCACCGTTGTCTGTATGCTTCCGGCATCAATATAGTCCCTTTTGGACATCTTGGAACGGATACGCTGCTGTATTTCCATCTGTGTGAAGTCATCATACTCTCCCTGCATAAAGTCAAGCAGGCTCCACCCATAGCTTGCATCCCCTTCCTCATCCTCATAGAAGAGCTCACCCTCTTCTGTCATTGCCTCATTCTTAATATCCTGAAGCCAACATTCATCATCCGATACAAGGGCTGTGTCCCCGTTCCCGTCTGATACAGGCTGACCATCTTCATCAAGCATGATGTCTACATCATTTGCACCTGTTATCTGCATCAGAAGCACCTCCCTATGATATAAGGCTTGCACAGGCTCTTTGATATAGTCCTTGTCTTTGGTTTTCCTCCAACCTTCTTCAGAGATACCCGGCTCACTACTTCCAATGAGTCCGGAAGGTTCTTGACCACAAGCCAATTCTCCGGCACCAATCCATGAGCCTTCATTATCTTCTTCTGTTCCCTTGTGGGAGCCTTTCCGTTCTTCATCAGTAGCTCACCTCCGTCCCCTCTATAATTTTGTCAATTATATTGAGAGCGTTTTCCTTTCCCTCAATCTCTGCCTCAAGCTCCATCCGGTTCTCCCGGAGCTGCTCAAGCTCTGCATCCAACTTCTCTCTGTGCTCAACCAATGCTTCCATTTCATCACTTGACAGGTTCAGCAAATGCCTCATCTCCTCTCTATATATTTGAACATCAGGGCTTCAAGCTAAAACTCCGATACTGACAAGCATCCGCTTTGTCATCCTTCTATCACGGTCATAGAACTTCTGCCCCTTAATCTCCTGATTGACATAGAATGTACCGCACAGGTACCGCTTTATCATTCAAACCTTGTCCGGGTTATACTTGTCTTGTATCCTTGTTACCTTCATAAAACCTTCCTTTCCCTGATGCCACTGTCTCATTCTTCAACTCTTAAAGTAGGACAGGACAGCTCTTCTATCTCTTCCTGTATCCGTTGCACTTCTCTCTGTGCGTTCCGGAGGAGCTCATCAAGCTCATGGGCTTTCTTTGCTCTTGGAAGCATGTCATGGAAGATTGTCATACCAAAGCTCTTATACAGTTCAGCAACTTCATCTTTGCCGGATGTGTTCCGGATAGATGGATGCCACATGTAGACTTCTTCAATCACTTTGTACTGCTCATCCGTGACAGTTCTTTCAATTCTTTCCTCAAATTCCTGCTTCTGCATCCTGCACCTCCTTCATTCCTTCATAGTTCCATTTTCTGATACCCTGAACCGGGTGACTTTCTTTGTGCCGGAGAACTCCGACTATTGAGATTTACTAAGTTTTTTGATATGATTTATCTTGGATTAGTGGGTTACAAGTAACCCTTGCAAGGTTTATTATATCTTCCTATTTGCAGAATGTCAACACTTTTTCTGCTTTCAGGAAGAATATATATTCCAATTTGCAGAAAGAGAGGTCATCATGGAATTAGATATGATGGGAATTGGTGAACGTATTAAAACAAGAAGAAAAGAATTGAAACTCTCTCAAACAGACATATATGAGAGATGTGACATCACTTCAGGAGCATTGAGCAAAATCGAAAACGGAAAAACTACGCCTTCCGTTATTGCATTTTATAAGCTTTCACAAGTGTTAGAGTGTGATATGAATTGGTTGGCAACCGGAATATCTTCCAATATGCAGAAGTCCAATATCTGCAAATTGGAAGAGGAGCTGTTGAATGGTTTCCGGGAGCTTCCTGAAGATGACAAAGAGGAACTCATGGGCTTATTGCAACTAAAGCTCCGGAAGGTGAAAAAAGAAAGAGATGTGACTGCAAAATCATCCGGATTGATGGGTACAGAAAATGGTGACATGGTTGGCTGATTTTTTTATGCTTTTTTGGGTTACTTGTAACCCTTTTATTGTCACTTTGCTTTTTAGGGAAGCAATTCCCGAAAAAGTTCATTTTTCCTTGAAAATAAGCCAAAGTGACAACTTTATTTGCAAGGTTCCAATTTGTCACTTTGATTGCATCCAGTCCCGGCTCTCCTGTTCCGTGTACTGATTGCATTGAGTAACGCCTTTTTTTCAAAGCGTTACTTTCAAAAAACCCTTATTTTATGGTACTTTACGAAACAAACACGCACATTGACAACACTTAATCAGTAACGCAATAACGCCACGTTATAACGCTTGACCTATTTTCAGAAGAGGATGCCTGATGTATAATGTCCTTACAACCTAACTTTGAGGTGTTGTGGATAGAACAAGTGCTCAAAAACCAAGTAAAACCAATGCTTCCAAGCACTCTATCCACTTCCCTCCCTTCCAAGGGCACAAAAAAAGCATCCGAAACAGCTTATTCTCAAATTCGCTGTCAAAGATGCTTCATTTTTTCTCTATGAAATTCGCCACAAACCTTGATTTCACGGGGTTTCCCGTCATTTCCCACCTCTTCACGGATGGTCTCACGTTAGAATGTCCTTTTTGTCAGATATTCTGTTAAGTCACATTTGCATTATTTCCCGGATTCCTACGGTTGCTGAATCAATTACTCCGTGACTGACTTCCGCATAAGCTATCGCATGAAGACTGGCGGATAAGAACATCACATACAGTTTTTCTTCCGAAAAGTCTTTCATGTGAAAAACATTGTTCAGCACGTTTACCACTTTCTCCGGGGAATTTACTTTCAGCCGTTGCTCTCCCACATATTCCCCTCGGTATTCAGCCACTGTCTCTCTGACCAAGTACGGCAGCTTTCTTTCATCCAGTCTCACATCTACAACATCTATATTCATTGCCGTTACCTCCTTCATGGTCTCTCCCGGCATTGCAAAATGCAAAAGCCGCCAAGAAGATGTTAATAGATTGCTTTACATCTTCCTGGCGGCTTATTCTTTAATTATCTTCATATATCTGATGGCTAACTTATCACATAATAAATTTCTAAAAAACTCATTCAAACAATGAAATAATATTAAACGCAGGTAAACTTATTGGTAATTGTTCTGGTTGTGTCGTCACCAAACATATTTGACTTCTCAAATATGGGAACAAAATGGCTATTGCATTTTCATTCAAAATCGTATGTCTAATTTTTTCATCTTTTTCTAAGCATTCAAACTCTCCCACTTCTTTTATGTTTAATTCTATTTCCTTATCACTATCCTCAATTCTACATGTTAAAGAAACTCTGTAAATATTCTCAGATATCTCTTCTATTTGTTTTTCAAAGTCAAACAAATATTCCATTTTCTGTTTTTGATTTTCCACTCTATATGTGTAAGTGATATCTGAAAAATAAACACGTTTTAGTATGAGAACTGATCCGTTTTCTTCACTCATTTTTTTCATAAACTATCTCCACATTTTAGGCAATCAATTGCATAGTGTTTCTGTTGTTGCTAACTCGTATATTATAAGTCTTTTTACGTGTTATTTTCTTACCGCTTAATACTATTGACTTTTTTTCAGTAATAGGCTCAAATTCCATCCCCAACGCTATGCACTCTTTTATAATTTCTTCATCCGATAATTGATCAATTCTTCTTTTAAATTGCTCAAATCCGTTCAAAAATTCATTTAACATTGCATTCACCCCATTCTTTTATATATTCTTGATTTCTTAGGCTTATCATTGTTACATTTGGTATGTCCGAATTCGGATAAAGCTCATTCTCCTTAACTTCCTTTTTATGAAAATTAATATATGCTTCTCTTTTTACCGCTTCAAAGTTAAATTCCTTACATATTTGATTAATTGTAAGGCAATCCATTGTTCGTTTACTTGCGTAACTTTCTTTCAGCTCTCGTCCAGTATTTCTAGCTACCACATTTACCTTATCAAATAGATATGCTCTATACTTATGAAATACATCTTGCTGCTCTCTTTTAGTCAAGTCAAGTAGCTTATCCTTATCTATCTCAATTAAAACCTTTATTATAGCCGATGTCTTATATTTCCGAATCACTTTCGACCATAAAATACATTTTTCGACAAGCTTTTCTTCTGCTTCATCTACAAAGAAATATATTCCACTTCCTGCCCAATCATTCGCCTCATTACTGGCTTTAAATTTTTTTGTTCTTAAAATACTGTCTTTGTATGCCTCAGCAGTTCCATGGTAAGCATCTACTGTGACCTTATCTTCATCAGCCTTTTTTTCCATGTATTTTCTATTTTCCCTAATATCACATTTGTTTGTTCTCTCTTACTATGGTAATTGATTATATCATTATCTATATACCATGTAAATACACCTTTTCACAATTGAATTATATCATCTATATCTCATCTTGTCCAAATTTATTTTACATATTCTATTATCCTCCTACTATATTTTTTTACTATTCTAAGAATTTTCTTTGTACCGTTCTAAAAATTTCAAAGCATCCCTGCTCCTTCTGTGCCGTCAGGCATGGGATGCTTTTTTTGCCAACTCTCTTCTCCACAACCGAAAAGAACCCCATTACCGATATTTCTACCAGTAACGAGGTTCTTATACCCTATATTTATACTACTATCCACATCTCCGCTGTTAGATCGTACCACTGTCTTTTTCGGAGATATGCCCCATAATTCTTGCGATAACGCAATGCCTTCTCGTAATCTATCTTCACCTCATAGAGGTAAAGCAGATGATTACCTTTTAGCCTATCTTTCGGCAATAGCAGCCTGTGCAGCAGCCAGTCTTGCGATAGGTACACGGAAAGGTGAGCAGGATACATAATCCAGACCGATCTTGTGGCAGAACTCTACGGAAGAAGGATCTCCGCCGTGCTCACCACAGATACCAACGTGCAGCTTAGGATTTACAGGCTTACCAAGCTTGATAGCCATCTCCATCAGCTTGCCAACACCGGCCTGATCCAGCTTAGCGAACGGATCGTTCTCGAAGATCTTGGTGTCATAGTAAGCGTTCAGGAACTTACCTGCATCATCACGGGAGAAGCCGAAGGTCATCTGGGTCAAATCGTTGGTACCGAAGCAGAAGAAATCAGCTTCCTTAGCGATCTCATCAGCAGTCAGAGCTGCTCTGGGGATCTCGATCATGGTACCTACTTCGTACTTCATATCTACACCGGCAGCTGCGATCTCAGCATCAGCGGTCTCTACAACTACCTTCTTAACGAACTTAAGCTCTTTCACTTCACATACCAGAGGAATCATGATCTCGGGCTCTACATTCCAGTCGGGATGTGCCTTCTTAACCTCGATTGCCGCACGGATAACAGCCTTGGTCTGCATCTTGGCAATTTCAGGATAAGTAACAGCCAGACGGCATCCTCTGTGACCCATCATAGGGTTGAACTCATGCAGGGAAGCGATGATGGTCTTGATGGTCTCTACACTCTTGCCCTGTGCCTTAGCCAGCTTCTCAATGTCAGCTTCCTCGGTAGGAACGAACTCATGCAGAGGCGGATCCAGGAAACGGATGGTAACAGGGTTACCCTCCAGAGCCTCATACAGCTGCTTGAAGTCGTTCTGCTGATAAGGCAGAATCTTCTCCAGTGCTGCTTCTCTCTCCTCTACAGTATCGGAACAGATCATCTCACGGAATGCTGCGATTCTGTCCTCTTCGAAGAACATATGCTCAGTACGGCACAGACCGATTCCTTCAGCGCCCAGCTCACGAGCCTTCTTAGCATCTGCGGGAGTATCTGCATTGGTACGAACTTTTAACTTACGATATTTGTCAGCCCAAGCCATTACACGGCCGAACTCACCTGCGATGGTAGCGTCAACAGTCTTGATCTCGCCATCATAGATATTACCGGTAGTACCATCGATAGACAGCCAGTCACCTTCATGGAAGGTCTTGCCAGCCAGAGTGAACTGCTTGTTCTCCTCATCCATAGCGATGTCGCCACAACCGGATACACAGCAGGTACCCATACCACGAGCAACTACTGCTGCGTGAGAGGTCATACCACCACGAACGGTCAGGATACCCTGGGAAGCCTTCATACCGGTGATATCTTCGGGAGAGGTCTCCAGACGTACCAGAACAACTCTCTCTCCTCTTGCATGCCATTCTTCTGCATCTTCTGCGGTGAATACGATCTTACCACATGCAGCTCCGGGAGAAGCACCAAGGCCCTTGCCGATAGGAGTTGCAGCCTTCAGAGCAGCGGTGTCGAACTGAGGATGTAACAGAGTATCCAGGTTACGAGGATCGATCATTGCAACTGCCTCTTCCTCGGTTCTCATGCCCTCATCTACCAGATCACAAGCGATCTTCAGAGCTGCCTGAGCGGTTCTCTTACCGTTTCTGGTCTGTAACATGTACAGCTTACCATGCTCAACGGTGAACTCCATATCCTGCATATCTCTGTAGTGATCTTCCAGAGTCTTACATACTTCCTGGAACTGAGCAAATGCCTCAGGGAATTTGTCAGCCATCTCAGCGATCTTCATAGGTGTACGAACACCTGCTACTACGTCCTCGCCCTGTGCGTTGGTCAGGAACTCACCGAACAGTCCCTTAGCGCCGGTAGCCGGATCTCTGGTAAATGCAACACCGGTACCACAGTCATCACCCATGTTACCGAATGCCATAGACTGAACGTTAACAGCAGTACCCCAGGAATAAGGGATATCGTTGTCACGACGATAAACGTTTGCACGAGGGTTGTCCCAAGAACGGAATACAGCCTTGATAGCGCCCATCAGCTGTTCCTTAGGATCATCAGGGAAGTCTACACCGATCTTAGCCTTGTACTCAGCCTTGAACTGACCAGCCAGTTCCTTCAGATCGTCAGCGGTAAGCTCAACGTCCTGCTTAACACCCTTCTTCTCTTTCATTGCATCGATCAGCTGCTCGAAGTACTTCTTACCTACTTCCATAACAACGTCGGAATACATCTGGATAAATCTTCTATAGCAGTCCCAAGCCCAACGGGGGTTGCCGGACTTCTCAGCGATTACGTTAACAACGGTCTCATTCAGACCAAGGTTCAGAATGGTATCCATCATACCGGGCATGGATGCTCTCGCGCCGGAACGAACGGATACTAACAGAGGATTCTCGTGGTCGCCGAACTTTTTGCCGGTGATCTCTTCCATCTTAGTAATGTACTCGTTGATCTGACCCTGGATCTCTTCATTGATCTCGCGTCCATCTTCATAATACTGTGTACATGCCTCTGTTGTAATGGTGAAGCCCTGAGGAACCGGCAGACCAATGTTGGTCATCTCAGCCAGGTTCGCACCCTTACCACCAAGCAGTTCGCGCATGTTTGCATTACCTTCGGTAAACAAATATACCCATTTCTTCATACTTCTTTGTCTCCCTTTTTATAATATTTTTGACAAAACTTTGTAACCCAAACCACTACCGGAGCATTTCAGCTTCGGTTTTTAGTACTTTGATATTGTAACAATCTGCCAAAGGAATATCAAGACGAAATTGATAATTTTTTGACAGAGTACCGATTTTCGTGCACAATGTTGAAAACTGACATACCGTTTTTGTTTGTTTTGTCTAGTACTTTAGTATTATGTAAACGCTTACATTTGTTCAACTTTCTTCATATGATTTTTAAAAAAGATTTTTGCATAAAAAAGAATCTCGCTTGCGAGATTCTCCGCCTGCGGCGGGTCGCTTTTGCGA
>OHJC01000649.1_pt1 | contig 18289 bp, 20 predicted proteins | sample 1568461 | NCBI WGS metagenome assembly OHJC01 (sample SAMEA3879535, study PRJEB24766) | human gut metagenome | biome: human-associated habitat; feature: feces | place: USA | collected 1985/1987 | reverse complement strand
CTGCGACATCTTCATTTATGTGGGGGGCGAGTCCGACAAATGGGTGGACGACGCGCTGAAGGAAGCCGTTGCCGAGACCGACGAAGCTCTGATGGATCGCTTCTTCGAGGGCGGCGACTTTACTTACCGGGAAATGATCACCGGCCTGCATCAGGGCGTGAAGGATCTGAGCCTGTTCCCCGTGCTGTGCGGTTCCGGCCTGACCTGCCTTGGCAGCCTGATGCTCATGGACAACATCATCGACCTGCTGCCCAACCCCGTGCAGGGCAACTACCATAAGGCTACCACTGCCGACGGCAAGACCGAAGAGTTCGTCGTCTCCCCCGGCGGCGTTCCCTGCGCCTATGTGTGGAAGACCGTCTCCGACCAGTACGGCAAGTATTCCTACGTCAAGGTGCTGTCCGGTGAGATCACCTCCGATACGACTCTGGTCAACGCCCGCACCGGCGAGACCGAAAAGCTCGGCAGACTCTACACCATGTGCGGCAAGAAGTCCACGGAAGTCAAGGCTCTGAGCTGCGGCGACATCGGCGCCATCGGCAAGATGGACAAGGTCCGCACCGGCGACACCCTGTGCGACCCCAGAAAGGTCGTCTCCCTGAAGCAGATCCCCTACCCCGCTCCCTGCTATTCCATGGCCATCGCCCCCAAGGTGAAGGGTCAGGAAGACAAGGTCGGCACCGGCCTGAACCGTCTGAACGAGGAAGATCCCTCCTTCACCCTGACCAACAACGCCGAGACCAAGCAGCAGGTCATCTCCGGCACCGGCGATCAGCAGCTGGACGTGCTGGTCTCCAAGCTGAAGAGCCGCTTCGGCGTGGACGCCGTGCTGTATCCGGCGAAGGTTGCCTACCGGGAGAAGATCAAGAAGAAGGTAGAGGCTCATGGCCGTCACAAGAAGCAGACCGGCGGCAGCGGCCAGTTCGGCGACGTCTGGATTCGCTTCGAGCCGCAGGAGGAGCAGGACGACATGATCTTCGCCGAGGAAGTCTTCGGCGGCTCCGTCCCCAAGAACTTCTACCCCGCCGTTGAGAAGGGCATTCAGGAAGCCGTTCAGAAGGGTCCGCTGGCCGGTTATCCCATGGTCGGCCTGAAGGCTACCCTGTACGATGGCTCCTACCATCCCGTTGACTCCAACGAAATGGCATTCAAGCTGGCCGCCATTCTGGCCTTCAAGGAAGCCATGCCCAACGCCAACCCCACCCTGCTGGAGCCCATCGGCGCGCTGACCGTCACCGTGCCGGATTCCTACGTGGGCGATGTGATGGGCGATCTGAGCAAGCGCCGCGGCCGTCCCATGGGCATGTCCCCCGATCACGAGGGCAACACCGTTATTGAGGCGGAGGTCCCCATGGCGGAAATGAGCAGCTACGCCATTGATCTGCGCGCCATGACTCAGGCCAGAGGCAGCTTCACGCTGGAATTCGTCCGTTACGAGGAAGTCCCCAAGGCCAATCAGGCCAAGATCATCGCCGACGCGAAGGCCAACGACTAATTTACTTGCGTTCCATTCATCGGCGCGGGGATATCCCCGCGCCGATGTTCTTTCAATTGTTAAATTTTGTTATTTTCCTAAGAAATAGTTGCAAAGTGTTACAGTTTGTTGTATACTGGAGAAAACAAGCGTTCCGGGCGGGTTTGAAAGCCCTCTCGCCGGGACGTATAAGGGAGGAGCCCAAAATGAAAAGAAAGAATATTCTCGCTGTGATCGCTCTGGTCGCCGTGTTCGCGTTTGCCCTCGCCGGCTGCGGTTCCAAGGATAAGGAACCGACCGCCAATACCGCCGCCAGCGTTCCGGAAATGTCCGCCGGGCAGGAGCTGACCCTGACCTCCAGTACGCTGACCGCCGCCACATGGAGCAGCCCCAACGGTGCTACCGTCAACCTGACCGCCACCCCCAACGGCTATGCCGAGGGGCAGAGCGCAGCATTCATCGTCCGTCTGGAGGGTGAGGAAGCAGCGAACGTTCCCTGCGAGTGGAACGGCAGCGCCTACACCGCGTCCGCCGATCTGAACGCTGCCGACGGCTACTGCTACTACGTCCTTCTGACCGCCGCGGACGGCACCCAGACTGAAGTCGCCATCAACACCCCCACCGCGCCCACCGACGACGCCCTGATCAATCTGGAGTCCGCGCTGAACTCCTACTGCAACATGACCGTAGTGTCCGCCACCCAGGACGGCAGCACTCTGACCCTCACCGGCGGTTCCGTAGATGTACAGGCTCCCCGGATCACCAATGAGGGCGAGACCATCACCTGCAGCAAGGCCGAGCTGGTTCTGACCTTCAATGAGGAGATCGTCGGCACCGCCGCGCTGACCATGGAAGCCGCCGAAATTCCCGGCAGCTACACCGCGGACATCTCCGGCATCACCTTCAACATTCCCGCCATGGAGGACGACCAGCAGCTGTCCATCCGTCTGGATGTGACCCTGTCCAACGGCCAGTTCCTCACCGCCCCCGGCGGCACCTTCTCCTTCCTGAACGGCGAAATGGTGTCCTCCGTCGGCTGATTCTTGCACAACTACAAGGGGTCAGGCTTGCCTGACCCCCTTTTCTGTATAAGATGAGGAGCGAAAATGAACTACGCCAATATGGTATCCGGCACGTTTCTTGCCCGCCCCAACCGGTTTATCGCCTATGTGGACATCGCCGGGCAGACGGAGACCGTCCATGTGAAAAATACCGGTCGCTGCAAAGAGCTGCTTGTCCCCGGAACGCGGGTCTGGTGTCAGGAGGCGTCCTCCCCTGCCAGAAAAACCCGCTTTGACCTGATTACCGTTGAGAAAGGCGGCCGTCTCATCAATATGGACTCCCAGGCGCCCAACGCGGCGGCCAAAGAATGGCTGCTCTCCGGCGGCTTTGGGGAAATCGAGGCCCTCCGGGCGGAGACCGTTCACGGCGATTCCCGGTTTGATTTTTCCTTTTTTAGGGACGGAAAGCTCTGGTTTCTGGAGGTCAAAGGCGTGACGCTGGAGGAAAACGGCGTCTGCGCCTTCCCCGACGCCCCCACCCTCCGGGGCGCGAAGCATCTGCGGGGTCTGACCCGCGCCGCCGCTGAAGGGTATGGCGCGGGCGTTCTGTTCGTCATTCAAATGGCGGACGTAAAATACCTGCACCCCAACGACGCCACCGACCCGGATTTTGGCGCCGCCCTCCGGGATGCCGCCGGAAACGGCGTCCGCATCCTCGCCATGGACTGCGCCGTAACGGAGCAGTCCATGACCATCCGCAGCCCGGTAGAAGTGCGGCTGTAAAATCCAAATCTGTTTCCTCTGTCTCCTATTGTCAACCAGAAATTATTTATGGTTGACAATAGCACATTGCCTGTGCTATACTGCTTCCGAATTCAACAGTTCGGAGGAAACAACTATGGAAGCATCTGTTTCAAAAAAGTGGAAAACCATCGACATGGCGTATATCGCCCTGTTTGCCGTTCTGATGGCGGTCTGTTCGTGGATCTCCATTCCCGCGGTAGTCCCCTTCACCCTGCAAACCTTCGGCGTCTTTGTCGCGGTAAGCGTCCTTGGCGGAAAACGGGGAACCCTGGCCGTCGTGCTCTATCTGCTTATGGGCATCGTCGGACTGCCGGTGTTTGCGGGCTTCTCCGGGGGGCTGGGCGTTCTTCTGGGAAGCACCGGCGGATATATCATCGGATTTGTGTTCACCGCGCTGGTCATGTGGCTCATAGAGCGGCTTCTGGGGACGAAAACATGGGTGCTGGCGCTTTCCATGCTGCTGGGTCTTGCGGTGTGCTATGCCTTCGGCACCGTCTGGTTTCTGGTAGTATACGCCAAGAACACCGGCGCGATTGGCCTGTGGACGGCGCTGGGCTGGTGCGTATTCCCTTACATTCTCCCGGACTGCCTTAAAATCGCCCTCGCGCTGGCCATCCGCAAGCGTCTGGCCGCCGCGATCCGGCTGCGGTAACGTTATGGATGAAGCATCCATTTCCCTGCGCGCCCATCACGGTCTTTGTCTCCACTTTTTTCAGGGAAAAGGCTACAGCGGGGCTTTTGTGGAGAACATGGCGCGGAAAAAGGCCATGCTGGAAGAAAATCCCCTCGTCCGGCTGACCGATCAGGCGGATGAAATCTGCCGCGCCTGCCCCAATAACCTGTGCGGCCAATGCGAATCTGCCGAGAAGGTACGGCGCTACGACCGGGAGGTGCTGTCCCGGTGTAGCCTGACCGTTGGGGACGTGCTGCCCTACCGGGAACTGACGGAACGGGTGCTGGGCAGCATTCTGATACCCGGCCGCCGGGAGGATATCTGCGGCGACTGTCAGTGGACGGATTTATGCCAGTATAAGGAGGAAACGCCGTGACCACCAAGGAAAAGCTGCTTGCCCTGCTGGAAGACAGCAAGGGGACATTTTTCTCCGGGGAGGAAATTGCCCGGACGCTTCAGGTCTCCCGTGCAGCCGTGTGGAAAGCAGTGAACGCCCTCCGGGAAGACGGCTACACCATCGACGCCGCAACCAATAAGGGCTACCGTCTCTCCCCGGATTCGGACATCCTGTCCCCTCAGGGCATCCGCAGATTTCTGAAACCGGAATACCGGGATCTGGATTTGACGGTACTTCCCACCGCGCCCTCCACCAACGCCCTTGTCCGGGAAAAGGCCAATCAGGGCTGCCCGGAAGGCTGCGTCATCGTCGCCTGCGAGCAGACCGACGGGCGGGGGCGCTATGGGCGACAGTTCTTTTCTCCGGTTGATTCCGGCGTATACCTGAGTCTGCTGCTCCGCCCGACGGCCTACTCTCCCCAGCAGGCGACCTGCCTTACGGCGGCGGCTGCGGCGGCGATGTGTCAGGCCATCGAAGCCGTGACCGGGCAGCAGCCCGGGATCAAGTGGGTAAACGATATTTTTCTCCGGGGCAAAAAGGTCTGCGGCATTCTGACGGAAGCCGCCGTGGGTCTGGAGACTGGCGCTCTGGACTACATGGTGCTGGGGGCTGGCGTCAACCTCTACCCGCCCGTGAAAGGGTTCCCGGAGGAAATTCAGCCCATTGCCGGGTCGGTTCTGGAGCGCAGCTGCCCGGAAGCAAAAAACCGGCTGGTCGGAGAGTTCCTGAACTGCTTTTGGGATTTCTACTCCCACCCGGAATGCAGGGCGTATCTGGAAGACTACCGCGCCCGCAGTCTGGCGATTGGGCGAAATGTCACCGTTCTTTCCGCAGGGAAGGCGGTCAGCGCCTATGCCTACGGTATTGACGATGATTTCCGTCTTCTGGTACGCTACGAAAACGGGGACACCGAAGCGCTGTCCTACGGTGAAATCCGCATTCAGCTGGATGAAAGCGCCCCTTAACGAACACACAAAAAGGCACCCTGTACTTTCTCGTACAGGGTGCTTGTCTTATCGATTCAGAAACGCTTTCGTAACCTCGACAATGTGTTCCGCGCTCAGGCCGTAGGCTTTCAGCACCTCGGCCGCAGTGCCGGAACAGCCGAACTTGTCGTTCACGCCGATGCGCTTGACCGGGACGGGATAGGTTTCCGCAAGATAGCTGCACACCGCTTCGCCCAGGCCGCCGATGATGCTGTGCTCCTCGCAGGTGATGATCTTCCCGCATTCTTTGGCGCATTTCAGCACCAGCTCCTCGTCCAGCGGCTTGATGGTTGACATGTTCACAATGCGGGCGTGGATGCCCATGGCTTCCAGCGCTTCACCGGCCTTGATGGCCTCGTAAGTCATGAGGCCGTTGGCGATGATGGCGATATCCGTACCCTCGCGCAGGATCTCGCCCTTGCCGATCTTGAATTTAAAGCCGTCCTCGTGGAACACCGGAATCGCCAGACGACCCATCCGCAGGTAGACCGGCCCCTGATATTCATACGCCGCCTTGGTGGCCGCCTCAGCCTCCACGCCGTCGGCGGGGCAGATGACGACCATGCCGGGGATGGAGCGCATGAGGGCAAAGTCCTCGCAGCACTGGTGGCTCGCGCCGTCCTCGCCCACGGACAGGCCGCCGTGGGTGGCACCAATCTTCACGTTCAGGTGGGGATAGCCGATGGAGTTGCGGATCTGCTCGAAAGCCCGCCCCGCGGCGAACATGGCAAAGGAGGACGCAAAGGGAACGAAGCCGTTGGCCGCGAAGCCCGCCGCCACGCACATCATGTCCGCTTCCGCAATGCCGCAGTTGAAGTGACGGTCGGGATACGCCTTGGCAAACATGCCGGTCTTGGTGGAGCCTGCCAGGTCGGCGTCCAGCACCACAACATCCTCATGCGCCGCGCCCAGGGCAACCAGACCCCGTCCGTAGCCCTCGCGGGTGGCCATTTTCTTTACATCTGCCATATTACATGCCCTCCAGATCGCTGAGCTGCTGCTTCAGCTCCGCCATAGCTACCGCGTACTGCTCGTCGTTGGGCGCCGAGCCGTGCCAGCTCGCCTGATTTTCCATGAAGGAAACGCCCTTGCCCTTGACGGTCTTCATGATGATCGCGCTGGGGCGGCCTTTAACGGTCTTCGCCGTGTCCAGCGCCGACGCGATGGCGTCAAAGTCGTGGCCGTCGATGGTCTCCACGTGGAAGCCGAAGGCTTCCAGCTTCTTGTCAATAGGATAGGGACTCATGACCTTGGCAATATCGCCGTCGATCTGCAGGCCGTTGTTGTCGATGATGACGCAGAGGTTGTCCAGCTTGTAATGGGCGGCGAACATACACGCCTCCCAGACCTGCCCCTCCTGAATCTCGCCATCACCCAGCAGGGTGTAGACCCGGTTGTCCCGCTTCTTCAAGCGGCTGGCCAGCGCCATGCCGCAGGCAACGGAAATGCCCTGCCCCAGAGAACCCGTGGACATGTCCACGCCGGGGACGGAGTTCATATTGGGGTGCCCCTGCAAATAGCTTCCCAGCTTACGCAGCGTCACCAGATCCTCCACGGGGAAAAAGCCCCGCAGCGCCAGCGCCGCATACAGGCCGGGCGCGGTGTGGCCTTTGCTCAGGACGAACCGATCCCGATCCTCCCATTGGGGATTTTTCGGGTCCACGCGCAGTTCCTTGAAATACAGATAGGTGAACATGTCCGCAGCGGACAGGCTGCCGCCGGGATGTCCGCTTTTGGCCGCGTGGACGCCCTCAATTATGCCCATACGCACTTTGCAGGCCATGACCTGCAGCTGCTTTTTTTCCTGGGGTGTCATAGTATCCTCCTTGAAATATATAAATGCGGAATTTTCTATAGTCACACTAAGACGAGTATATTATACATATTGCGGGCTGCATTTGTCAAGCAAACCTGTCTGAAAATATATTCCGCCCCATCCTTTGAAAAGGCAAAAATTTTTCCGCCGGGTGCAACAAAATGTCCGTCTCAATCGTATTGTATATAGGATTCGATGCGAATTTTGGGGGAGGTCGGGCAGTGGACGCGCTAAGCTTATTTCATCGCTACCGGGATGACGTTTACCGGCTGGCGGTCAACTATACCCGCAGCCCCGAGGAAGCGGAGGACGTAAGCCGGGCGGTATTCCTGAAGCTGGTGGAGCATGGAGAGCTGATGCCGGGAACGGAGCGGGATTTCCTCATGCAGACGACCGCCGATACATGCCGGAATTTGCTTCACTCGGGCGGCTGGAAACGCGCCGTGAAGGCGTTTTTCTTCGTCCCTAGGACGGGCACGCTCCGGCAGGACATTCTGCGTCTGCCGCCCAAGTACCGGGTGGTCATGTACCTGCGCTATTACGAGGACTTTACCACCGGGGAAATTGCCCGGCTCCTGAAAATCCCCCAGAGCACCGCAGCCGCCAGACTCTCCCGCGGGCGGGGACTGCTGGGGCAGCAGCTGAGGAAGGGTGCGGCATGAATAAACAGGTAATCGATGTCTACGACGGGATGGCCATGCCCGCAGACTGCGCCCGGCGCATCGAGGGAGAAATGAGCCGTGCCATCCGTCAGAAGAAAGGTGAAACCAAATTTATGAAGAACGAAAAGAATGGTCAAAAACAAAGCTGGGGCTTTGCGGTCGTGCTGGTGTGTCTGGTACTGGTGCTGTCCGTGGGCGGAGTGTTTCTCTTCCTGAACGTCTCCGGGGCGAAGGATGCGCCCGCCGCGCCGGTGGGAACTGAGCAGCTTACCCGGCCCAGCGTCTCAACGGAGGCCCCGGCGGCAAGTACAGAAGCGGATTCCTTTGCCCTGAGCGAAACCGGCAAGGCTTTTCTGGAAAAGATGTGTTATTTCCTGCCGGACTGGTCGGACGACGCTTCCCTGAATGACGAATTCTGGCGGAATTTCCTGTTCTCCTCTTTCACCTGTCCGGACATGGTGGACGGTAAAACGGCAATGACCATCTGCGGTGAACAGGAACTGGTCACCACCTCCTGGGGACAGGCAGTGAAGGTCAGCCGAGAGAACAGCGTAGTTCCTTACGTCCGCCTTGCTCTTGGTCTGGAAATGCCCTCCTATGCTCCCGCCATTCAGGACGTGAGCGCCGGGCAGACCCTGTTCTATTTTGAGGACGGCTATTACTATATCGGCCTTTCCGACTTTGGCGACGTGGGCTACTCCTTCCGCGGCTGCTACCCGGATTCCGTCAACGGCGCTACTGTCATTTTCGATGTCTACAGCGGCACCCCGGATGACACCATCGGCACCATCTGCTTTACTATCGTCCCGGCGGACAACGAAAACGGCTTTACCATTGCCGCGAAAAGCTCCGATTTTGGCGGATGATCCGCATTTTTGACCATTTATGATGCTCCCCTTGCCTCTCTCTTTGGGAGAGGTGGCCGAGCGAAGCGAGGACGGAGAGGGGAAGCAAGGGTGCAAGACCCTCTCCGTCACCTGCGGTGACAGCTCTCCCAAAGGGAGAGCCAAGGGGTTGTACCCCTCCCCCGTCAAATATACGAAAAATGGAGCGTATCTGCACCGATACGCTCCATTCGCTATTTTACGATTACCCATCAAACCGGCAAGGGAGGTTTCTTAGGGTCTATCTGAAAACCGTCAACACGCCCAAACAGCGGGTCTTTTCCGTCTGCTGTGCACCATTTTCCCTTGCAATACACAAAGTATTCCTGCGGAAAAATGGCTTCATCAGACGAAAAATCCCTCGCTGTTGGTCATATTTCCGGTTTTCAGATAGACCCTAATCTAACGTTCAATTGACAACCTTCTCATTGCCCTGTATAATAAACGGTATATGGAAAATCCGAGGTGTGCATATGAAAGGAAGCAAGATTTTATCTGCCGTGTTCGGCGTTCTGGGCATTCTGCTGATGGTGGCGACGGCAGCGGTGAGCATCGCGTCGCGGAACGCCCAGCCGAGGATGCTGGAGTCTCCCGAAGCCGCCTCGGCGCAGGCACAGCGCATGATGGACGCTCTGTGCGCCGGCGACTACGAAGCCGCCCAGAGCTGCATTTACGGTCAGCCGGATCTGGGTGCGGGAGAGCCGGAGGATGCCGTGAGCAAGCTGCTCTGGGACGCCTTCACGGACAGCCTTTCCTACGAATTTACCGGGCTGTGCCGGGTCACGGACACGGGATTTGCCCGGGACGCGACCGTCACCTGTCTGGATGTGTCCGGCGTGACGGCGGCAGTTCCCCAGCGGGCGAAGGCGCTGCTGGAGGCAAAGGCCGCGGCGGCAGAGGACAAAACGGAAATTTACAACGAGGATAACAGCTACCGAAACGAGTTGGTAGATCAGGCGCTGAACGACGCGATAACGCAGGCGCTGAGCGAGGACGCCCAGACCGTCACCCGTGATGTGACGCTGGGTCTCATCTATCAGGACGGCGCATGGTGGGTGGTGCCGGATCAGGCGCTGCTGCAAATCATCTCCGGCGTGGCGTAAGGAGGACGGACATGGCATATCAACCGAAATTTGCCCGGAAAAACCACCGGGTCAGTCCGTTTTTCGTCCTGCTGGGGGTCATCGTGGTGCCGATCTCTCTGGCGCTGACAGCCGTTCTGCTGGGGAAAATGGTTCAGTCCGTCGGTCATCCCAAAGCCGCGGCACAGACGGCGCCCGCAGACATGACGATCATGGAGCAGTTTGACGGCTTTGTTTCCGCCAAAATGGACGCCGCCCGGGATACGCTTACCGCCGCGCAAACGCCGGAGAACGTTCCCGAAACCACCGTCCCCGTGAGGGAAAAGGTCATCATCGAGATTCCGGACGACGCGCAGGTCGCCCCGGAGCCGAACCCGGACTGCTACGGTCAGACCGACGACCCGGCCTCCCTGCAATGGCTTCTGGACGAAGCGGCCTTTCTTCTGGACGGGCAGGAGCTGTATTTCAGCGCCGACGTGGAGCTGTTTGAGGGCAGTCTTGTCAACTATTATCTGGACGACACCATATTCGCTATCACATGGAAAGAGGTTCACGACGGCTCCGTATACACCTTCTCCGAGGTGAAGGTCAACCATCCGTCCCAGTTCCGGCGGCATCTGGCCGGCGGCGAATACGGTTCGGCGACCCAGTTCTACACCTCGGAAATGGCGGAAAGCGTCAACGCGGTGGTGGCTTCCTCCGGTGATTTCTACAATTTCCGCAACTTTGGCATCATCGTCTATCAGGGGCAGGTGCGGAAGGTGGAAGGCACCTACGCCGAGACCTGCTATATCGACCGGAACGGCGATCTCCACTTCACCTACGGCGGCGACATTACGACCACGGCAGCCGCCAAGGAATACGTGGCGGAGAACGACATCTGGTTCAGTCTGGGCTTTGGCCCGGTACTCATTGACAATTACGAGATGATCGACCACACCTGGTACGGCGTGGGCGAAATCACGGAAGGGTACGCCCGTGCGGCGCTGTGCCAGATGGGCGAGCTTCACTATATCGTCGCCACGGCGAACACGGAAGGCCCCTGGCAGGATATCCCCACCGTCAATACCTTTGCCAAAAACATCGCCGCCACCGGCTGCCGCATGGCCTACTGCCTGGACGGCGGGCAGACCGCCGCCATCGTGATGGGCGACCAGCTCATCAACCGCCCGGTCTACGGCCAGCAGCGGAAGATCAGCGACATCATCTACTTCGCCACGGCGATGCCGGAAGGAGGCTGACGGTATGGAAAAAATCGCGTTTATTTCCGGGGAGACCATCTATTACTGGAGTTCCATCGTGCTGACTCTGGCGACGCTGACCGCCATCTGCTTTTTCTGGTCGCTGTATCTGGGAAAAGGCGGCAATGGAATCGCCGCTTTCAGCGTGGTTCCGCTGGCCATCGCGCTGTCCCTTCTGCTTGGGCGGCTGGTTCACTGGTACTGCCGTACCAGCAGCTACGACAGCTTTGAAGCCGCCATGAAGCCCTTCTCCCCCGGCGGATATGCCCTGCTGGGCGTCTTCGCCGGATGTGTGCTGGCGGCAGTTGTTATTCGTCTGCTGCATTTTGACCGGAATCTGCCCCAGATGCTGGACTGCATGGCCGTGGCCGGGTGCGCCGGTATCGCCGTGGGGCGGCTTGCCTGCTTCTTCAATTCCACTGACCGGGGGCAGATCATTACTTCCACTCAGTCGCTTCCTTGGGTCTATCCCGTGACCAACGCCGTTTCCGGCGCTACGGAGTACCGTCTGGCGACGTTCATTTTGCAGGCCGTGGCGGCGCTGGTGCTGTTTTTGATTTTGCTTTCGTTCTACCTGCCCAAAAAGCAGCAGAAGGATGGGGACACGGCACTGATTTTCCTGCTGCTTTACGGCGTATCCCAGATCGTGCTGGACAGTACCCGGTATGACAAGCTGTTTTTCCGGAGCAATGGCTTCGTCAGCGTGGTGCAGGTGCTGGGTGCGCTGGGGCTGCTGCTGGTGATCGTGGTGTTCTCCGCTCGGATGGTAAAAGCCCGGGGCTTCCGGTTCTGGAATGTGCTGGTGTGGCTGGGGATCGCCGCCTGCATCGGCGGCGCGGGCTTTATGGAATATTACGTCCAGCGTCACGGCGATTTGGCAGCCTTTTCCTACAGCATCATGAGCGCCTGCCTGCTGGCGGCAGCGGGGCTGGTTCTACTGCTGCGCAAGCTGGCGCAGCCCGTCCGGCGCAGACGATAACCGGATTCTCGACAAAAACCTCCGTATGCACGAACTGTCATACGGAGGTTTTTGCAGTATTATGTCGGGGCGCTTTATTCCGGCTTCTCCCGGGCGATCTTCTCTCTCGTCCAGTCGTTGACCTCTGCCTTGAGCTGCTGCATATAGGGGGAAAACTGCACGTTTTCCTCGCCGTAGGTCAGCTGCAAGTCACACTCAAGGGGCAGCCATGTGGAAATATCCGACTCATTGTGCTGGATCACCGCTTCCATTTTGTCCAGCGCCTTGTAGATTTTCGCTTCCTGTGTCTCCATGGCGTTCATCTCGGTGAGCAGCGCCGCCCATTCCTCCCGGACGTCCTCCGGGAGGGTGTTCACCCAATTCAGCAGAATGTCGTCCTCTTTCCGGGTATCGGCGTTGGTTTTCTCAAAGGTCGGGATGTCCCCGGTGAAGGCTTCTCCCATGTCGTGGATCAGGCACATGCGGATCACCTTGTCCATATCCGCCTCCGGGAACTCCTTCGTCAGAAGCATCGCCATCAGGGAAATCCGCCAGCTGTGCTCCGCCACGCTCTCCCGGCGGCCGGAGGAGGTATAGCAGTGCCGTGTGTTGCATTTCAGCTTCTCCGCCACGGACAGAATTTCCAGCAGTTCTTTGGGTTTCATGTTTCTTCCTCCCAGTAAAATCAGGGCGCGCAGAAATGCGCGCCCTGTTGATCATATCAGGAAAGTAAGAGCTTGTCGTCGGCTTCGTCGGAGCCGGAGGCCCTGCTGAACAGATTCAGCAGCTGCTCCACCGTCAGATTCTTCTTTTCCTCTCCGGAAACGTCCACCACAACATGCCCCTCGTACATCATGATCAGGCGGTTGCCATAGGAAATGGCGTCGCGCATATTGTGGGTGATCATCATGGTGGTCAGGTGGTTCTTCTCTACGATCCGCTGGGTCGCCTCCAGCACCTTGGCCGCAGTCTTGGGGTCAAGCGCCGCGGTGTGCTCGTCCAGAAGCAGCAGCTTCGGCTGCTGCAAAGTCGCCATCAGCAGCGTCAGCGCCTGACGCTGGCCGCCGGACAGCAGACCCACGGGATGATCCATCCGGTCTTCCAGCCCCAGCTCCAGCTGCGCCAGCTTTTCCCGGAATCCGGCGCGGTCCTTCGCCGTGACCACGGAGAAGGGCGACCGTTTTTCCGACGCCCGCAGATAGGCCAGCGCCAGATTTTCCTCGATGGTCATGCTGGGCGCGGTGCCTTTCAGGGGGTCCTGAAAGAGCCGGCCGATGAATTTGCTGCGCTTGTAATCCGGAAGACTGGTGATATTCTGCCCGTCCAGACGGATGGTTCCCTCGTCCACCACGAACGAACCGGCGATCGCGCCGAACAGGGTGGATTTGCCCGCGCCGTTGGAGCCAAGAATGGTGACAAAATCGCCGCTATTTAAGTGCAGGTCAACGCCGTTCAGGGCTTTTTTCTCGTTGACGGTGCCGGGGTTGAAGGTTTTGGAAATGTGACTGATCTGTAACATCAGGCTTTCCCTCCTTTGGTTGCGGGACGGACTGCGGACTTAATGGCCGGCAGGCCGATGGCCAGTGCCACAATGACCGCGGAGATCAGCTTCAGGCATTCGCTGGGCAGATCGAGCCGCAGGGCGATGGCGATGATAAACCGGTAGAGAATGGAGCCGAGAATCGCCCCCAGCGCCTTCATCCATGTCTTGCCTCTGGGCATCAGGGTCTCGCCGATGATCAAGGACGCCAAGCCGATGATGACCATGCCGGTGCCAAGATTGATGTCGGCGGTCTTCTGATACTGCGCCAGCACCGCGCCGCTGAGGGCGGTCATGGCGTTGGACAGGCACAGTCCCACGGTGACGGTGAAGGCGGTGTTAATAGAGGATGCCCGCACCATGTCCGGGTTATCCCCGGTAGCGCGGATGGAAAGCCCCAGCCGGGTTTTCAGGAACAGCGTCAGCAATATCCCGACGGCGACGGTCAGCACCGCCGCGGGGATCAGCTTGTAGAAGCTTCCAAGATAGGGCTTTACCAGAGAGAACATGGTGTTGGCCTTTACCATACTGACGTTGGAGGAAAAGCCCATCACCGCCAGATTCACGGTATACAGCCCGGTGTTGGTGATGATACCGGCCAAAATAGAGGGGATCTTCAGCTTCGTCTGCAAAAAGGCCGTGATGAACCCGGCGCAGGCGCCCGCGGCCATGGCGGCGGGAAGCGCCAGCAGAGGGTGTCCCGCCACGGCGATGGTAGCGGACACGGCGCAGCCCAGAGTGAACGCGCCGTCGGTGGTCATATCGGCGATATTCAGTATCCGGAAGCTGAGAAACAGCGCCAAAGCGACCAATGCGTAAATACAGCCCAGCTCCAGCGCACTCATGATAACGGCGGTTGAGATCATGGTTGACCCCTCCTTCTAACAGCATGGTTGGGAGGGGCGCTGCCCCTCCCGATTGTGTGTGGTTTTTCTTTGCCAGTTTATTCGCCGGTCTTGACCTCTACCACGGTATTTGCCATGGAGGAGAAGGCGCTGCAGTCAATGCCCAGAATAGCGGCGGTCTCGGTGTTGACAGTGATGATGCCGCCGTCCATCACGTGGAATTCAGGAACCGCGCCGCCCAGCAGGATGTCCATAGCCATGTCGGCGGTGTAGGTGCCGAGCTCGGTGTAGTTGACGCCGCAGGTGGCGAAGGCTCCGGTGGCTACGAAGGAATCCGCGCCGGTGTAGTGGGGGATGCCGGCCTCGTTCAGGGCCTCGGCGACGGTGACTTCGGCGGCCATGACCACATTATCGGTGGGGGTGAAGACCGCGTCCACGCGACCGACCATGGAGGCGGCGGCTTCTACGATCTCGCCGCTGGTGTTGCCGGTCTTTTCCACAAAGTCGATCTGCTTTTCCTGAAGGTAAGCCTTGGCTTCAGCGATGGGGGTGGTGGAGTTGGCTTCGGAGTTGGAGTACAGCAGGCCGACGGTCTTGATGTCGGGGTTGGCGGCCAGCATCATGTCCAGAATGAAGGCGGTATTCAGGGCATCGGAGGTGCCGGTGACGTTATCCAGTCCGGTGAGACCGGCGGCTTCGGGGTCGGAAATGGCAGCATACACAATGGGAATGTCGGTGCCGTCGGCGGCGGTGACCATGCACTGGGCGGCGAGAGTTGCGATGGGGATGATGAGGTCAACGCCGTCGCCTACCACCTGCGCGCCGATCTGGTTCAGCACGGTTGCGTCATTCTGGCCGTTGAACTCCTGAATGTTGACCTTGACGCCCTTTTCCTCGGCCAGCGTCTGAAGCTGGGCGACGATGGCGGTGTGGATCTCATCCAGAGAAGCGTGATCCAGCTGCTGGACAATGGCGACGTTGAATTCCTGTACTGCGGGGGTGGTATCGGCAGAGGTTTCGGCGGCCGTCGAGGAAGTGGGGGCGGCAGTGGGGGCGGCGGTTTCGGCAGTGCCGGAAGCCTTGCATCCGGCGAACATGGTAAGCATCATCATAACGGACAGAACCAGAGAAATAACCTTTTTCATAATAAAATACTCCTTTTTGATAGTAAAATAATTGTTGGATGGGTTTGCGGGTTCCTGCTGGGGTCGCCATCGTCTGCCGGGAGCGTACATAGGTATTTCTCCTTTCTGAAAGTAATAAAAAAGTCCTTGTTCCCCTAAGGGAACAAGGACAGAAAAAACAATTTCTGCGGTACCACCTTGTTTGCCGGAAATCCGACCGCTCTGCACGGCGCCAACACGCCGTCTGCCCGTTAACGCCGGCAATGCGTCAGAAGATACTCTGGTCACCCATTTCCCTCTGCCCTCGGCGGCCCATTTGCTGCCCCGCTTTTCGCTCTGCTCTCAGCTATGCAGAACTCTCTGTGGATGCGCCTTGCAGCTTTACTTCCGCTTCGTTGGTTTCAATTTATGTTATGCCATTTATACATCATTTGTGTACGTTTGTCAAGAACTTTTTTTCGCGTGGCGCGGACTTTTTCCTCAATACTCCCGCACCACGGCCTTGACGATGCCGATGATCTCCGCGTTGGTGCCGTCGATGGGGCTGTAATTGTCATTTTCCGGCATGAGCCAGATCTGGCCGTTCCGGCGGCGCAGACGCTTGACGGTGGCCTCGTCCTCGATCCGGGCGACCACGATCTGCCCGTCGTCGGCGGACTGCTGGGGGCGGACTACCACCTTGTCCCCGCTGAGGATACCGGCGTTGATCATGCTGTCGCCCCGAACCCGCAGGGCGAAGCACCCCGGGTCATTCCAGGGCATGGTGCCCTCCTGATTTTCCACCGCCAGAATGGGCACGCCTGCGGTGACGACGCCCACGATGGGGATTTGTCCCGGGCGCGCACCGGTGACCAGCGCCCGTTTGCGCCCCTTAGCGCCGGGGGACTGGAGCAGCCCCTTCTCCTGCAATGCCTGCAAATGATAGCTGACGGAAGCGGTAGAGCGCAGACCCACTGCCGCGCCGATCTCCCGGACGGAGGGGGAATAGCCATTCTCCTGAATAAATTGATTGACATAATCCATAATCAACTGTGCTTTGTCGCTGGTTCTGGGCATAAGCATTTCCTCCATGGGTCGTCTAAACGTCTTTTTTATTTATTGTAGCACATATGAGCGAAAAAAGAAAGCCCTTTTGAAAAACTTTTTTGACACTTTTTCTTTTCGGGGCGCTATACTGGGAACAGAGCCATGTGATTTTTTGGGGGGCGGTGTTATGAACCGGGATGTGGAGCAGCAGGTATGGCAGCGGGTGCTGGGGCAGTCGGAGCCTCCCCGGAGGAGTCTGCGGCCGATGGAACTGGAGGCAATGGAAGCGGCGGCGGTTTATCGGAAGCTGGCCGGACAGTTTTCCGGCAGAGGCCGGGAGCAGCTTCGGCATCTGCACGATATGCAGATGGAGATTCTCGCCTGTCTGCGGGGGATCGGGCGGCTGTCCGGCAGTGGGGGCGGAAAAGCAGCGCAGATCGCCGTTCCGGAGGAGCCGGCAGCGAAGGCGCTGGAAAAGCGGTATCACTGCGCCCGGCGTGCGGTGACGGAGTATACGGTGCGGACGGTGGACGGGGATTTCGGCATCGTGTTTCAGCACCTTGCGGATTTGAGCCGGGAGGAGTGCGTTCTGCTGGCCCGTCTGCTGGGGGAACAGGCGCAGAACATTTCACGATCATAGGGAAGAAGACCGAACCGGGACATGACCCACCGCAAGGCAGTCATGTCCCGGTTTTTGGTCAATCCTGAATGTTCCCGATCTTTGTCAGGTTGCCGATATGCACGCCCGGCGTGACCGTAAATTCAGGGGGCATTGCCCGTTTCATTTCTCCGGAAAGGAGAATATGTTCGGCACAGCGCCGGTTCCGAAGGTTTTCAGCGCCATCCGGTACATTGCCTTGGCGTGAATCCTGTCGTGCCAGATGAATCTGCGCAACACCTTTCGCAGCGACCATTCCTCGTCGTAGCTTCCGAGAAAAACCTGATTCTCCAGAAAATCCCGCTGCCGCTCCAGCAGGGCAAACCCGCGTTCTCTGCATTCTGCAATGGTTCCGTTATTGTCCGCCTGAACGCCGATCTCGCCAAAGTAGTAGGTATTCACATTCTTTGTATGTTCATACATTTCCCGCGCCGTGCGGGGAATCTCGCCGTAGAAGGTGGCTCTGGGTGGCAGGGCGCTTTTGTCTTTATCCGGTATTGACCTGTACAGCGCCAGAAAGTCCCGCGCGGATTTCATGGCAAGGGATTTCAGCGCTTCGTATTCCGCCGCAGTCAGCGGCGCTTTCTCGCCGTTAAAAAGCACATCCGAGTCCGCGTCGGAGACGGTAAGCGCCGACGCCTTTTCCTGAACGATCTCCGGCTCAAGAGCGTCCGGGGGAGCGTCGCCCTTCCACGCCAGGTAGGACAGGATTTCGGACGGCATTTTTCGAACAGCTTCATCTTTCGATTTCCCTCTTGTAAACGCGCCGACAAAATTGGCAGAATACAGGATGCTGTCGTCGCCATTGTGTTCCCACACGCATTGTATTTTCATAGAAAATCCCCTTTTGCTTAGACCGTAAGCTCGATCAGATTGCCCTCGACCGCGGCGATGCAGCTTTCGTAATAGCCGTCTCCTGTTGTGCGGGGGCCGCTGGTGACTTCGTAGCCGTCGGCTTTCAGCCTTGCGGTCAGTGCATCCACCGCTTCCCTGCTGCCTGTGCTGAACGCAATGTGCGCGTATCCGGTGCGGGCGGGTTCTTTGGGGGAATCTGCCAGTTCCGGCTTATACGAGTTTTTAATAAAACGCTTAAAAGCGTTTTATTAGGCCGCAGGATT
>OHJC01000644.1_pt1 | contig 18334 bp, 10 predicted proteins | sample 1568461 | NCBI WGS metagenome assembly OHJC01 (sample SAMEA3879535, study PRJEB24766) | human gut metagenome | biome: human-associated habitat; feature: feces | place: USA | collected 1985/1987 | reverse complement strand
TATATAACAATTTAAAACAACTTTGAACTATAAGGGCTATATACCCCCTAGAAAAAAACTGAGGAACTGAGTTATTGAGGAACTGAGTCAATGCTAGAGACTTTGAATCTTACTCTTGATACTGTTGAATATGTGCTTATATTAAAAGCTAAGTATCAGATTATCAAATAAATAAAACACTTGCTCCCTTGAAATAAAGGGGCAAGTGTTTATTGTGATACCCATACCCCCTAAAACAGGGGGCATGGGTATGAAAAGAATTTCGTTACATTGAACTTTCAAATCGTAACTTGATGAGATCTGGCTGATTTACATCTCAACCACTACTTCATGCTTGCCTTCAGAGCAAGGAATGATGGTGCCTGAGATAGGAGTGCCATCCACTGTAATCTGCTTCACGCCCTTCTGGTTTCCGCTAGGATTCTTTACTGTGATATGGTATTCGCCACCACGGAACTTGCGGGTTACCTCATACTCCTTAGCGGTGCTTGGGAGACAAGGATCGATGAGCAAACCTTCATAATCTGGCTTGATGCCGAGGATGAATTCTGATACTGTATACCACATCCATGCCGCTGTACCGGTGAGCCAGGAGTTCTTTCCTTCGCCCGGTTTGGCTGCATCCTTACCGGCTACCATTTGGCAGTTTACGTAAGGCTCTACCTTGTGAAGTGTCTGATATTTTTCCTCTACATAGCTAGGCAGAATCTTGGTATAATGGCTCCAGGCATCGTTGCCTCGACCGGCTACAGTCTCTCCGATGATGACCCAAGGATTGTTGTGGCAGAAGATACCGGCGTTCTCCTTGTAGCCTTCAGGATAAGAAGAAATCTCACCCATTTCTACATGATAGGTGGTGTAAGCTGGGTTGTTCAGCACCAGTCCGTGCTCGCATTCCAGTCGTTTCTTGCTGCTATCCAGTGCTTTATCGCAGAGCCCTTCTTCCAGACCGATACCAGCCATCGTACACCAGCCCTGGCTCTCGATGAAGATTTTGCCTTCCTCGTTCTCATCACTACCAATCTTGTTGCCGAAGAAATCGTAAGCGCGGAGGAACCATTCTCCGTCCCATCCATGCTGCTTCACAGCCTCGTTCATCTCATCTACAGCCTGCTGCATGCGCTCGGCTTCTGTCAAATAATCTTCCTCTGCAAGACCGGCTATTTCGCCCTCCTTGCTTTCCAAAGCTTCCTTGGCAAGCTGCTTGCACAGAGCCACATAATCCTTGCCGGTAACCACGAACAGACCGGCTATCATCAGACTCTCTGCCTTGCTTCCTTCGCCCTTGTTTTCGGTGGTCTGGAAACTCTCGTTAGGGTCCCAGGAGAAGCAGTTCAGGTTCAGACAGTCGTTCCAGTCGGCTCTTCCGATGAGTGGCAACTTGTGCGGACCCAGGTTGTTGATAACATGGTTCATCGAAATCTTGAGGTGCTCGAAGAGGCTTACTTCTGTGCCTGGCTGGTTGTCGAAAGGCACCTGTTCAGCGAGGATAGAGAAGTCGCCCGTCTCCTTGATATAGGCTACGGTACCGAAGATGAGCCAGCAAGGGTCGTCGTTGAAACCGCCACCGATATCGTTGTTGCCGCGTTTGGTGAGCGGCTGATACTGGTGGTAGCAGCCACCGTCAGGGAACTGGGTGCTGGCGATATCGATGATGCGCTGGCGGGCACGGGTAGGTATCTGATGAACGAAACCTACGAGGTCCTGGTTGGAATCGCGGAAGCCCATGCCTCGACCGATGCCGCTCTCGAAGAAACTAGCCGAACGCGACATACAGAAGGTGATCATGCACTGATACTGGTTCCAGATGTTCACCATACGGTCTAACTTGTCGTTGCCGCTTTTCACGGTGAAGATGTTCAGCAGGTTATCCCAGTACTGGTTGAGTTCTGCGAAGGCAGCATCCACCTTTTCTGTGGTATCAAACTTGGCGATAAGCTGATGAGCTTTCTCCTTGTTGATTACCTTCTTGGCGCTGAACTTCTTGTCCTGCTCGTTCTCCACATAGCCCAGCAGGAAGATGAGGTCGCGGCTCTCGCCTGGCTGCAGGGTAACCTCGATATAATGAGATGCGATAGGGCTCCAGCCATGGGCAAAACTGTTGCGTGGCTTGCCTTCCATCACAGCCTCAGGCTCGGCAAACTCGTTGTAAAGTCCGATGAAGCTCTCGCGGTCGGTATCGTAGCCCTGAATCTCGGTATTCACTGTGTAGAAAGCATAGTGGTTGCGGCGCTCACGATATTCGGTCTTGTGATAGATGGTAGAACCTTCTACCTCTACTTCGCCCGTAGAGAAGTTGCGCTGGAAGTTCTCCATGTCGGTAGCAGCATTCCAGAGGCACCACTCTGCAAAGGAGAACACTTTGAGGGTCTTCACCTCCTCAGTCTGGTTCTTCAGCGTCATCTTCTGCACCTCAGCCCATGTATGGAGGGGTACGAAGAAGAGCACACTCGCCTCTACGCCGTTCTTGCTGCCCGTGATGCGGGTATAGTTCATGCCGTGGCGGCACTCGTAGCTGTCGAGCGGTGTCTTGCAAGGTTTCCATCCCGGGTTCCATACGGTATCGCCATCTTTGATATAGAAATAGCGACCGCCGTTATCCATCGGCACACCATTGTAGCGATAACGGGTGATGCGACGGAACTTGGCATCCTTGTAGAAGGAATAACCACCTGCTGTGTTTGAGATGAGCGAGAAGAAATCCTCGTTACCCAAATAATTGATCCAAGGCCATGGGGTCTTTGGGTCAGTAATCACGTATTCGCGATTGGCGTCATCAAAATGACCGTACTTTTTTTCTGCCATTGTTTTTTTAATGTTATTTCTTGGTAAAATATACTATTTTGGTGCAAAGATAGTAAAAAGTTTAAGTTTCGGGGTTAGAAAACAGTTTTTTTTTGTATTTTTGCAATGAAAAGTTTGATGATTATCATCATTCTATTAACATTTTATATAGTTGGCTTATGAAAAGAAACATTTTATCACTTCTGATAGCCCTCTTTGCTACGATGCAGGTAGCGGCTCAGACATACGACAACTTGTGGAAGCAAGCTGAAATCAATGCTCAGAAGGCCCAGCCTAAGAGCGAAATCGCGGTGATGAAGAAAATCATCGCCAAGGCTTCGGCTGCCAAAGATTACGGGCAGCTGCTGGCGGCTGAGATAAGACAGATGACACTCTGGAAAGAGATTTCGGCTGACTCGCTGACGCCTAACGTGAAGCGGATGGAAGCAGAGGTGCTGAAGGTGAACGACCCCGCATTGAAGGCGGTGAGATATGCCGTGCTGGGCAAGGTGTACCGTGATATGAACGAAAAGAAAAGCCAGGAGTTCTTCAAGAAGGCCTTGGGACAGCCTGAACTTCTTGCCCGACATACATCTGCAGAGTATGTTCCATTGACGCTGAAGGGCGTGGATGGCAGTTCCTTTAACAACGATCTGCTGCATCTCATCGGATTCGAGGCAGACAGCAAGGAGGCGTATCTGCAGCTGTACACCTATTATAATAAGGTGGGCAATCGGGGTGCGGCTTGTCTCTGTGCCTATAAGCTCATCGAGAAATACCGCCAGGACGACGTGAGAGAGGTGAAGAAATCGAAGTATCTGCAGATCATCGACTCGCTCATCCAGATTTATCAGGATATTCCGGAGGCAGGCGAACTTGCCGTGGAGCATTTCCGCTTCATGGAAGGTGCTACCGATGCCAAACCGCAGGATAAGCTCAACTATATCAACTATGCGCTGAGCCGCTGGGGTGAATGGTCGAGAATGAACGAACTGAGAAATGCGCAGAAGCGACTTACCGAACCGATGTTCCGGGTGAAGGATATGCCGCAGGTATTGCGACCTGGGGAGAAGGTTTGGGTGCAGCTGGATGTGCGTAATCTCCAGAACCTGAAAATCAGCATCTCCCGCCTCAATATTACGGCAGATAACGATTATAATGCGCAGGATGAGGCTACCTATAAGATGCTCCTGAAGAAGACTACGAAGCTGCATCAGAAGGATTTCAGCCGCAACTACTACGGTCGGCCGGATTATGAAACGGTGAAGGATTCCATCGAAATCGGTGGCAATCTGCCACTGGGTGCATATCTGATGGAGGTGACTTCGGATAATACCGGCATCGCTCCGCAGCGAGAACTCTTCTATGTCAGCAATCTGGCGGTGATGATCCAGCAGTTGCCTGATGACAAACATCGCTATGTAGTGGTGAATGCTACCGATGGACAGCCTGTACCGGGTGCGAAAATCATGCTCTATGACAGGGATTATGATGTGAAGACGGGCAAGTGGAAGAGACTGGTTCATGCCCGCTTGACTACCGATGAGAACGGCGAGGCTTACTTCAAGAATGTGGATGGAAACGTCTTGATTTCCACCAGCAATGACAAGTTTACGCCTGCCAAGGATATCTATCTTTCTCGCACCCGCTATTACGAACGGAAGGATGACAAGATTAAACATCAGCTGTTTACCGACCGCAGCATCTATCGTCCGGGTCAGACCGTGCATGCCTCAGCCATTTCCTACATCGTGAAGAAGGGCTTGGATGCCAGTGTGCCTGGCAAGAGCATGGAACTGAATTTTATCCTGCGAGATACTAACTGGAAGCAGGTGGCTGAGCAGAAGGCTACTACCGATGAATACGGTACGGCTTCCGTAGATTTCGAACTCCCGAAGGAGGGAAAGACAGGACTGTATTCCATCTCCGTGAATGGTACAGCAAGCGAATATTTCAGAGTTGAGGAGTACAAGCGTCCAACCTTCGAGATTACCTTCCCGAAGGTGAACGAGAAATATAACTGGGGCGATACTGTAGTGGTGAAGGCTACAGCCAAGACCTATGCCGGTATACCTGTGCAGGGTGCCAAGGTGGAGTATCAGGTGACTCGCAGAAACCAGCTTTGGTGGTGGGGCGCAGGCTCTGCCGGACAGTTGGTGAAGACAGACAGTTGCGTGACTCGTGAGGACGGAACCTTCGACGTAGAGATTCCGCTGGAGGCTTCCTTGTCAGGAAAAGACGAGGCTGATATGAGCGAGTTCATGCGCATCGCCCGTTTCTTCAACTTCGAGGTCTCAGCCATCGTTACCGACATCAGCGGCGAGAGCCACGAGGGCGTGATGAGTCTGCCTCTGGGCACCAAGCCAACCATCCTCACGGTGAATCTTCCTAAGCGTATCGAAACAGACAGTCTGAAGACGGTGACCTTCGCTTACCGCAATGCCAGTGGTATGCCGATTTCTAGTAGGTTGAAATATCGCATTGATAAGGGCGAATGGAAGGATGCCGAGGCGAATGCACCGGTTTCTATCAAGGAATATGCTTCTTCCTCTGCCTCTTCTTCCCTCGTTTGGAAATCTGGCGTTCATCAGTTGGAGGCAATCTGCGGACAGGATACCCTGCAGCAGAAGTTCACGCTCTTCAGCATGAAGGATACCCATCCGGTGGAGCCAACTACCGAATGGTATTATCAGACGGCGAAGACTTTCCCTCGTGATGGCAAGCCGGTCTATATTCAGGTGGGCTCTTCGGAGAACGGAGCGCACATCGTATATTCCATCATCGCCGGCAACAAACTGCTGGAGAAGGGCGCCTGGGAGTTGGGCGACAGCATCGTGACTCTGCCTTTCACCTACAAGGAGGAATATGCGTCGGGCATCGTACTGAACTATAGTTTCGTGAAGCAAGGTAAGTGCTATACCCGAATGATGAGCATCGCCCGTCCTTTGCCTGAGAAGAAACTGAATATCGCCTGGAAGACCTTCCGCAACCGTCTGACCCCTGGACAGAAGGAGGAGTGGACGCTGAAGATTACTACCCCTGACGGCAAGCCAGCCAAGGCGCAGCTGATGAGCGTACTCTATGACAAGTCGCTCGACCAGATAGCCCCGCATTCCTGGAAAATGTCGCTCGGATTCAGCCAATGGTTGCCAAGCTGCTACTGGACGAGTAATCTGTGGTATTATACGATGGATTTATTGGGTGTTTATCCTACTAAATATTTTGACCAGAAACAACTGGATGTAGATAAGTTTGATGGCAAATTCTTTAGCTATTATGCCTATATGCAAGCGGTGGAGCTGAGCAAGTTGGAACGTTCTTCTGGCGGAACCGTTGAGTCTGTTCGTATACAAAAAGACGAGGTGGTTCGAGAAGAAGCGAAAGGCATCTGGATTCGCAGCTCTAAAATGACCCGTGTCGGAGCGGCTGCTCCATCTGCCAACAAGGTTTTTGATGTAGTAGAGGAGATGCCGCAGTTTGCCGGTGGTTCTGGCTCAGATGCAAGACAATTCCTCGACAAGGTGCAGGTGCGTGAGAATATGAACGAGACCGCCTTCTTCTATCCTGCCTTGGAGAGCGACAACAATGGCAACGTAGCCATCAGGTTTACCCTGCCGGAGAGCGTGACTACCTGGAAGTTCATGGGCTTGGCTCATGACAAGGAGATGCGCAATGGTTTGCTGGTAGATGAGGCTGTGGCTCAGAAGACCGTGATGGTGCAGCCTAACATGCCTCGCTTCCTGCGTGAGGGCGATAAGAGCACCATCGTGGTGAAACTCTTCAATACTTCCGACAAGAAGGTGAGCGGCAACACCCGTATGCAGATTCTCGACCCGGAGACCAACAAGGTGGTTTGGCAGAAGACGCAGAATTACAGCATCGATGCCGAGGGCTCTGCTACCATCTCCTTTGATGTCCAGGGACTGAAAGAAGGCGTATATATTAATAAGGTGGTGGCTGCCGGTAATGGCTACAGCGATGGTGAACAGCACTATCTGCCGGTTTTGAGCAACCGTGAACTCGTGGTGAACACCCTGCCTATCACCCTGCATCAGAAGGGTGAGCAGAGCTTCGACCTGAGCAAACTCTTTCTGAACAAGGAGGGCAAGCAGGCGAAGGGCGCTGAAGAGGCAAAGGTAACCATCGAGTACACCAATAACCCAAGTTGGCTGATGGTGAAGGCGCTGCCAGCCATCAGTAATCCGGATGAGGAGGACGCCATCTCGCTGATGTCTGCCATCTATGCCAATACTATCACAAACCATGTACAGAAGCATCTCTCGCTGGAAAATCTCACTCAGGAGAGCATCCGCCTGCAGAATCAGGTGGAGAAGCTGAAGAAGTTGCAGAACCCTAACGGTTCCTTTTCCTGGTGGAAAGGAATGAAGGGCAGCCGGTATATGACTACATCGGTAGCCGAAATGATGGTTCGATTGAATGACATCGCAGGTGTGCAGAAATCAACCGCCCGGATGCTGACTTCCGCCATCGATTATCTCTCCTGGCAGACAGCACAGGAAGTAAGAGAAATGAAGAAGCAGGAGGAGAAAAAGCAGAAGGTGAATCCTAGCGAACAGGCGCTGCATTATCTCTACATCCTTTCGATGGATGGCAGAAAGATGAAGCAGAATCTGGAGCAGGATAAGGCTTATCTCCTGGACAAGATGTCGAAGATGACCGGTGATTTCTCCATCTATGGCAAGGCGCGTGCTGCCGTGGTACTCGCCAGAAACAGCCAGCAGAATGCTGCTTACCGCGAGAAGGCAGGCGAATATCTGCAGAGCGTGAACGAATATGCCGTTTACCGCGAGGAGATGGGCCGCTACTACGATACCCGCAAGGCACTCTACAGCTGGAGAAACTATAAGATTCCTACCCAGGTATCCGTGATAGAGGCGATGCAGATGCTGAAACCGAACGACAAGCAGACCATCGAGGAACTGCAGCGCTGGCTCCTGATGTCGAAACGCACCCAGGTTTGGGATACGCCAGTGAACACCGTGGATGCCGTCTACGCCTTTATGAAGGGCAATGAGAGCAACTGGAGCAGGAAGGCTGAGAATGCCGTTCTGAAACTGGACGGCAAGCTGCTGCCGATGCCGCAGGATTCCACTACTTTGGGCTATGTGAAGACCGAAAGACCGGGCAAGGCATCTAAGCTGAGCATCGACAAAAAGAGCGATTATACCAGCTGGGGAGCTGTCTATGCAGAGTTTAAGCAGCCTATCAGCGAAATCGGTTCCATGGAGTCGGGCATCAAGGTGCGCCGTGTCATCGTTCCAGCCGAATCTGAGAGCAAGGGCAATGCGCAGGTAGGCGAGAAGGTGAAGGTAACGCTCATCATCACCGCCGACCGCGACTACGACTTTGTGCAGATTACGGATAAGCGTGCGGCATGCCTGGAGCCGGTTAACCAGTTGAGCGGTTATCAGTGGAGCATAGGCTGCTATGTTTCTCCAAGAGACCATGCAACAAATTTCTATTTCGATCGTTTATCTAAAGGTAAGCACATCGTAGAAATGGAGTATTACGTGGATAGAAAGGGCGACTATCAGAGCGGAACTTGCACCGCTGAGTGTACCTACAGTCCGGAGTTTGGTGGCCGCACAGAGACCTATGAATTGAAAGTTAATAATTGATAGTTAAAAGTTTATAGATTGATAATTTAAAATAGAATAGTATGAAACGGATGAATATATGGATGCTCTCAGCGCTGTTGGCGCTGCCTGCATCAGCACAGAAGATTACAACCCAGCACGAGGTGGTAGACTGCGGACAGGTGGTGTTCCACAAGCCTGTAACTGCCGAATTCGTGCTGAAGAATGACGGGCACAAGCCGTTGGTTATCAACAATGTATTGAAAAGCTGCGGATGTACGGAGGTAGATTATCCGAAGACGAGCATAGCTGCCGGCGAAAGTTTCGTCATCAAGGCGGTATACGATGCCAAGCAGATGGGTACTTTCACCAAGCAGGTTTGCCTCTATACCAATGCGGATGAAGAGCCGTTCATCCTCTCTATGAGGGGAAGGGTAGTGGGCAGCGTAGTAGATTTCGCTGGTTCTTACGATGAGATGCTGGGTGTCATCAAGAGTGATGCCCAGGAGGTGGAGTTTGATGACGTGAACCGTGGCGACCGTCCGGTTCAGCGCATTCATATCTTCAATCCTACCGACGAAGTGCTGGAGCCGGTAGTGATGCATCTGCCATCCTATCTTCATGCTTTCGTATCACCTTCCAAGGTGGCTCCGCGTCATTCTGCCGAAATCAGTTTCGTGCTGGATTCCAAGAAACTGCGCGACCTGGGCTTGAACCAGACATCGGTTTATCTCGGTGAGCGTCCTGGCGATAAGATTGCGCCTGAGAAGGAAATCGTGGTATCAGCCGTTCTTCTTCCTGGTTTCGAAAACATGACTCCAGCCAAGAAGGCACTGGCTCCGAAGATAGATATGTCTGCCACCGATCTCAATCTGGGTAGTTTCAATGGAAAGAAGAAGCTGAAGGGTGAGATTCTGATTACCAATAAGGGTAAGTCGGAACTGGATATCCGCAGCATGCAGATGTTTACGATGGGCTTGCAGGTGAAACTGAAGAAGAGTAAGATTCAGCCAGGAGAGACCGTTAAGATGAAGGTGACGGCTGTGGCTGCCGACTTGAAGAAATCGCGTGTCAGACACCCTCGTATCCTCATAATTACGAATGACCCTGACCATGCTAAGGTGGTGGTGAAGATTTATGTACAATGATTTAAAAACGAATATCGTGCAGATAGAAATAGATAACGGCAGTGGGTTCTGCTTTGGCGTAACCACTGCCATCAAGAAAGCTGAAGAGGAGTTGGCTAAGGGCGGTAAACTTTACTGCCTGGGCGATATTGTGCATAACGGTATGGAGGTGGAGCGCCTGCATGAAACGGGACTCATCACGATAGACCATGAGCAGATGGAGGAACTGCAGGGCGTAAAGGTCTTGCTCCGTGCTCATGGTGAACCGCCTGAAACTTATGCCCTTGCTGAGCGAAATAACATTGAAATCATCGATGCTACCTGTCCTGTGGTGCTCCAGTTGCAGCGCCGCATCAAGAAGCAGTATGTCAACAATCCGGAGGCACAGATCGTGATTTTCGGCAAGAACGGGCATGCTGAGGTGCTCGGACTGGTGGGGCAGACGGAGAGTCATGCCATCGTGGTAGAGAAGTTTGAGGATGTGAAGCAGCTGAAGGAAACCGGTCAGCTGGATTTCTCTAAAGATATCTATCTTTACTCCCAGACTACCAAGAGTCTCGATGAGTTCCACCGCATCATCGAATATTGCCAGGAGCATATTGTTGAGGGCGCTGTCTTCAAGAGTTTCGATACCATCTGCCGTCAGGTGGCTAACCGCATGCCTAACATCGCTGCCTTTGCCAGCAAGCATGATGTCATCCTCTTTGTGAGTGGCAGAAAGAGTTCGAACGGCAAGGTGCTTTTCAAGGAATGCAAGAGCGTGAATGCCAACAGCTACCAGATAGAAAGTGCTGACGAAATAGATATGAACTGGTTCAAGGATGTGGAAACGGTAGGTATCTGTGGTGCTACCAGTACGCCGAAGTGGCTGATGGAAGAGTGCAAGGATAAGATTATCAAGGAAAACTCTGCTCTTTTGTAATAAGAGTTAAAATATTGATTATCAGCTATTTGATATACTTGGTACGGTGTTTCGCCGTATCAAGGGTAGAGGGTAGTTTTATCGTTGATTGAAAAACTTAATATGCTGGTTATTAATTAGTTAACCCATTTGACGTTGTGTTTTACAACGTCAAATGGGTTTATCTTTTATAAACTGTCTGAAAATAAAACAGGTGATAAATCTTCTCCCGAAGACCTATCACCTTCAAAAAACAGTAATTAACTCAAAATTTATAATCTATATCATTACTACCTTGTTAATATGGTTGCAAAGATACTAAATTGAAGTTTTTTTTTCAAAATCTTTTCATCGAATAAAATAAATTTATCGGCAAAAGTAGCATATTTAACGTATTTTTGCATTAATAACCCGGCAGTCTCTTCTCTGTAGCTTATTCTGCTATTGCTTTTTGATATTGTTCCATCAGCCATGCCTTCTGTTCAGAAATGGTCATGTTGCTGTTGTCGAGCGTGATGGCATCATCTGCTTTTCTGAGTGGGGAAGTCTCGCGGTGGCTATCGATATAGTCGCGCTCCTCTACATTCTTCAGAATCGCATCGAAGTCGGCTGGCATTCCTTTCTCCTTCAGTTCATCGAAACGGCGCTGTGCTCTCACCTGTGAACTGGCTGTTACGAAAATCTTCAGTTCGGCATTAGGGAACACGGTGGTACCTATATCGCGACCATCCATCACGATACCCTTGTCTTCGCCCATCTTCTGCTGCAGTTCTACCAGCGCCTCTCTGACGAAAGGAACGGCGGCAATCGGGCTAACGTGGTTGGAAACCTCTAACGAACGGATTTCCTTTTCTACCAGTTCGCCGTTCAGATAGCAGTCTGGGCGACCGGTTGTTGCATTAAACTTGAATGAGATGCTGATGTTCTTCATCTCCTTCTGCAGTTCTTCAGTCTTTACGGCTCCATCTGCTTCGAAGAGCTGATGACGCAGCGCATAGAGGGTTACCGAGCGGTACATGGCGCCCGTATCTACATAAACATAACCTATTTCCTTGGCAAGATCCTTTGCCATCGTACTCTTACCGCAAGAAGAGTATCCGTCTATTGCTATTGTTATTTTCTTCATAATTTCGAACTAACTTTAATGTATAATTTTATCATGTAGAATTTATAATCTGTAACTTACGTTCAGCATGAGACTGTTGCTACTGACGTGATATTTGCCGTAGGCAACGTTCAGATGGAAGCGCTCCAGGTTGATACCGCCACCCACAGAGAAACCGGCTCCATGACTGCTTTCCTCATCTTCTGAGGTGCTGATTTTCATCTCGTTGGCTCTCCGGAAGTTGTAGCCGGCACCTATCCACAGGCTCTCCGAAAGCAGAATGTCGGCACCTACTACGGCATGATCACGAAGACTGCTGTCCCAATGGTTCAGGTTGACCAGTGTGGCTGATACCCTGAACGGTGCGTTGGCGAAGCGTTTCGTCACACCCAACTGCAGGTCGATCGGCATCTTCTCATATTCATTGTCGTAAGCTTTCAGCTGTCCACCCAGATTCTTTGCCGCACATGAAACCGACCATTCCGTTTCCGGGTCGTAATAGTTGATGCCCAGATCCACTCCCACAGCGATAGAATTGTAATCGCCAATATACGAAGTGATGAATTTGGCGGCAATACCACCCGCAAACTTTTCACCGAGCATATAAGAGAAGTAACCCGCAACGGCAATGTCCTTTGCCGAGAACTCACCCATCTGGATGTTGTTCTCATCCGTCTCTTTCATCTTGCCGTAGTCAACAAGCTGAGCCGAAACAGCCCACGAAGCCTTGTCGTTGACAATACGGTTGAAACTAGCCGAGGCAGTGTTCACCCCCGACATATAGTTCATATAATTGAGATTGACCGTCTTGTCGTTTACTGATGACAGGAGAGCCGGATTATGGAATATGAGTGCCTCATCATCTTCTATCAAGGTGATGTTGTCGCCACCCAGAGCAGCTGCATGGGCACTCACCGGCAAGCGAAGGAAATTATACCCCGTTTGGCTCTCTTGAGCATCAATAATTGTCGCAAAAAGCGTCAATATTGCGGAAATTACATATTTTTTCATTTAAATTTTCTAATTCTTTGGCAAAGATACTGCTTTTTTCAATAATAAGAAGTAATTTTGCAATGTTTTCGTAGGAAATAACGATTTTAAACGGTTTTTATTGTGGAAATTAAGAAATCAAATAGCGCACAACTGGAAGATAAGCGGGTTACATTTTTTCTGCTGGGGTTGCTGCTGGCTTTTACTTTCATCTTCGTAGGACTCCAATATCAGAGAGGTCAGCAGGGAGATGATGACTTGTCGGAATCGATGGAAGATCTCTCACAGGATCTGGAAATGTCGGCTCGTCCCGACCAGAAAGATATGGTGAGTGCAGAGGCTGTTTCGGCTCCTGCTTCTAAGTCAATTACCCAGGAAGTGAAGGCTGCCGAGCAACAGACTCAGAAGGCACCGCAGAAAATCAGTTCTACAACCAGCGAACTGGTTATCGGCGACGGCTCGGGTGTAGTGGATGGATCTGAGGTGAAGGAAGCGGTTCCTGAAACTCCCATTGAGAATCCGGGAGCTGAGGCTCCTATCAAACTGACCGTCGTGCAGAAGATACCGCAGTTTCCTGGTGGCTGGTCTGCCTTCATGCAGTGGCTTACCAAGAACCTGAAGTACCCTGTAGCTGCTCAGAAGAGTAAGATTCAGGGAACCGTAGTGGTATCCTTTATCGTAAACAAGGATGGAAGTGTTGCCAATATCAAGGTAAGCACTTCGGTAGATCCATTGCTCGACAACGAGGCTTTGAGGGTGATGAAGATGATGCCGAAGTGGAAACCGGGCATCGATAAAGGCAAGGTCTGTCGCACGATGATTGCCATCCCGGTAGTGTTCCAGCTATAAATTATAAATTGTTCATTGTAAATTATACATTATAAATTATACATAATTATGAAGACAGCAGATGAAATTTTAAGCATGGTAAATGAGTTTCTGGCTAATTTGCCTTACGAAAGAAAGCCAAAGTCTCTTTATGAGCCTATCAGATACGTTCTTTCTATGGGTGGCAAGCGTATTCGTCCTACGCTCATGCTTCTGGGCTACAATCTTTTCAAGGACAATCCTGAGAAGATTCTGATGAATGCCGTTGCCCTGGAAACTTATCATAACTATACTTTGCTGCATGATGACCTGATGGACAATGCTGATTTGCGTCGCGGTCATGAAACGGTTCATAAGAAATGGGATGCCAATACGGCAATCCTTTCGGGCGACAGCATGCTCGTTCTGGCTTATGAGCGTATGGCTCAATGTGATGAAAAGCATCTTGCCAAGGTGTTGAAACTCTTTACTTTCACTGCCCTGGAAATTGGTGAAGGTCAGCAGTTTGATATGGAGTTTGAAAACCGTAATGATGTGAAGGAGGAGGAATATATCGAGATGATCCGCCTCAAGACCAGCGTACTCCTGGCTTGTGCCTTGAAGATGGGTGCAATCCTTGCCGATGCTTCTGATGAGGATGCAGAGAACCTGTATAAGTTTGGCGAGCAGATCGGATTGGCGTTCCAGTTGCAGGATGATTACCTCGATGTTTACGGCGATACCAAGGTGTTCGGTAAGGAGATTGGTGGCGATATCACATCTAACAAGAAGACGTATATGCTCATCAATGCTTTCAACCATGCCAACGACGCTCAGCGTGCAGAACTGCAGAAGTGGGTGGATGCCGAGGAGTTCGACCGCAAGGAGAAGGTGGCTGCCGTTACCCGTCTCTACAACGAGATGGGTATCGACAAAATGGCGCAGGATAAGATTGCTTATTATTTCGAGCAGAGCAAGAAGTATCTGGATGCCGTGAATGTGCCTGCTGAGCGTAAGGAGGAATTGGCAAAGTATGCTCAGAAAATGATGAAGCGACAGTACTAATTTCAAAGTTCAATGTTCAAAGTAATAGATACACATACGCATTTTGATGCGGAAGAATTTGATGAGGATAGGGCGGAGGCTTTCGCCCGAGCTAAAGAAGCGGGGGTAGGTAAGGTGTTCCTGCCTGCCATCGATGTGAAGACTACGCACGCTGTGCTGGCTCTGAGCCGGGAATATCCGGGCTACGCCTATCCTATGATTGGCTTGCATCCTGAAGAGGTGAAGGAAGACTGGAAGGAGCAGCTGGCTGAACTCCGGAAGATACTGGAGGAGCATCGCATGACGGGAAATGCTGGGCAGACGGCTGATTCTCCACTGATTTCTGACTTTATCGCTGTGGGCGAGGTAGGACTGGATTATTACTGGAGCCGTGAGTTCGAGCATGAGCAGCTGGAGGCTTTTGAGGAACAGGTGAAGTGGGCGATAGAGACCCGCTTGCCATTGATGATTCATTGCCGCAAGGCACAGAACGAGATGGTGCATCTGCTCAGACAGTATCAGAAAGACCTGCCGGGCGGCGTGTTCCATTGCTTTACCGGCAATCAGAAGGAGGCAGAGGAACTCCTCTCGTTCGATAACTTCGTGCTGGGCATCGGTGGAGTTTCTACCTTCAAGAGCAGTCATTTGCGTGAAGACCTCCCTGCCGTGGTTCCGATGAACCGCATTGTTTTGGAAACCGACTCTCCATACATGGCTCCCGTTCCATATCGCGGAAAGCGCAATGAGAGCGCCTTCGTGGTAGAAGTACTTAAAACCTTGGCAAAAGCCTACAACGTGAGCGAAGAAAAGTTTGCAGAACAGACGAATAAAAATGTAGAAAGTGTCTTTCACTTCTAGGGAAATGCCCCACACGCCCTGAAGACTCAAAGCTCTAGAAGCAGCACGCCCTGAAAGGGCAGAAGCTCCTAGCCCAGGGCAACACCCTGGGTTATAATGGCAATCAGCAAAGCGCCCTGTAAGGGCAAAAGCTTTTGTAAATATATAAAATTTAATAAAAATAAATCCTAAACCAACTATTCATTATGACTAGAAAAATGTTGATGGCAGCCCTCCTGATGGCTGCATTTGCACAGGGCACTCAGGCACAAGACCTGAGCGGCCAGCGTTCTGAAAAGCAGGACGTAAACATGATTCCGGGTAAGAAACTGGATCATCACGGACTCATCGTGAGCCCTACACCACATCTCCTGAATGTGGATGCTGCTAACCGACTCGACCTGCAGAAGGGTGTCAAGGTGATTGACAAGAAAGGTAAGTTTGCTGATGATGTGAAGTTCCTGACCGCTAACGCCAAGGGCATTCGCCTGACCATCGATTTCGGTGAGAAGCTTGCTGCCAAGGCTGGCGTGAAGCCTGTATCGGGTGCTTACAGCCTGAAGGCTGATGCCAAAGGTATCCAGATTGTGGGATACGATGAGCGTGGCGCTTTCTATGGCTTGCAGACCTTGCGCCAGATTGTAAACAGCGAGATGGCAAAGGGCCAGATGCCTTATACCACTTGCAACGACTACCCTGATCTTCCAAACCGTGGTGTGGTAGAAGGCTTCTATGGCGAGCCTTGGTCTCATCAGGTGCGTCTTTCCCTCATCGACTATTATGGAAAGAACAAGATGAACACCTATCTCTATGGCCCTAAGGACGACCCTTATCACAGCTGTCCTAACTGGCGCCTGCCTTATCCAGAGAAAGAGGCTAAGAACATCAGCGAACTCGTTCAGGCTTGCCGCCGCAACCGTGTAGATTTCGTGTGGGCTATCCATCCAGGACAGGATATCAAGTGGAACGAGGAAGACTATCAGAACCTGGTTCACAAGCTCGATCTGATGTACGACCTCGGTGTGCGCTCTTTCGCCATCTTCTTTGATGATATTTCGGGCGAGGGTGCCAACCCAGTGAAGCAGTCGGAACTCCTGAACCGCCTGGCAAAGGAATTTGTGAAGGCTAAGGGCGATGTTACACCGCTCGTGATGTGTCCTACCGATTATACCCGTCTCTGGGCGAATCCAAAACCAACCGGTTCTCTGGCTATCTTCGGTAATACCCTCGATCCATCTATCAATGTATTCTGGACGGGTGATGTGGTATGTAGTGACTTGACCCGCGAGACCCTCGACTGGGTGAACTCCCGCATCAAGCGCCCTGCTTATTACTGGTGGAACTTCCCTGTAACCGATTATGCACGCCATATCATCATGCAGGGTCCTACCTATGGTTTGCAGACCGACCTGACCAACAAGGATCTCTGCGGCTTCGTAAGCAACCCTATGGAGCACGGAGAGGCTTCTAAGCTGGCTCTCTATGGTGTGGCTGATTATGCATGGAACATCGCCAACTATAATCCGTTGGACAACTGGGAGCGTGGCCTGGTAGATCTCACTCCTGAGGCACACGAGGCATATCGCACCTTCGCCATGCACTCTTGCGATACCGAGACCGGTTATCGCCGCATCGAGTCATGGGAGACCAAGAGCTTCCGCATCGACAACTTCACCGATGCTCAGTTCAATGCTCTGCAGAATGAGTTTGTAAGAGTAAAGAATGCACCAGCCCAGATGGAGGCAAACTGCAAGAATGCCCTGCTGATGAAGGAACTCCGCCCATGGTTGACAGAGTTTGGCAAGTTGGGTGAGCGTGGCTTGAAGACCATGAGTCTTATCAAGGAATATAAGGCTGGTAACGACCAGGCATTCTGGGAGGGCTACGTAAACAACCGCATGAGCAAGGAAGACGTGGCTGCCTACGAGAAGCATAAGTCTGGAACCATGGTATTGCAGCCATTCTACGAGCAGTCTATGGACGATATGGCATCTGGCTTCTTCAAGAAGTTGACCGGTAAGGTTCCTGCCTTCTATAAGGGTATCGGTACCTATGCCACTTTGAAAACCACCCAGAGCAAGGCAATGTTCGACAACGATTCTACCACCTATTATACATCGGGTAACGGTCAGAATACAGGCGACTGGATTGGTGCTGACCTGGGCTGCGTTCGTCAGGTATCAGAGGTAAGAATCCTCCAGGGCCGTAACTCTGTGGATGATGTAGATTACTTCGACAACACCGTATTGGAATATTCTGTAGACAGAAAGGAATGGAAGGCGCTGACAGGCGAGTTGAAGAAGCAGTATATCATCAACTGGAAGACCGATTCTCCTGTTGAGGCCCGTTATATCCGTATCAAGAAGTTGAAGTCAGACAAGCGCAACTGGGCAGCTGTCCGCACCTTCGAGGTGAATCCAACCACTCCAGAGCGTTTGAACTTCCCAGTAGAGGCTGACAATCTGGAGGCAGCGATGTATGGTTTCGATGAGAATCCATGCACCTCATTCACCAACAAGGGCACCCTTACCATGGGTATTGAGAAGGATGTAAAGAGTTACACCCTGCTGTTGAAGTTGGCTCCAGGCAAATCATTGGTATGTCGCCAGCTGAACGCCAAGGGCAAGGTTCTTGCCACTACCACCATCGACAGTTCATTCTGCAAGGTGGAATTGGTGAAGAAGGCTGCCAAGCTTCAGATAGAAGGCTCTGCAGAAATCTTCGAGATTATTCCTGAGAAGTAAAGGACTGAACTTTCGCAAGCGGGGAAGTCCGCTAGGTGTCTCGCCAGATTGTAAATCTGTCGGGACGCCTAGCGAGCTTGTACTCTTGGAGACGCCATACGCCCTGAAAGGGCAGAAGCTCCTAGCCAAGGGCAACACCCTGGGTTAAATATGCAACCAACAAGGCGCCCTGAAAGGGCAAAAGCTTTAAAATAGATGCTTTTGTCCTTTCAGGGCGCTTGTTTTATGTCATCTCTAGTTAAAGAAATGTAAAAAGCAAACGAATATGTGGATTTTCGAATAAAAAGTGATAATTTTGTACTTCGAAACAGGAAAGGTGCTCGAGTGGCTGAAGAGGCACGCCTGGAAAGCGTGTAACCGGCAAAACCGGTTCGGGGGTTCGAATCCCCCTCTTTCCG